>Ga0207695_10005312_pt1 | contig 17157 bp, 10 predicted proteins | sample KBSC54metaG_FD_184354 | JGI IMG/M metagenome (GOLD analysis project Ga0207695, IMG submission 184354) | Corn rhizosphere microbial communities from Kellogg Biological Station, Michigan, USA - KBS C5-4 metaG (SPAdes) (version 2) | ecosystem: Host-associated > Plants > Roots > Rhizosphere > Soil... | reverse complement strand
GGTGGCGAGGGTCTCGATCATCCCGTTGATGGTGTCGGCGAGCGCGGCGATCTCGCCCTTGGCGTCCAGGGTGAGCTTGCGCTTCAGGTCGCCCATGGCCACCGCGGTCACCACGTCGGCGATGTTCCGCACCTGGCCGGTCAGGTTGGCGGCCATCATATTCACGTTGTCGGTGAGGTCCTTCCAGGTGCCGGCGACGCCGGGCACCTGCGCCTGGCCGCCGAGCTTGCCCTCGGTGCCCACTTCGCGCGCCACGCGGGTCACTTCCGAGGCGAAGGAGTTCAGCTGGTCCACCATGGTGTTGATGGTGTTCTTCAGCTCCAGGATCTCCCCGCGCACGTCCACGGTGATCTTCTTGGAGAGGTCGCCCCGGGCCACGGCGGTGGTCACGTCGGCGATGTTCCGCACCTGACCGGTCAGGTTGGCGGCCATCAGGTTCACGTTGTCGGTCAGGTCTTTCCAGGTGCCGGCGACGCCCTTCACCTGGGCCTGGCCGCCGAGCTTGCCTTCCGTACCCACTTCGCGAGCCACGCGGGTCACTTCCGAGGCGAAGGAATTGAGCTGGTCCACCATGGTGTTGATGGTGTTCTTCAGCTCCAGGATCTCGCCGCGCACGTCCACGGTGATCTTCTTGGAGAGGTCGCCGTTGGCCACCGCGGTGGTCACCTCGGCGATGTTCCGCACCTGACCGGTCAGGTTGGCGGCCATGAAGTTCACGTTGTCGGTGAGGTCCTTCCAGGTGCCGGCGACGCCCTTCACCTGGGCCTGGCCGCCGAGCTTGCCCTCGGTGCCCACTTCCCGGGCCACGCGCGTCACTTCGGAGGCGAAGGCGTTGAGCTGATCCACCATGGTGTTGATGGTGTTCTTCAGCTCCAGGATCTCGCCCTTCACGTCCACGGTGATCTTCTTGGAAAGGTCGCCGTTGGCCACCGCGGTGGTCACCTCGGCGATGTTGCGGACCTGACCGGTCAGGTTGTTGGCCATCAGGTTCACGTTGTCGGTGAGGTCCTTCCAGGCGCCGGTGACGCCTTCCACCTGGGCCTGGCCGCCCAGCTTGCCCTCGGTGCCCACTTCGCGCGCAACCCGCGTCACTTCGGAGGAGAAGGCGTTGAGCTGGTCCACCATGGTGTTGATGGTGTTCTTCAGCTCCAGGATCTCGCCCTTCACGTCCACGGTGATCTTCTTGGAAAGGTCGCCGTTGGCCACCGCGGTGGTCACCTCGGCGATGTTGCGGACCTGGCCGGTCAGGTTGCCGGCCATCAGGTTCACGTTGTCGGTCAGCTCCTTCCAGGTGCCGCCGACGCCCTTCACGTTGGCCTGGCCGCCCAGCTTGCCTTCAGTGCCGACTTCGCGGGCCACGCGGGTCACTTCCGAGGCGAAGGCGTTCAGCTGGTCCACCATGGTGTTGATGGTGTTCTTCAGCTCCAGGATCTCGCCCTTCACGTCCACGGTGATCTTCTTGGAAAGGTCGCCGTTGGCCACGGCGGTGGTCACCTCGGCGATGTTGCGGACCTGGCCCGTCAGGTTCGCGGCCATGAAGTTCACGTTGTCGGTGAGGTCCTTCCAGGCGCCGGTGACGCCTTCCACGCGCGCCTGGCCGCCCAGCTTGCCCTCGGTGCCGACTTCCCGGGCCACGCGGGTCACTTCGGAGGAGAAGGCGTTGAGCTGGTCCACCATGGTGTTGATGGTGTTCTTCAGCTCCAGGATCTCGCCGCGCACGTCCACGGTGATCTTCTTGGAAAGGTCGCCGCGGGCCACGGCGGTGGTCACCTCGGCGATGTTCCGCACCTGACCCGTCAGGTTGGCGGCCATCAGGTTCACGTTGTCGGTGAGGTCCTTCCAGGCGCCGGTCACCCCCTTCACCTGGGCCTGGCCGCCGAGCTTGCCTTCGGTGCCCACCTCCCGGGCCACGCGGGTCACTTCGGAGGCGAAGGCGTTCAGCTGGTCCACCATGGTGTTGATGGTGTCCTTCAGCTCCAGCACCTCGCCCTTCACGTCCACGGTGATCTTGCGGGACAGGTCGCCGTTGGCCACCGCGGTGGTCACCTCGGCGATGTTCCGCACCTGACCGGTCCGGTTGGCGGCCATGAAGTTCACGTTGTCGGTGAGGTCCTTCCAGGTGCCGGCGACGCCCTTCACCTGGGCCTGGCCGCCGAGTTTGCCTTCCGTACCCACTTCGCGCGCCACCCGCGTCACTTCCGAGGCGAAGGAGCCCAGCTGGCCCACCATGGTGTTCACGACCTTGCCGATCCGCAGGAACTCGCCGCGCAGCGGCCGCTCCTCGTTCTCCAGGTCCATGGTCTGGGAAAGGTCGCCCTTGGCCACGGCGCCGATCACCCGGGCCATTTCGGCGGTGGGGTGCACCATGTCGGCGATCAGGGTGTTGACCGCATCCACGCTAGCGGCCCAGGAGCCCTGGGCCGCCGGCAGGCGGGCGCGCTGGTTGATCTTGCCCTGGCGGCCGACCGTCTCGCCCAGCCGCTCGAATTCCTTGGTCATGCGGTCGTTGAGTTCGACCACGTCGTTGAACGCCTCGGCGATTTCGCCCGCCGCGCCGCTGCGTCCCCGCGGCAAACGCACCGAGAAGTCGCCGCGTCGGAACGCCCGCAGGGCCGACAGCAATTCGGCCGTCACCGCCGCCTCCACCCCCGGATCGGCCTTCGGCGCGCGTGTGCGGCCCAAGGCCTTCGACTTCGCGGCGACGGAAGCGGATGCAGTCATGAGTTCCCCCGGGAACAAGCGTTGCAAGACTCGGGGTACGCAGGCCCCCCGCCTGACCGCTCAGGGGCGACCAGTTGGGAGGCAGACACACCCCGCCCATCAGTCGAACGAACGAGGCAATTTCGTGGTTCCCGACGGCCGCAAAATTTTTGCGGGCCGTGGGTTCAAGGCCTTTGCGCCGCTGCTGCGGCGCGACGTACGGTCCCCTGACTTGGGCGACGTTGCCCGATCTGGCCTGCAAAATCAAATAATATCAGCGGTTAAGCTGCAACGGCGGGGGCGCCGAGGGAGTTGGGGAGCTATGAGTAAGCTTATCCACTTCATCGTCGCCAAGTGCCGCAACGGCTGGGCCGTGAACGTCGAATCCGACCGGCTCTCCGAGCACCGCCACGCGAAGGGCGCGCGCGACCAGGCCGCCCTCTTGACCCATGAGGCCGAGCGCCACGGCGAGGCCGCGCGCGTGGTCGACCTGTCCCGGACCGACGACGACTGAGGCGGCAACCTAGCGGGGAAGCTTCGACGCGCCCATCAAGGCCTCATCCACCGCCCGCGCGCACTGGCGGCCCTCGCGGATCGCCCAGACGACCAGGGACTGGCCCCGGCGCATGTCGCCGCAGGCGAAGATGTTGCGGGCCGAGGTCTGGTAGTTGGCGACGTTGGCCGCCACATTGCCACGCGGGTCGAGCTCGACGCCGGCGCTTTCCACCAATCCAGCCGTCCGGGGGCCCGTGAAGCCCATCGCGAGCAGCACCAGGTCGGCCTTCAGGGTGAAGGTCGAACCCTCGATCTCCTGCATCCGCATCCCGCCGTCGTCGCCGGCGACCCACTCCAGGCGCGCGCATTCCAGCGCGGCGATGCGGCCGTCCTGGCCGACGGCGCGCCGGGTGACGACGGCGAAGTCGCGGTCACAGCCCTCTTCCTGGCTCGAGGAGGTGCGCAGCTTCAGCGGCCAGTCCGGCCAGGTGAGCTGCTTGTTCTCGCGCGCCGGGGGCTGCGGCATGATCTCGAGCTGGGTGACCGAGGCCGCGCCTTGGCGGTTGGAGGTGCCGATGCAGTCGCTGCCGGTGTCGCCGCCGCCGATCACCACCACATGCTTCCCGGCGGCCGAGATCGTTCCCCGCGGCGCGGCGATCGCCTCGCCGTCGCCGGCGTTGCGCTTGTTCTGCTGGGTCAGGAAATCCATGGCGAAATGGATGCCGTCGAGGTCGCGGCCGGGGACCTCCAGGTCGCGGCCCGCCTCCGCGCCGCCGGCCATCACCAGCACGTCGTAGTCGTCCAGCAGGCGCTGCACCGAGACCGTCACGCCGACCTCGAAGTTGGGACGGAAGATCACGCCCTCCGCCTCCATCTGCCGGATGCGCCTGTCGATGAGGTGCTTTTCCATCTTGAAGTCGGGGATGCCGTAGCGGAGCAGGCCGCCGATGCGGTCGGACTTCTCGAAGACGGTCGGCGCATGGCCGGCGCGGGCGAGCTGCTGAGCGCAGGCCAGGCCCGCGGGCCCGGAGCCGACCACCGCGATCCGCTTGCCGGTGCCGCGCGGCGACATCTGCGGCGCGATCCAGCCCTCGTCCCAGCCGCGGTCGACGATCTGGCATTCGATCGTCTTGATGGTCACCGGGTTGTCGTCGATGTTGAGCGTGCAGGAGGCTTCGCAGGGCGCGGGGCAGACGCGGCCGGTGAACTCCGGGAAGTTGTTGGTCGACTGCAGGTTCTCAAGCGCCGCCTTCCACTGGTCGCGGTAGACTAGGTTGTTGAAGTCGGGGATCTGGTTGTTGACCGGGCAACCCTGGTGGCAGAACGGGATGCCGCAATCCATGCAGCGCGAGGCCTGTTCGGCCACCTTCGGCGCCGGCAGGGGCTGGACGAACTCCTTCCAGGTCTTCAGGCGCGCATCGACCTTCTCGTAGCTGCGGTCGTGACGCTCGATCTCGAGGAAGCCGGTGGGCTTGCCCATCGGGGAACTCCGGGATTCTAGGGGTTATTCCGCGGCGACGGCGGCGGCCGTCTCGCGGTCGGAGGCAAGCTCGCTGAGGGCGTTGCGGTAGTCGGTCGGCATCACCTTCACGAAGGACTTCAGCGACCGGTCCCAGTTGGCCAGGATCTCGGCGGCGCGCGCGCTCTTGGTGTGGAGGTGATGCCGCTCGATCAGGATGCGCAGGCGTTCGGCGTCGAAGGCCAGCATGTCGCCCATGCCATTGTCCTCGACCGAGACCGGCCGCTGCTTCGGGCGTCGCGGATCGTCGGCGCCGGCGGCGGACGGCGCCACGGGCTCCAGCTCCACCATGGCCTTGTTGCACAAGGGCTCGAACCGGCCCGCGGGATCGTAGACATAGGCCACGCCGCCGCTCATGCCGGCGGCGAAGTTGCGGCCGGTGTCGCCCAGCACCACGACGACGCCGCCGGTCATGTATTCGCAGCCGTGGTCGCCGAGGCCCTCGACCACCGCCACCGCGCCGGAATTGCGCACGGCGAAGCGTTCGCCGGCCACGCCCTCGAAATAGGCCTCGCCGGCGATGGCGCCGTAGAGGACGGTGTTGCCGACGATGATGTTGCGCGTGGGCTCGCGGCGCGCCTCCGGCGGCTGGCGCACGACCACCCGGCCGCCCGACAGGCCCTTGCCGACATAGTCGTTCGCGTCGCCGATCAGCTCCAACGAGACGCCGCGCGCGGCGAAGGCGCCGAAGCTCTGGCCCGCGTTGCCGCGGAAGGTCAGCGAGATGGTGTCGTCGGGAAGCCCCGCGTGGCCGTAACGGCGCGCCACCTCGCCGGAGAGCATGGCGCCCACCGTGCGGTTGACGTTGCGCACGGGATATTCGCCGCGCACGGGCTTGCCGCCCTCGAGCGCCTCGCGGGCCGCCTCGATCAGGGCGTTGTCCAGCGCCTTGCCGAGGCCGTGGTCCTGGCGGTCCTGGTTCCAGAGACCCTTGGCGCTCTCGGCGGGGACGGAATGCAGGATCCGGGAGAGGTCGACGCCCTGCGCCTTCCAATGTTCGAGCGCCGGATTGAGATCGATGCGGTCGACGCGGCCGATCATCTCGTTGACCGTCGCAAAACCCATCTCGGCCATGATCTGGCGCAGCTCTTCGGCCACGAAGAAGAAGTAGTTGATCACGTGCTCGGGCTGGCCGGTGAAGCGGGCGCGCAGCACCGGATCCTGCGTCGCCACGCCCACCGGACAGGTGTTGAGGTGGCACTTGCGCATCATGATGCAGCCGGCCGCGATCAGCGGCGCGGTGGCGAAGCCGAATTCGTCGGCGCCCAGCAGCGCGCCGATGGCCACGTCGCGGCCGGTGCGCAGGCCGCCGTCCACCTGGACGGCGATCCGGGTGCGAAGCCCGTTGAGCAGCAGGGTCTGCTGGGTTTCGGCCAGGCCGATCTCCCAGGGCGAGCCGGCGTGCGTCAGCGAGGTCAGCGGAGAGGCGCCGGTGCCGCCCTCGAAGCCGGAGATGGTCACATGGTCGGCGCGCGCCTTGGCGACACCGGCGGCGACCGTGCCGACACCGACCTCCGAGACCAGTTTCACTGAAATTCTGGCCTGTTGGTTGACGTTCTTCAGGTCATGAATGAGCTGCGCCAGGTCCTCGATCGAATAGATGTCGTGGTGCGGCGGCGGGCTGATCAGGCCGACGCCCGGGGTCGAGTGCCGGACCCGGGCGATGTTCTTGTCGACCTTGTGGCCGGGCAGCTGGCCGCCCTCCCCGGGCTTGGCGCCCTGGGCCATCTTGATCTGGATGTCGTCGGCGTTGACCAGGTATTCGGTCGTCACCCCGAAGCGTCCGGAGGCCACCTGCTTGATGGCCGAGCGCATGGAGTCGCCGTTGGCCAGCGGCGTGTAGCGGTCCGCTTCCTCGCCGCCCTCGCCGGTGTTCGACCGGCCGCCGATGCGGTTCATGGCGATGGCGAGCGTGGTGTGCGCCTCGCGGCTGATCGAACCGAAGCTCATGGCGCCGGTGGAGAACCGCTTGACGATCTCGGCGGCCGGCTCGACGTCCTCGATGGCGATCGCGGTCTCGCCGGGCTTCAGGCGCATCAGGCCGCGCAGCGTCAGCAGGCGCTCCGACTGCTCGTTGATCGACTGGGCGAAGGTCCGGTAGGCGTCGGGCAGGTTGCCGCGCACGGCGTGCTGCAGGTTCGAGACCGACTCCGGGGTCCAGGCATGGGTCTCGCCGCGCAGGCGCCAGGCGTACTGGCCGCCGACATCGAGCATGGCGGCGTAGATCGGATTGTCGCCATAGGCGTCGCGATGGCGGCGCACCGCCTCGCCGGCGACCTCCGCCAGGCCGACGCCCTCGATCGTCGAGGCGGTGCCGGTGAAGTACTTCTCGATCAGGGCCGACGACAGACCGACCGCGTCGAAGATCTGGGCCCCGCAATAGGACTGGTAGGTGGAGATGCCCATCTTGGACATCACCTTCAGCACGCCCTTGCCGATCGCCTTGATGTAGTTCTTGCGGACCTCGTAGGCGGTCTGGGAGAGGCCGTTCTGGATGCGCAGCGCCTCCAGGGTCTGGAAGGCGAGATAGGGGTTCACAGCCTCCGCGCCATAGCCCGCGAGCACGCAGAAGTGGTGCACCTCGCGGGCCTCGCCGGTCTCGATCACGAGGCCGGTCTGCATGCGCAGGCCCTGGCGGATCAGGTGGTGGTGGACGGCCGCGGTGGCGAGCGCCGCCGGCATCGGCACCCGGTCCGGCCCGGCGGCCCGATCCGAGAGGATCAGGATGTTCATGTCGGCCAGCACCGCGTCGGTGGCCTCGCGGCACAGCCGCTCGATGGCCGCCTCCAGGCCGTTGGCGCCCTCGGTCGCCGGCCAGGTGGTGTCCAGCGTGGCCGTGCGGAAGGCGCCGTCTAGGAGTTCGTTGATCGCCCGGATCTTGGCCAGATCCTCGTCGGTGAGGATCGGCTGGGCGACCTCCAGGCGCTTGTGCGTGCCGGCCTGGCGGCCGAGCAGGTTGGGCCGAGGCCCGATCATCGAGACCAGGCTCATCACCAGCTCCTCGCGGATCGGGTCGATGGGCGGGTTGGTGACCTGGGCGAAGTTCTGCTTGAAATACTCGTAGAGCAGCTTCGGCCGGCGCGAGAGCACGGCGATCGGCGTATCGAACCCCATGGACCCCAGGGGATCGTCGCCGGTCTTGGCCATGGGCTCGAGGAAGAACTGCAGGTCCTCCTGGGTGTAGCCGAAGGCCTGTTGGCGATCGAGCAGGGTCGCCGGGTCGTTGGAGAGCGGCTCGGCCGGCTCGGCGGCCAGCGCGAGCTCCTCCAGCTTGAACTGGGTCTCGCTCAGCCACTCCTCGTAAGGCGCCGCCTCGGAGAGGGACCGCTTGATCTCCTCGTCCTCGATGATGCGGCCTTCCTCCATGTCGATCAGCAGCATCTTGCCGGGCTGCAGGCGCCATTTGCGCACGATGCGCTCTTCGGGGACGTCGAGGACGCCCACCTCGGAGGCCATGATCACATGGTCCTGGTCGGTGATGATGAAGCGGGCCGGGCGCAGGCCGTTGCGGTCGAGCGTCGCGCCGATCTGGCGCCCGTCGGTGAAGGCCACGGCGGCGGGACCGTCCCACGGCTCCATCAGGGCGGCGTGGTACTCGTAGAAGGCCTTGCGCTTGGCATCCATCAGCGGATTGCCGGCCCAGGCCTCGGGCATCAGCATCATCACCGCCTGGGCCAGCGGATAGCCGCCCGCCACCAGCAGCTCGAGCGCGTTGTCGAGGCAGGCGGTGTCCGATTGCCCGTGCGGGATCAGCGGCCACATCTTGTTGAGGTCGGGGCCCAGCAGGTCGCTCTCCAGCGTGCGCCGGCGCGCATTCATCCAGTTCACGTTGCCGCGCACGGTGTTGATCTCGCCGTTGTGGGCGATGAACCGGTAGGGGTGCGCCAGGCGCCAGGACGGGAAAGTGTTGGTGGAGAACCGCTGGTGCACCAGGGCCAGGGCCGACTCGGTCAGGGGGTCGGTGAGGTCCTTGTAGAAGCCGCCTACCTGAGGGGCCAGAAGGAGGCCCTTGTAGACCACCGTGCGCGTCGACATCGACGGGATGTAGAGCTCGGCCAGGCCCGGCAGGTTCTTCTTGGCGGCCAGTTCGCGCAAGGGGTTCTGGGTCTGCTTGCGCACCGCCAGGAGCTTGCGCTCGTGGGCGTCCTGGTCGCGGACGTTGGGCCCGCGGCCGATGATCGCCTGGCGGATCACCGGCATCTGGGCCAGCACGGCCTCGCCCAGGCCGGTCGTGTCGGTCGGGACGTCGCGCCAGCCGATCAGCGGCTGCTTCTCGACCGCCAGGAAGTGCTCGAGCTGGGCCATGGCCATCTCGCGCGCCAGCTCCTCGCGGGGCAGGAAGCACATGGCCACCGCATAGTGGCCGGCCGGCGGCAGATCGACGCCTTCGTCCCTGGCCCAGGCGCGCAGCAGGCCGTCGGGGATCTGGATCAGGCAACCCGCGCCGTCGCCCACCAGGGGATCGGCGCCCACGGCCCCGCGATGGTCGAGGTTGACCAGGATCTGCAGGCCCGCCTCGATCACCTCGTGCGATTTGCGGCCCTTGATATTGGCTACAAAGCCCACGCCGCACGAGTCATGCTCGTTCGCCGGATCGTACAGTCCCTGCTTCGGGGGAAACCCCATCTCGTCCTCTTGAACCCACACTCAGTACGCACGCCAAAACGCGGCCGAACCTCACTTTCTTGAGAGGCTGGTCGTGTTCGAGGGCATTTACCCGGCAAGATCGCCCCTTGTCGATGGGCGGAAAGCTGGGGTCGTGGAAGATTTTTCTAATGCTCGCCCACGCGGCGCCTAGGGCGCGATGAGCGGCTGCCGGCCGAGACAGGCGATCCAATCCGCGCCGGCGCGCCGGTAGACCGTCGCCTGGTAGCCGCCGGGCGGCAGGCTGGCGACGAAGAAGGACCCCACATAGGCGCTGTATTCGGCGTTGGGGTTGTTGAGGGCCTTGGCCACGTCAGGCCGGGATATGTCGACCCGCATCGGCGCCGCGAGGTCGACACCGGGGCCTTGCAGACGCACCATGCCCTCCGGCGCGGTGACCCTCCAGCCGTTCTCGCTGATCCAGCCGCTGATCTTCAGCCATCCTTCACCCTGCGGGCCGGGCGCCAGCGAGGCGCTCTCGACGTTGCAGTACGTAGCGCGCCTGGCCGAGTTCAGCGCCGCCAGGGTCGCCGCGCCAGGCCGCGAAAGACCAGGCGTCACCGCCGCGACCCCGGGCGCGCCGACGCCCAGCACATGGTCGATCCTGCCCTCGGCGGCGGCGGACGCGGCCGGCCCCCCGTTCATGGCGACCCGCAGGCCATGCTCGATCGTCTCCAGGATCACCACATCGGGCTTGAACCGCTCGATCAGGTCGGCCCGCCAGGTTCCGTCCTGGTTGTGGGCGAGGACGATGCGGCTGAAGTGGGACAGCATCATCGGCAGGATCTCGTTGGAGAACGAATCCCGGGTCATCAGCAGGACCGGCTTGCCGACCTCGCCGGTGTCGATGACCTGTGGCGCGGTCCAGTCCCGCCGGCGGCCCAGGTAGGTCACGCGGACCTTGGTCATACCCTTGGGATTGTCGATGTGGGGAAAGTCGATGGCGACAAAGCTGGCCACGCCGAGCATCAGCGCCATGTCGCGCGGGCGGCGTTCCTGGCTGCCGCCGACCAGCTGGAAATCGGAGATCGGGCGGGGGCCGTCGGTAATCCCCATGGCGTGCAGCTTCTGCATCAGCCCGACATAGCCCGCGTAGGCGCCGTAGCCGGTCCAGTGGGTGTCGTGGCGGCTGTAGGTCTTCAGGCCCCGCCGCGTCGCCGCCGCGACGCTGGGCCCCAGATACAGCACATCGCCCGCGCCGGCGGCCGCCGCGAGCTTCGGAAGCACGATCGTCGGGCGGCTGTCGCTGGGTCCGCGATACCAGGCCGGCCCGAACTGTGGGTAGATCGTCTCCTTCACCGGCGCCGCGACGACCAGGAACCGGGTCGCCCTGGCCTGCGAGGCCTCGGTGCGTCCGGCCATACCCTCCAGCCAGCTGCGGATTTCGGTCGCCGACATGGGCGGTTCGCCCCGCGAGGCGCCCAGGTGCGTCCCGTCGTCGAAGAACAGCCAGCCGTCGCGGCCGACGATCACGTTCTTTGAGCCGCTGACGCCCGCCAGCAGGCGGACGCGGTTCAGGACGCCGATCAGGTGCCGCCGGATCGGGAAATGGTCGGCGACATAGGCGTCGGACGCCAGCCGGAAGGCCTTGAGGTCGGCGAACCGCTCCGGCCACCGCGGGATCGGCGCGAGGATGCGGTTCTCCTGGATCTTGGGCGGCGGCGCCCAGCGCGGCGCCAGCCAGGCTGCGGCCATCAGGGCCAGGACGGTCCCGATCAGCAGGCGCCAGTGGAGACGGGAGGCCAGCACGCTCAGAACCTGAAATAGAGGAACGGGTTGAGGGTCGAGCCGACGAGGATCGCCACTGAGAGCGCGAAGCCCGCCGCCAGCAGCGGGATCGGCAGGGCGTGCACGCTGCGCGTCTCCAGGCGTGGCGGCAGATCGGGCCTGGGGGGCTCGGCGCGGGGCGTCCCGAGCCGCTCCATCAGCGCCGGCGCCAGGGGCGCGGCGAAGAGCGAGCCCAACACCAGCGCGGCCGCCGACTGGGCGTTCAGCAGCAGGGCGAGCGCCGGACCGGGCGCCGCAAAGTGCGCTGGCCGGGCCATCTCAGAGAGGTAGCTCAAGGCGTGCGACATGCTGTCGGCGCGGAAGAACACCCAGCCCACCATCACCACCAGCATTGCATAGATATGGCGCGCCGGCCTCGGCAGCCGCTCCAGCACCCGGCCGAGGCCGAACCGCTCCAGCATCAGGAAGGCCCCGTGGTAGAGGCCCCAGACGATGAACCGCCAGGCCGCCCCATGCCACAGGCCGGTCAGGAAGAAGACGATCAGCAGGTTGCGTACGGTCTGCGCCAGGCCGTTCCGGTTGCCGCCCAGGGGAATGTAGATGTAGTCGCGGAACCACGACGACAGGCTCATGTGCCAGCGCCGCCAGAAGTCGGTGATCGACTGGGCGATGTAGGGGTAGTCGAAGTTCTTAGGGAAGGTGAAGCCCAGCATGAACGCCAGCCCGATAGCCATGTTCGAATAGCCGCAGAAGTCGAAATAGATCTGCAGGGTGTAGGACCACACGCCGAGCCAGGCGGCGGTGGCGTCGAGTTGCGCCGGGTCGAGGCCGAAACCGTGGTCGGCGAGCGGGGCCACGGTGTTGGCGATCAGCACCTTCTGGCAGAGGCCGACGATGAAATACTGGAAGCCCAGCCCGAGGTGGGCGGTCTTTCGCCGCTCGGCGTGCATCTCGTCGCGGATGTCGGCGTAGCGCACGATCGGGCCGGCGATCAGGTGCGGGAACATCAGGATGTAGGCCGCGAACCGCACGGGGTCGCGCTCCACCTTCACCGAGCCGCGGTGCACGTCAACGGCGTAACTAACCAGCTGGAAGGTGAAGAAGGAGATGCCGAGCGGCAGGTCCTGGCGGATCTCCGGCGCCAGGGCGTGGTGCAGGAGAAGGTTCAGGTCATGCGCCAGGAACTCGGAATATTTGAAGAAGCCCAGGACCGCGAAGTCGGCGACCACCAGGCCCGCCAGGATCGCCGTCCGTCGCCGGGGGGCCGAGGTCGCGTCGAGCCAGCGCGAGCCGGCGTAGTTGAGCGCGATCAGGCCCAGCAGCAGGAAGACGTACCCACCCTCCCCCCAGACGTAGAAGGCGGCGCTGCCGGCCAGCAGCGCGCCCGCCCGCCAGCCGGAGGCGTAGTAGCCCAGCAGGAAGACCGGCAGGAAATAGAAGAGGAAGATGACGGAGCTGAAGACCACGCCCTAATACCCCCGGGGTGGCTGTCGCTCAGGGCTTGGCGGCGGGCGCCGACGGGCCGGGGGCCTGCGCCAGGGCCGCCGGGTCGGGGTTTTCCGCGATGGCGACCTGGCGGATGACGAAGGCGCCGCCGGGTTTGTCCTCGAGATCGAAGCGGATCTGGTCGATGACCGACTGCGTCCAGTCCGGTCCGCCCTTGGCCTGGCGGCTCATGTCATAGATCAGGGTCGTGGTCTCACCGACCGCGGGGTCGGCGCCGGACAGCGGCTTGCCCAGGTAGTTGAAGGCCTCCGCGTGGCCGGGTGTCGAATAGTGCAGCGCTCCGTCCCAGACGGCGCCGGGGGCCGTGCGGGTCAGGCGCACCAGAACCAGCGGATACTGCGCGCCAGGGACGTTGAGCCCCTTGGGCGAGCGGATGGTGGGATCGGCGATGGTGACCGCCAGGCCCTGGCCGGCGGCCGGGGCGATCTTGCTGGCGACCGGCGTGAAGCCGTCGGTGGAGCCGTCGAAGGTCCACAGCTTGGCGGTCTTCAGCGGCTTGCCGTTCAGCTCGAAGCCACCCGTGGCGGCGTTCCAGCGGATGGGACCGGCGCGCTCCGCACCGACCGGCACGGGGGCGGCCGGCGCGCCGGCCTGCTCGACCGGGCGGTGACAGGACGCCAGCAGGGCCGCGGCGGCGAGTCCGATCCATGGCAGGCGCTTCACCGGGCGGTCTCCGTTGCAACGGCCATCGCAGCGGCCGGATTCGACCAGAGGTTTAGCATGGGGCGGCGCCCAAGCCAGCGGTCGCGCGGTAAAACAGCTGACGCCGGGGCGCCGTTGACAGGCGCGGGCGCGGGATCATCCTCAGCCGAGGCGGCAGCGGGGAGGAGCCATGCGGGCAGCGGAGTCCACAGCCAGCGGCGACCGGCACGTGTCCATCGATGCGGTCCGCGGCTTCGCCGTGCTGGGCATACTGCTCATGAACATCGTCGGCATGGGCCTGCCCGCCTTCGCCTACATCGATCCGACCTACGCCGGAGGCTCGACGGGTGCGGACCTGTGGACCTGGGCGGTCAACAACGTGCTGACCGACGGCAAGATGCGGGCGCTGTTCACGATGCTGTTCGGGGCCAGCGCGGTCCTGATCGCCGAGCGCGCCGAGGGCGACCGGCCCGGCCCGATGCAGACCCACTACCGGCGGATGTTCTGGCTGTTCGTCTTCGGCATGGTCCACGCCTACTTCCTGTGGTGGGGCGACATCCTGGTCACCTACGCCCTGGCCGGACTGGTGATCTTCCCGTTCCGGAAGCTGCGCCCGGCCTGGCTGCTGGCGATCGGCGTCGCGGTTCTGGCGGCGTTGCTCGGCCTGAACCTCTTCGAGGCCCGGGCGCTGGCCGCCATGCACGCCGCCGCTGCCGCCCCGGACGCGACGCCGGGCGCCGTCAAGGCCTGGCGGGAGGCCTCCCAGCTGGTCGCCCCGTCCGCCGCTATGAAGGCCCAGGAGCTCGCCGGCTATCGCGGCGGCTTCGTTGACGCCCTGCGGGTGCGCGCCTTGGCCGCCCGGCTGCTGCAGACCTATCTGATGCCTACCAACGAGATCCCGGAAGCCATCGGCCAGATGTTCGTCGGCATGGCGCTGTTCAAGTCCGGCTTCTTCACCCTTCGGTGGCCGAGCCGCGCCTATCTGACGACGATCGCCGTGGGATACCTGCTCGCGGCTCCGGTCACCGCCTGGCTCGCCTGGAAGATCTGGAGCGCGGGCTTCGAACCGCTGACCCTGAACCGCCTGGAGGACTGGCAGCAGGTGTCGCGACCGCTGATCGCACTGGCCCACGCCAGCATCATCCTGCTGCTGGTCCGCTCCGGCGCGGCCCATGCGGTCGTCAGCCGGCTGGCCGCGGCCGGGCGCATGGCGTTCAGCAACTACCTGATGACCTCGATCATCACGACCCTGGTGTTTTGCGGCTTCGGGCTGGGATTCTACGGCAAGCTCAGCCGGGCGCAGGAACTGATCGTAGTGCTCGGCGTCTGGGCCTTCATCCTGCTCTGGAGCAAACCCTGGTTGGAACGGTTCCACTATGGCCCCTTCGAATGGGCCTGGCGTTCGCTCGTCCGCTGGAGCCCGCAACCGTTCGTGCGCGGCCGTTCAGGGCCGGCGGCGGCCGCCGCCTGAGACCGATGCGGGGGTTGTCGCGATGGTACCAGCTCTCGGGCTCGAACCGAGGACCTCTAGATCCACAATCTAGCGCTCTAACCAACTGAGCTAAGCCGGCCCATCGCGAGGGGGGTTTCTAGTCTCGCGCCGCCTTGCGATCAAGACCGCAGGCGGCCGGCCGGCCTCAATCGGCGAGCAGCGGCCGGCGATAGCGGCGGCTGCCGGCCAGTTCGCGGCCATCGCGCAGGCGGACCAGGAAATCGCCGGTGGGCTTGGACTCCACCGCCGCGACCGCTTCGCGCCGGACAAGCCGCGACCGGTGGATACGCACGAAGCCGGCGGTCCGCAGGCGCTGCTCCATCGCGGACAGCGACGCGCGGTGCAACAGGCCCGCGCCGCCACGGTGCAATTCGACGTAGTTGCCCGCGGCCTCGACCCAGACCACCTCGGCGAGCGATACGAAATGGCGCCGGGCGCCGTCGCGGACCTCCAGGACGTCGAGCGAGGCCTCGCTGGGCGGACCCTCCGCACGGTCCGCACGAAGCTGCCGCCAGACCACATAGACCGCGGCGATCGCGGCATAGACCAGGACGTCCTTACGCATTTCGTAGGGCCAGTCGCGCAAGGGCCCGAAGGCGTCGTAGCGCCGGCGCACCGCGGCGTAGACCGCCCAGCGGATGCCGCCGGCGGCCAGTATGTGGACAAGGGAGATGGTGACGGCCGCGACCAGGTGGATCGCCAGCTTCGGCGCCAGCGGCGGGGTCAGCGGCCAGGCGCGCCGCGCCAGGAAGAGGATCAGGGGCGCCATCGAGAGGAACACGAGACCGCTCGACCCTTCCCAGACGAACGGCTCCCACACCTCCAGCGGATGACCGCCGCGGACGGCCTCGTCAGCGACGTTGAGGGCGTTGACGGACAGGATCACCACCAGGATTGCCGCGGTGATCCCCAGGAAGAGCAGATTCCCGCGAAGATCGGGGCCGGGGGGCGCGGTCCGTCGACTGCCTGGCTTATCCTCGGCCTCGCTCACCGCAGCTCCATTGCCCCGCGGGCGGTCGCGCCCGACGCACGGCGCAGCATGGGTCCCATGCCCCGTCCTGTGAAGGGCCGGCCGGACAAAGAAAAAGCCCCGGAGCGCGAGCTCCGGGGCTTGACCCTATCGATGTTGAAGCGTGTCAGCCCTTCGGAAGCTGGAAGCGGATCGGGATATTGATCTGCCCCCCGTCGACCGGCGCGCCGTCCTTGGTCTGCGGACGCATCTTGAAGAGCTTCGAGAGCTGCAAAGCCTTGTTCCCGAAGTCCTGGTCGGCCGGTTCTTCCGATTGCACCGAGCAGTTCTCCAGAGTGCCGCGGGCGTTGACCGAGCAGTGGATCGTGGCCCGGCCCTCGACGTTCATCCGCTGAGCGCGCTCAGGATAGTACTTCGCGATATCCTCGCCCGTAGGCTTGCGCAGCCAGTCGGGGCTGGTGATCACCGACGGACGCGGCGGCTCGGGCGGTGGCGGGGCCGGCGGCTTCGGTTCTTCGATCCGATGCTCGACCGGAGGGACCGGCAGCGGCGGAATCGAGGGAACGTCAGGCGTCGACACCGGCGGCCTGGGCTGCAGCTTCGGCGGCGGCGGCGGCGGCGTGTTCGGCGGGGGAGGCGGCGGCGGAGGCGGCGGTGGCGGCGGGACCGGCTTGATCATCGCCACGTCGGTCACGTCGTCGGAGTACTCCTTGAAGTTCGGCTGGAACTTGCTGGTCCACAGGTAGATGAACAGCGCGGCATGCACGATCACCGAGATGATGATCGCGATCGTGATGCCCTTGCTCCGCTTCGGCCGCGGGTCGTCGAAGGGGTTGTGGCTGCCCTGCAAGGGTGCAGGAGCGACGCCACGCGGTGATATATCAGCCATGCGTCACCGCCTCACTTGTTATTGTCTTCGCCGACCAGGGCCACGCTGTAGAACCCGTTGTCCTGCAACATGTTCATCACGCCCATGAAGTCGCCGTACGTCACGTTCTTGTCCCCGCGGATGAAAATCCGTTCGTGGGCCGGGTCACGCTTCGCACCCACTTGCTTCCGCAGGTCGTCGCCGAGGGTGGCGAGGTCCGACGGGAAGTCCTGGATGAAGATCCGGCCATTGGGCTGGATCGAGATGTAGACCGGCTTCGGCGGGTTGGTGCCGGGCTTGGCGACCGCGGGAGGAAGCTCCACCTTCACCGTGACGGCCGCCAGAGGCGCCGCCACCATGAAGATGATCAGCAGGACCAGCATGACGTCCACGAACGGCGTGACGTTGATGCTGCTGTTGGCTTCTTCTTCGTATTTGCCGCCGCCTGAGCCTCCGAGTTTGGCTCCCATCTGGCTTAGGCTCCTTTGTCGAGCTGCCGGGAGATCGCGTTCATCAGCTCAGCCACAAAGCCTTCCGTCCGCGCGCCGTAGGCGGAGATGCGGGTCTGGAAGTAGTTGTAGAAGATAACCGAA
>Ga0207695_10005306_pt1 | contig 17165 bp, 18 predicted proteins | sample KBSC54metaG_FD_184354 | JGI IMG/M metagenome (GOLD analysis project Ga0207695, IMG submission 184354) | Corn rhizosphere microbial communities from Kellogg Biological Station, Michigan, USA - KBS C5-4 metaG (SPAdes) (version 2) | ecosystem: Host-associated > Plants > Roots > Rhizosphere > Soil... | reverse complement strand
GCTGGTTGGCCTGGCCATCATGCTGCTTTCCGGGCCGGCCATGTTTTCCTCCGATCCCGACATGTACTATCTGAACGGCGCTTTCCAAATCAAAATGGTTGCCCTATTGATAGCGATCGTTTTCAACTACACCATTCATCGCAAAGTCGCAGCCCAAGACGCCTCCACCGGAGGCGCCAAAGTAGTCGCGTGCATCTCGCTAACACTCTGGACGAGCATCATCCTCTGCGGCATATTCATCGGCTTCGTGGGAGACGCCATTCCCCGATGAGCGTCCTGTCATTTGCCCAGTGGGTCCAGAGCACCGCTTTCTTCACCGCCCTGCGCGGCTCGGCGTACGTCTATCCGATCGTGCTCTCCACCCACATGATCGCCATCGCTCTGTTCGGCGGCATGATTCTGCTGCTCGACGTGCGTCTCCTCGGCTGGACCATGCGCAGCTACACGCTATCGGAAATGGTGAACCAACTGCGCCCACTCAAGCGCATCGGCTTCCTGCTGCTCATCACCTGCGGCCTGCTGATGGCGGGATGTAAGGCCGAAGAGTATTACTACAACGCCTTCTTCCGAACTAAAATGACGCTGCTAGCGCTGGTCGGCGTGCACGCGCTCATTTTTCGCCGCGGCGTCTACCGGAATACAGCCGCTCTCGACGGAGCGCCCCGCATCCCGGCGCAGGCCAAACTCGCGGCCTCCCTCTCACTGATACTATGGACGAGTCTGGTGATCGCGGGCAGAGGCATCGGCTATATCGAGCCGCCTCTCGATAAGATCCACGCCCGGCTGTTTGCTGTACCCGGAGCGGCCGCGCCCGCAATCGCTTCGAAAGCAGTCCCGCCGGACCGCCGGTTCTAGGAGACACATGCTGGTATACGATCCATCGACGAACCCCCTCAATAACAACGAGTGGTCTTTCCCGCTCCTCGAAATCATTCACATCGCGTCGTTCGCCGTCTCAGTCGGAACCATCGCCGTCGTCGACCTGCGCCTCTTGGGTCTCGGCATGCGCCGTCAATCCTCCGCGCAACTCCTGAAGGACACCGCGCCGTGGACGCTGATTGCCCTCGCCATCGTGCTCATGTCCGGTCCCATGATTTTTTCATCCGACCCCAACATGTATCTCAATAATCCAGGCTTCATCTTCAAAATGGAAGCTCTGCTGGTGGCCATCGTGTATAACTACACCATTCATCGCAAAGTCGCCCAATCGAATCCATCGCCGGTTGTCGGCGCATTGGTCGGCGGCGTTTCGCTCGCCCTGTGGGTATCGGTAGTCTTCGGCGGACTGTTTATCGCCTTCACCTGAGGAGCTTCTGTCATGTCTCTCTTTCCCTTTTTTCACTGGCTCCAGCAAACCGATTTCGGCACCGCCCTGCGCGAGTCGGCCCTGGTCTATCCGACCGTGATGGCGACCCATCTGAGCGGGATGGCGCTCTTCGGCGGCATGATTTTCCTCACGGATCTGCGTATCCTTGGCATCGCGATGCGCGGCACTTCGGTATCCGACGTAGTGAATCAGCTTCGCCCCTGGAAACGTATTGGACTGGTCTTAGTGGCTGGCTGCGGTATTATGCTCGCCTGGGCCAAGGCCGAATATTACTATCAGAATCCCTATTTCTGGGCCAAAATGACTCTATTGGCCTTGGTCGGCGTCCATGCCCTGGTCTTCCGCAAAAGCGTTTACAACAACACCGCTGAACTCGACCGCGCACCGGTCATGCCCACCAATGCCAAAGTGGCCGCCTGCCTCTCGCTGGCCTTGTGGATCGGGCTGGTCTCGATGGGCCGGATGATCGGCTATTACGAAATCAAACCTTAATGGACCCCCGATCCGCGCCCTCCAACTTGTCTTTGACTGGGCGTAGAATAATAGCCTGAACTTGTTTCCAGCGAGGCTGTAAAATCATGAGCAGCCTCGAATCGCCACGGCGGAGGTCGCGGGACATGGCCAATTTTTGTAGTAACTGTGGGACCGCTCAGACCGGCGGCAGTCCTTTCTGCACGAACTGCGGAACACCTCAGACCGCATCTGCCGGCACCCCAACTCAACCCAGTCCTCGTCCTTCGGCGCCGTCGCCTCCCGCCTACCAACCGCCGCCGCCCGTGGCCGCTTCCACTTTTAACCCACAATATACTCAGCCGCCCTCTAGTCAGCCACCTTTTCCGCCGACCCCTTTGCCGCCCGCTAAGAAGGGGTCGGGCTTAAAAATTTTGTTTTTTGTTCTCGCCTTTTTTGTGCTGGCCGGGACCGCAACCGTGGCTGGATTATATTACGTAGCGCACAGGCTGAAGCAAGCCGTGGTCGAAAAAGCCGAGAGCGTCGGTATAGACCTCAATTCGATTTCTTCTCCGGCAGCTTCCGGTTCTGCGTCGAAAATACGCGCCTACAAAGCCTGCGACCTTCTTTCGAAAGCCGATGCGGCCGCTATGCTCGGCGAGCCGATCGAGCGCATAGAGGACAAGGAACTACCTGCCTTTACTACGGCCCCGCGGGCTTGAGCGGAAAGCTCGCTCAGCAAGGTACTGCGGACCTAGCGAAACAACTGCAACAAGCGGGCGCTCAGCCCAGCGCAAACGACGTCACAGATTCTTTGAGCAAGCTCATGGGAGGCCTCGCCGCGCAAGCCGGCGCAACCGGAACCGGGGCTCCGCCGGGGAGTAACGGCGATGTGCCCCTTCTTATCTTTGTTGTCTCTGGCGAGGACGGCAAAGTGCAGATGACTGCTCTCACCGCCACCAAAGCCATCTTCGGTGGAATCGCAAAGAACGCCAGCAATGGAACCGAAGGATTCGGCGCCGAGATTCCCGGCTTGGGTGACCGGGCCGTGCGCCTCGCGAATCTCGGCTTGAACGTGCTCCATGGAAACACGCTCATTCGACTCATTCCCGGTCCCATTCCCGGGGCGAACGACAAAGCCATTGCTATCGCCCGCGCGATTTTGGCGAAGCTCTAGAATTTCCGGGAGGCCACACTTTTACGCTTCGCCGGCATCCCGAGAAGTGAATCCGTCTTGCGGATCCGGCTTACTCGGCGCTTTCTACTTTCTGCGAACCGCGTAGCGATCGCTTTCCGTCCAGTGCTGGACGACTCCCGTGACCTCACCCTTTGCATCTTTGAGAAACTCGACAATGTTCCCTTCCATGCTGAAGCTGGTTTGCGACATCGCGATCAATTGAATTTTTCCCATACCGCCCGGATCGATCATCAGGTGGTCCCCTTCCAAAGTAACTACCACGACTGCATGGGACGGCAAGTCGTACCTCCCGACGTACTGGTTGAGGATGTCCTTTGAAACTTGAAACTCCTCTGGGCGTTTCCCCACCAGGTGCGGCTTATCACTTTGATTTTCACAGACGAACTCGATCAACTCCCCGTCTGGCATCAAATCGAGATCGACGGGAAGCGTCCACGGCTTGTTATAGGCCTTAGGATCATCCAGCGTCACTTGAAGATCCATATGACCAGCATCGCGGCGGTGGAAGCGCTCCGTCATTTTTAATGCCTCTGAGTGGGGATGGCCGCCTAAATCAAGGGAGGTCCGGTCGTTATAACCAGTGGTAGTGACCACCAGCGTGTCTCCCTCCCAATGCCCAATCGAGTACCCCATCCAGGTCGGATTTGGATCTTTGGGCAGCTCGCGGCCATCGGTGAAAACTTGCCGGAAAAGCGTCTGGTATTCATAAAGGAAAATAACGACATTCGGCGTCTGAACGATCTTCATCGGCGAACCGACCGAAGTGCTGGCTTTCGGGCCGGGCGGCAAACAATTAATCCCGTCCGTGTCGTTGCGGTAATTATCCGCGCTTTGCTTGTAAAGAGCCGCCGCCCACGGCTGAATATCTCCGGGCTTAAGATCCGGCGCCGCATTGAGCAGGTAACTTTTGTGGATGCGCCAGACGCCGGAAAGATCAGGCTTGCCGTCCGCGGTTCGCGGAGCCGGAGCGGAAAGGTTGGGTTTGCCGTCAGCCGTTCTGGGCAATCCCGGAGTCGGGCGATCAGCCCATTGCCCTACCAGCGGTAATACTGACGCGCAAAGGACGATCAGGCTGGCAAGTGCTTTCATCTGCTATCTTTCCTCTGTCGGGTATCATACACACTATTTAGCGGGCACGAAACCCTCGGCCGGTACCGCGCAGCGGCCCTCCCGTCCAGTTTTACGATCACCAATGGAAACGAACCGCTGGAGCCCCGCACGAGTTGCGCTACTGGTAGGATCGAGAGGGACTCAAATCCGCATCGCCGGCGCCACCTCGAACCTAACCATGCCGAGACTCAAAACATGCAAACGCTAGAGCTGAAAGTTCCCCCGCCCGCCGCCGCCCTCCTCATCGCGTTGGCCATGTGGGCGGCTACGTATCGACTGCCTGCGATCCACCTCCCGGATCAAATGCGTTTCTTACTCGCTGGCGTCTGCGCTGCGTTCGGAGTGATCGTCGCGCTCTCGGGCGTCCGGGCCTTTCGGGAGGCTAAAACCACTGTCAATCCGGTTACTCCCGAAAAAGCATCGTCCGTTGTCACGAACGGAATTTTCAGTCATACGCGCAATCCCATGTACCTTGGATTAACGGCCGTGCTCGTGGGCTGGGCAGTCTGGCTTTCGATTCCTTGGGTATTGCTGGGACCCGTCGCGCTCATGCTCTACCTGACGCGCTTTCAGATCATCCCGGAGGAGCGCGTAATGAGCTCGAAATTTGGCCGGGACTACGACGAATACCGCAAGCGCGTTCGCCGGTGGCTCTAAGCGCAAAAAACACCATTATTTACCGGCTATCGGTTGACGGCGGGACGAGATTCTTCAATCTCAAGTAGACCGCCAGATATCCGTATTCCTCGTTGTCATGCAGCGTCGCATACAGGAGCGACCAGAATTTGGAGTGCTCACTATCGCCGGCCTTCATCATCAGGGTTGCGCTGGCGTCGGTTGTCGAATCGAAAACGCCATCGCATTCCTCGAAGGACGCTCTCAGCGCGGCCACCAAATCGGCTTTGGAAGTCTTTGAAGCCGCATTCAGACGTCTCGGCAGCCCTTTTGCGCCGGAACAAAAATTCATCTGCGCGTCGGCGATGTGCGCGACCAGTTGTCCAAAGGTCCGCATATCGGATGTCGGCTTGAAATTGTAATCCTCGGCCGGCATTCGATCCGCCGCTTTGAGAAGATCGCCCTTTCGGACCATATAGAACTGCTTCAACTCAGAAATAAAGGGACTCGCCGATTGCGCAAATGCGCACGACGCAACAACCAGGCAACCTACGATGATCGAATAGTGTTTCACGAATAGTCTCCCAGCGTTTCCGCAACAACAATATCACTAAGAACGGGATGCGCGTCATTCTACTGCGGCGCATCCAATCTCTGATCCAGATAAGGAAGATAGGCCCTGAGCAACAGGTAAGTTTCGTAGTAATCACCCAAGTGAATCGCGCCTATTTGATCTCGCTGGCTGTGCAGAATAGGGAAGGTCTCTTGCGTCAGGGAATGTATGGAGATCGCCGGCACTTTGCGGTCCTGGAATGAATCTGAATCCGATCGCCCGACTCGGTGAACGTTCATGACGCTTATGGGAAGCTTCAGAGCCGCTGCAACGCTTGCGAGGTCTTTCAAGAGATCTTGGGGAGCGCGATCCATTTCAACTTTGGTCGGAGAAGTTCCCAAAGAGTCCAGATTGACCATCGCGCTGATCTTCTTGAGGTTTTCTTTTCCCATTTTGTCCACATAAAACCGGGATCCCACCATCCCCCGTTCTTCATCGGTGAAACCTACGAATAGGAATGCATGCCGGCGCGGAGAAATTTTCAAACTCGTATACAGGCTCGGCAGCAGCGCGCTCCCGCTCCAGTTATCGACCACGCCCTTGCCTGCATTGACGAAGTCGAAATGACCGCCGACAAGGATAATCGAATCTGTCGCGCCTGGTAAAGTGCAAACCACATTCGGCACCTTGACGTGCTTCACTGGCTGCTCCGTTAAATCGTCGCTGCAACCACTTTCCTGAAACAAACTAAGTAATTTCTTTTCACGCTTGGCATCGCTGTCTTCAAAAGCGTTCAAGCGCCGTTCGATTTCACTCCGCGGAACGGTCCCATAGTTGACGACGGTCTGGCCCATGATCGGCAAGAGCGTAAACAGCGCAACAAAAGTTAGATTGAAGAATTCGGGCATTAGTCAGAGTGTAGGACGATTCGATCTCGCCCAAACGACCCCGGCCATGGGCCCAATGTCGGCGCGATACGCCCGGCTGCTACGAACTCAACTCTTGATCTTTCGCCGCCTCCGTCTGCACTGCCGGACGCACGTTCCGCCAAACCTCTAGCGCCACCACCAGAGTCGCCGCCAGCGTCACCGCACCGGTTGCCACATGCGCCGCCGCCACTCCCGCCGCCACGCCTGCATTGGCTTTGGCCGATCCCATCGACACCACCGTCAGCCCCAGAAATATTTGTACGAACGTAACCACTCCCAGCGTGATCGCCGCCGGCCGCAGCGTGGGATGCTCCGGCATCAGCGTGATCAGCACCACTAGCGTGAGAATGAACACCACCACGATCAGCGCGCCCAGGATGTGGACCATCACGCCGATCGACCCATAGCGGAACGCCGCTCCCAGCCCCACCTGGATCACTACCAGCACCAGCGTGTTTCTCGCCACGCCGCGCAGCGGCGGCCAGCCTTGGTCCTGTATGAAAATCGGATCGCACTGCCAGCTTCGCGAGGTTGCCAGCGCGATAGCCGCCGCCAACGACAACAGGATCGGAGCTAGAAACGCGTGCGCCATGCTCGCCATCGGCGAAGCGGGCGCGGATGCAGGCCCGGTGAGCAAACCCAATCCCGCGTCGGCAATCGTCACTGCCACAGCCGCCCTACCCAGCCGTCGCAGCCACTCATGCGTCTTTGTGATCGCGAGCGCGGCGCCCAAACCGATGACCAGCACCGCCACCAACGCTCCGATCGCTCGATGCCATCCTTCCGGCGTCCCGTTCTCAGTCGCAACCATCGCGCCGCTCACGATCAGGCACAGGGTGGCCACCGCAACCAATATCGAATAGAGGTGCAGCCTAAGGTTCTTCATCCGGCGCTCCGACCAGTGTAACCCGGCCCCATTGAGTCAACCCTCGCCCGATCCCCGGGTTCCCGCTCATCGCTTCCGACCCAGTGCAAATTTGACACAATGAAAATCCAATCTGTTGCATATTAGACACACTTCATAGCATGGAAGTCTTTATTTTTGTTGCATGTAACCCTACGAAACTCTTACTCGTTTTGTTACTATGAGGTTTAGGAACGCGTGCAGCCTTACGTTCCCAACCTCGAAGCAAGCCCCCAAGGGAGGCGCTATTTGGATTTTGAGAAGACGTTAAACCGGCCGGTCGATGCCGCGGGAGTCGGCCTCCATTCCGGCGTCCCTGTCCGCATCCGCATCCTCCCGGCGCCGCCCTCCACTGGCATCGTGTTTGTCCGCACCGACCTCGAAGGCTTCACCATCCCTGCCAGTTGGCGCTACGTGCAGAAAGTCAGCTACGCCACTAGCCTGATGCGCCAGGGCGTGCTGATCTCCACCACCGAGCACCTGCTGAGTACCTTCTACAGCATGGGCATCGACAACGCCTACGTGGAAATCGATAACCTCGAAGTGCCCATCCTCGATGGCAGCGGTCAGCCCTTCGTCGACCTCATTCGCGCCGCCGGCATCCGCCAGTCGCGCCGCCGCAAGCGTTACCTCCGGATTCGCAAACCGGTATCGGTCGAAGGCGGAGGCAAGCGCATCAGCATCCTCCCCGCGGACCGCTTCCTGCTTACCTGCGAAGTGTTCTTCCCGCACGCCTTGGTCGGCCGTCAGACTCTCGACATGGAAGTCACGCCCGAAAACTATGCCGCCGAGCTCGCTCCTGCCCGCACCTTCGGCTTCGAATACGAGCTCCATCAGATGCGCAACATGGGCTTGATCCGCGGCGCATCGCTCGATAACGCCGTGTGCTTTGACCGCGAGTCCATCCTCAACCCCGGCGGCCTCCGCTTCACCGACGAGTGCTGCCGCCACAAGGCGCTCGACCTCATCGGCGACCTAGCCCTGATCGGCAAGCCGCTGCTCGGTCACGTCATTGCCGAAAAAGCCGGCCACGCCATGCATTTCGCGCTGGTCAACAAGATCATGTCGGATCCCACCATCTACGAAATCATTACCCATGACCAGGTGGTCACCAGCGCCACCCATGCCATGGTTTCATAAAGCGTAAGTGAAGCACCTTCCGAACCTGCTGACCGCGGCGCGTCTCGCGCTGGCGCCGTACTTGTTCCTGCTGATGTTCCGCCATCAGTACAGCACCATCATTCCGCTATTTATTCTGATCGGCATCACCGACGTCGTCGATGGTTTCCTTGCGCGGCGCTACGGCGCATCTTCCCGCCTGGGAGCGTATCTCGATCCCATCGCCGACAAAGTCCTCCTGAGTGGAACGTTTCTAGTGCTGGCACTCACCGGCGGCCTCGAACCGTGGCTCGCCGCCGTCGTTCTCGGCCGCGACTTGATCATTCTCTCCGCCGCCGGAGTTCTCTATCTCGTCACCGCGCGCCGCAACTTTCCTCCCTCGCCCTGGGGCAAGATCAGCACTTTTGTCCAAATCGTATTCCTGTGTTTCCAGATCGGCTACCTGTCCGGCATCGCCGTCGCTCCCGCCGTCACAGCTCTTAAATGGCTCACGGTTGCTCTCGCCGTCGCCAGCCTCGCCGACTACGCCCGCCGCATAGCCGCGACGGAATCGTGCTAGGCGCCAGTCCAGATTGTATGTCCCTGTGAGGAAGAATCGGAATCTTTCCGGGCTCGGAGAGACCGAATCACGCAAGCAGCATCTGATTCGCTGGATGCTCGAAGCAGTTGCATCGAGGCGGTTGTGTGAAACCAACCTGAAACACCGGCTATTTGCACCTTTCGGGCTGCGTGTACCTTACTGGATCTGCGTGATCACGAGGTGCGCGGCTACGCTCTGCGTTCCGCCTGCGAGCGGGGTGACGGTCAGCGCCATGGAGTTGCCCAAAGGATTTTGAACATTAAGCGTTGAATTCGTGGTGGATGTGGTCACCAGTGACATCCCGACGATTTGACTGGTCCCGGTCGCACGCCCGACCACCGTGTAAGCGAGAGGGGCGCCGTTTAGCATTAACATCAGTTGTCCTGGTTCGTCTACGCTCACCTGAAACAACACTTGATAGGTGCCGATGGCCGCGAGAAGAAAATTAGAAGCGCCTAACTGAGAGATCGTGGTGGACGACGTCGGACCCATCTGTGGGAATTCTACATTGGTGCCGGGCGCAACCGCGGCCGCGTTATCTGGGGGCATGAGCGCATAAAAATCGGCGAACGCGATGTTTCCGTTCGCGCCGGTGGCGCCGGCGGGCCCAGTAGGTCCTGCCGGACCGGTTGCGCCGATCGGTCCAATAGGTCCTGCCGGACCGGTTGCGCCGACGGGACCAATAGGTCCTGCCGGGCCTGTTGCGCCGATCGGTCCGGCAACGCCCGTCGCCCCGGTTAATCCAGTGGCGCCGGTGTTCCCCGTGGGGCCCTGCGGTCCAATCGGACCTTGGATGGTGGGGGCCTGGACGTAATACCCGTTCATATCGATCACCAAGTCACCGTCATTGGTGGTTAGAACTTGGATTCCTCCATCAGCCCCCGCCGGCACGACGGCCATGTTGTCTACAACGCCTCCCAGGTATGCGTTTAACACAACTGTTCCGGTCCACGCAGTGTCATCCTGCCACGCTGCGATCCAGCCGACGGGCTGCCCGGCCGGAGTGATGGAAACGAAATTCATGGAGTACGCGACCGCCGCCGGCACGCCGCAATTGGAGGAGGGAACGGGGACCACGCGCGCCTGCCCGGCGACGAGCGACGGCGCACCAAACGCGCCCGTTTTGCCCGAGCCTCCTGCACCGCGCGTATCCATGACACGGCACGGCGTGATGGCGATAAATACCAAGCCGGCGCCATTCCCAGTGGCCGCTGTCGATGGGGCGCTCGATGCGCTCATGGGCCAGTTTTTCACCACGATGGCCTGCTGCGCGAAAACCGCCGGCATCAAAACTGCCGCGGTGATCGGAACAACGCTTTGCAGCAGAACTTTACGTCGAAGGTTCGAATAAATTGATCGCTTAACGGCCATTGATACGGTTTCCTCTTTATACGGGCTTTTGCGTGCTTCTCTGAAGCTATCGACCGATCGGAACGCGAGGTTTAGGATTTTTCTCAGATAATTCGGGAAACCTCGAACGGTCCTCGCCCACTACCCACTAGACATCCCGTCGGTGTTATCCCGATCGTAATAACTATGGTCGAGCTCAAAGTCCGCAAATTCGGCAATTCGCTAGGCGTGATCCTACCCAAAGAGGTTCTGCAGCGCTTAACCGCTACCGAGGGCGACCGCTTGCTCCTGCTCGAATCACCGGATGGAACGTACCGGCTCACTACACCGAAGATCAGGATGCCCATCATTAGCAGAGCGGTCATCACCGGCCTGCGGATAAAGACCTCAGTTAAATTCATGGGACCAACCCCGTGGCGACACACCTAGCAATGGGTCTAAATAGCCGCTGCGAAACATCTCAAGACCTACCGCCCGGCGCCTTCACAATCGTGTCAATAAAGCCGCATGTCCTTTACGCCGCGCTTGTGCTCGGCCGCGACTTGATCATCTTTGCCGCCGCCGGCGTCCTCTACCCTGCCGCCGCGCGCCGCAACTGCCGGGGGCGGACCATAAAACAAGAACGCTATTGCCGCTCAGGCACCACAGTGAGCCCATCGAGCAGTTCCTGGAGATCAGCCTGTTTTTCGACAAACATATTCTGGCCCGCCCAGCCAAGAATCTGCACTGACCCTTCTTTTCCTCCGTAGTAATAGGCGAGGAAAGACAGCGGAATTCCCTTCGGTACGGCATCGAAACGAATGGTCATAACCTCAACGCCCGAAATGGATCGTTTATCTTCTTTCAAAATTCTCATTTCCGGATCCAGTTCGCGAACTCGGTCCAATGCTGCCTTTGAAAGCACGTCTGTCGGGATCTCCGTACGCTCGGCAATAAACTTCACGTAGGCATCCCCTTTTTTATGGTTCAATTGCCAAGTTCCGGTCTCGGCAACACGGCTAGCAGTCCATTCATCCGACTTGTAATTGAGCCGAAATTGCCCAAAACTGATCGACCCCAACTGATTCGGAGCTCCGATGACCGGGGCGACCTCGGGGGACGAAGCTTCGCGAACGTCAAGCCCGTTGATGAATTCCTCCAGTTCCGGTTTGGCTGCATTGAACTCGCTCTCAAGCGTATACGCGACTACTTGAAGATCGCTCTTTACTCCGCCGTGATAGTAGCCAGCAAAATGGAAGGGGATATTCGCACGCGTCGCTTTCAGCTCCAAATAAAGCACTTCGCGTCCGTTCACCATGCGCCGTTCCTCTGTGAACGCCGTAGCGTTTGGGTCCATTTTCTGAGCGTTCAATAAAGCGACTTCCTTCATAGAACCCGTGGGAATGCCACCCAGATTCTCAGACTGGACAAGGCCAAACAATTTGCCATTAGAGTGGCGGAAAATTATTTGCCCATCCTTGCGGCTCGCTTCTTTCCATTTGCTGGGATCAATGGAAAGGACCGCGTCGCCGTACGGCATCGTCACGCGCATCGAGGCATTAGACGCCTTCCGATAGCTACGCAGATCCTTTGAGGAGACCGGGGGCGGCGCGTTAAACTTCCAGCTCCCGTCCGGAGCTAATAGCACCTTGCGCCCATCGTCGGTGGTGGCCCGAATCGGACCTTGCGCCCGTAAGATAGGTCCCGAAACTTGGAATGCAGCCATGACGCCGATCACCAAAAGCGTTCGCAGATCCATGGGTCCAAGTATATCCCCAATTTTTGGGAACGCTCCTGGCCGCACACCCTAGCGCGCAAACCGAAGACGACGCTACTTGAAATAGTCCACAGGTCCTTTACTTCCAATCAATTAAGGTGTTACCCTCAAAGGATTCATGCGCACTGTCGACTTGATTCACCGGAAACGGGACGGCGAAGAACTGTCCGCCGAAGAGATCGCCTTCGTGGTAGACGGTTATACCAACGGTACCATCCCCGACTATCAGGCCTCCGCGTTCCTTATGGCCGTGTTTTTCTCCGGCATGACCGACCGGGAAGTCAGCGCCCTCACCACGCGCATGACGCAATCCGGCGAAATGGTCGATCTCTCCTCCATCCCCGGCGTCAAAGTCGACAAGCACTCCACCGGCGGCGTGGGCGACAAAACCAGCCTGATTGCTTCACCTCTAGCCGCCGCCGCGGGCGTCATTGTTCCCATGATTTCCGGCCGTGCGCTTGGCCACACCGGCGGCACGCTGGATAAGCTCGAATCCATCCCCGGTTTCCGCACCAATCTCAACCTCGACGAGTTCCGCGCCCAACTTGCGGAGCACGGCATCGCCTTCATCGGGCAGACTCCCGAAGTAGCGCCCGCCGACGGACGCTTTTATGCCCTGCGTGACGCCACCGCTACCGTCGAATCTATTCCCCTGATCGCTTCTTCTATCATGTCGAAGAAGCTTGCCGTGGGTCTCGACGCACTGATCCTCGACGTCAAAGTCGGCTCCGGTGGTTTCATGAAGCGTCAGGTGGACGCGCGCCGCCTCGCACAAATGATGGTCGGTATTGGACGCCGCGCCGACAAGCACGTGCAGGCGCTCATCACCGACATGAACCAGCCGCTCGGCTACGCCATCGGCAACGCGCTCGAAGTGATGGAAGTTTCGCAGACCCTGCAAAACGCCGGCCCCTCCGATCTCACTCGACTTTCGCTCGAGCTGGCCGCCCGCATGATATTCCTCGGCAAGCTAACCGCAACCCTCGACGAAGCCCGCGAGCTTGCGCAGAAGAAGCTACTCGATGGCTCCGGCTATCGCAAGCTGAAGGAAGTGATCGCGGCGCAGGGCGGCAACCCCCAGGTGCTCGATCGCTTCGAGCTGCTGCCCAACGCCACGGGCGCGCGTGAAATCAGCTCGCCGCGCGCGGGCTACATCAGCGCCATCGACGCCGAATACATCGGCCAGGCCTCGTCCATGATCGGCGCCGGCCGCGATACTAAGGAAGATTCGATCGACCCTGCCGTCGGCGTGATCCTCGAAGTGAAGGTCGGGCAAAAGGTGGATGCTGGCGGCGTCCTGTGCCGCCTGTATTACACCCGCGAAGACAATGTCGACGAAGCCGCGCAACTTGTCGAAGATGCTTTCCGCATCGCTTCCACTGCGCCGGAGAGCCGCGAACTGATTCTCGAAGTCGTAGGTTAGCCGGAGGCTCCGCATGGATCGTTTCACAGGCCTGCTAGGCCTGGTGGTCGTCATGGCAGTGGCGTACCTGTTCTCGACCAACCGCCGCGCGATCCAGCCCCGCGTGATCTTCTGGGGACTCGGCCTGCAAATCGGCTTCGCCTTCCTGGTCCTCAAAACTCCGCTGGCCGAAGCCTTCCGCTCTCTGAGCAACGTCATTAACCACATATTGGGATATTCGATTGAAGGCAGCAGATTCGTCTTCGGCGATAAATTAGGCGCGCCCAGCGATCAGTTCGGCGTGGTCTTCGCATTCCAGGTGCTGCCGATCATCATCTTCATCGCTTCCCTGTTCGCGATTCTCTATTACCTCGGAATCATGCAGATTTTCGTGAGCGCCATGGCGCGGCTCATGCAAAAAGTAATGGGCACCAGCGGCGCGGAGTCCACCAGCGTCGCGGCCAGCATCTTCATGGGGCAAACCGAAGCGCCCCTGACCATCCGTCCCTTTCTGGACGGCTTGACGCAAAGCGAACTGTTCACCATCATGACCAGCGGCATGGCGCACGTCTCCGGCGCGGTCATGGCCGCCTACGTTCTGATCGCCCATGTGGAAATCCGTCATCTTCTCACTGCCGTCATCATGACCTCGCCCGCCACCCTGATGCTGGCGAAAATGCTGATGCCCGAAGTCGACCAGCCCGCCACCATGGGAGGCATAAAAGTGGAAGTGGAGAAGCCCGGTGTGAACCTCATTGATGCCGCGGCGCGCGGCGCAGGCGACGGCTTGAATCTGGCGCTCAACATCGCCGCCATGCTCGTCGCCTTCATCGGCTTGATCGCCCTGGTCAACGGCGGCTTACAAGCGCTGCACGGCGCGCGGTTCTTCGGCTGGCTCCCCGGTTCCATGCAAGGCATCCTGGGCGTCATCTTCGCTCCGGTAGCATGGCTGCTCGGCGTGCGCTGGAACGATTGCGCGGCCGTCGGCAACCTGCTCGGCACGCGTCTGATCCTTAACGAATTCGTGGCTTTCGTCGACCTGGGTAAAATTCGCGACGCCCTCGATCCGAAATCCTTCGTGATCGCCACCTATGCCCTGTGCGGTTTCGCTAATCTGAGTTCAGTGGCCATCCAGGTAGGCGGGATTGGAGCCCTGGCGCCCACCCGCAAGTCCGACGTCGCGAGGCTCGGAATGAAAGCGGTGGCCGCCGGAACCATGGCGAATTTTATGTCGGCCTGCATCGCGGGAATGTTAGTATGAGCACCGTCGGAGTCGTTCTCGGCAGCGGCTTGGGAGCGTTTGCCGAAACTCTAGAGAATCGTTTTGAAACTCCTTACGCGGATATCGCAGGGTGGCCTGCCGTCAGCGCCGCGGGACACGCAGGCAAACTGGTCACCGGCCGCCTCGGAGGAACCGATGTCGTGGTCCTCTCCGGCCGCGCCCACTACTATGAAGGCTACAGCGGCGCGCAGGTCACCCTCGGCATTCGCGAGCTCGCCAAGCGCGGCGTCGATCGCGTGATCCTAACCAATGCAGCCGGCGCCATCGATACGGAGCTGCATCCCGGCGAACTGGTATTGATCTCAGATCACATCAATCTCATGGGGCAGAATCCGCTGGTCGGACGCAATGACGAAGCGCTCGGCCCGCGCTTCCCCGACATGACCGAAGCCTACTCCCGGGAATATCGCGATATCGCCCGCCAGACCGCAGCCGAGCTGGGCATCGATCTCAAGGAAGCCGTCTACGCCGCCATGCTCGGCCCCAGCTACGAGACGCCGGCGGAAATCCGCTTTCTGCGTTCCATCGGCGCCGGCCTGGTCGGGATGTCGACCGTGCCCGAAGCCATCGTCGCCAATCACATGGGGATGAAGGTGCTGGCCATCTCCTGCGTCACCAATATGGCCGCCGGCATTCTGCCGCAGAAGCTGGTTCATCAGGAAGTACTCGACGCCGGCGCGCAGGTACGCGACACCCTCATCCGCCTGCTGAGCACTATGATCCCGCGCCTGGCCTGACGCGCGCGCCGTGAACGCCTAGTAGTTCACAATCGCCGCGAACGACGCCGGATCCAAACTCGCGCCGCCCACCAACGCCCCGTCGATCTCTTCTTGCGCCATTAGCTTCGCGACGTTGTCCGGTTTGACGCTGCCTCCGTAGAGAATGCGGCAAGCCGCGCCGGCAGCAGCGCCGAAGTGTTTCGTGATTTCGGCGCGCAACACTCCATGCGCGTGGGCGGCGATTTCAGGGGTCGCGGTCTTGCCCGTGCCAATGGCCCACACCGGCTCATAAGCGATCACTACCGACGCGAATTCTTCCGGCGTCAGACCCGAAATTCCACCCGCGCATTGGGTACACAAAACGCTTTCTGTTGCGCCGCCCTCGCGCTCTTCCAGCCGTTCGCCCACGCACACGATGGGCGTCAGCCCGGCCGCGAGCGCAGCTTGCGTTTTCTTCAGCACTGTCTCGTCGGTCTCCTGAAAGTATTGGCGGCGTTCGCTGTGGCCGACAATCACCCAGCGGCAGCCCACTCCCGTCAGCATCGGAGCCGAAACCTCACCAGTGTAAGCACCCTCGCGCAGCCAGAACAGGTCCTGGCCGCCCACCTCGATCGCCGTACCCTGCGCCGCCGCCACCGCCGCAGGCACATTTACGAAGGGAGGACAGATCACGATTTCCGCATGGGACGCGTTCGCCACCAAAGGAACGAAAGCTTCAAAGAAAGCGGCAGTTTCCGCTGCCGTCTTGTACATCTTCCAATTACCGGCCAGAACAGGTTTACGCATGTTCTCTCAGAATAGCAACTGCGCCGGCCACCACAAATGTTTTCGCCACGTGTATCCGCGTGCGGCCCAATTCGGGAGTCACGCGGCTCGCCGAAGCCAGTCGAGGATGGCTGAATTCCCGAAGCTAATCGAAGCTGGCTAAATTCCCTAAGCCAGCCGAAGCTGGCTAAATTCTTTGATCAGCTCAAAGTTGGTGCGCAGCCCCGCGATAGCTTCGCCGCGCTGCTCAATGCGCGATTCTTCGGTGACACCGAGTATGTCGGCGGCTCTCTGCAGGTATCCCACGCGCGCCGGGTCGATGCCCATGATGCGGCAACACGTCGCATCCACCGCCGCCAGATCCGAACCCATCACCAGCACTCCCGCCTGCTTGCGAGTCCCTTGAATCGGGCCGTTGCCTTCCATGCCCACGATGCCGTCCACCATCGCGAAACTCTTAGGCCCAAACGCCTTCGTCAGCTCTACGATCGCAGTGTCGATTCCAATGTAGTGCAGTTCATTCTTGGGCCAGCCGTAAATCGACCCCGGCACCAGGCCAAAGTAATTTTTCATGGAGAGCGTCGCCCCCGCCCAGTGGTGTGTCTTCATTTTGGCGAGTGAAACAATGAGGTCGGCGCCCAGCACCGTGTTGGGAAAGTAGAACTCATCGCGGCCCGCGAAGCCCTTGACCGCAGTCACATCGTCCCGGTTCAGATCCACGAACACATCGTCGAAGTTGGGAATTTCCGAACGGTAGCGTGTGAGCTCCGCAATCGCCAAAGTGTCGCGCCGGTGCCCCGGGCCCTCGCCGATCTTCACATCGGCTGCGCCCAGCGAGCGAAATACTTCGAGTGCGGTGGCCACCACCGCCACATCGGTATTGATGCAGGTGTTGGGATCGAACTCGACGAAGTTGGGTTTCAGCAGCACCGTCTTGCCGGCTACATCCAGCTCGCATTCGAGAATCCCTCGCATCATGGCGTCCGCCAGATCCTTCGAATAGGATGCCGCCTTCACCACGGCCACCGCCGACGTCTGCCCCGCCAAAGGGAGATTGGACATTGCTTTCGGCTTAGCCTCCCGTCCTCCGTTAAATCCCGCGAACC
>Ga0207695_10005301_pt1 | contig 17181 bp, 15 predicted proteins | sample KBSC54metaG_FD_184354 | JGI IMG/M metagenome (GOLD analysis project Ga0207695, IMG submission 184354) | Corn rhizosphere microbial communities from Kellogg Biological Station, Michigan, USA - KBS C5-4 metaG (SPAdes) (version 2) | ecosystem: Host-associated > Plants > Roots > Rhizosphere > Soil... | reverse complement strand
CGCTGTTGTTTGCACCTTTAGCTGGAAAACTAAGTGCCATACGGTGATCTAACTGCTCGCTTTGGCGTTCGCTGGGTTTTTCAATTTGGGACTGCTGATGTTACAGCAGTAATCCAGTCATAGCCCTAAGTGAGACATTCCCAATCTCACTGGATGAAACTAATCATCTGGGCTTGCCTGGGGGTCACCTATGCGTGCTCTTCGATTTCTCTGTGCATTCGTCGCGCTGTTCACCTCCGTATGTGGCTGCCAGCAGCTAGCCGACGGCTGGCGCACGCAGGTTCAGGAATACGCAAAAGCACAGCAATGGGAGTCTGCCATCGCCGTGGTTGACGAAGAGCTGAAGAAAGGGCCGCAAATTCCTGAACTCTTGGAGTGGCGAGCCCGCCTGTTCCTGTGGGAGGGACAACTCTACGCAGCAGCGCTTCAATGGAAATACATCGTGACCATCGCCCCCGCGGACCCAGATAACTGGATTGCGTTGGCATCCGTTTATTGGCGACAGGGCAATCCGAAACAGGCCTTGGCGGCAGTGACCACGGCCCTTGATCTTGATCCGGCGCGCGCCGATGCTCATGTAGTTCGGGGTCGCGCCTTACTTGCCCTGCAAGACTCGACCGGAGCGCGGCGAGAGTTCCAACGGGCGGTTGAACTCGATCCCAGAAACAATGAGGCCAAAGCAGCCCGTGATTCGCTAAAAGAAATCCCGCGCCACAAATTGCTGATCGGAAGCGAAAGTGATTTATTCAGTTTTGCAGGAATGTCTCAGCAGAACGAAGTCTCACTGTCTTCCCGGTGGTCGGAGCACTGGGCCACAGCTTTCTCGCAAGGGGTCTATACCCGGGACAGTGTTTATGCCTCGAAGTTCCTGGCGAGCGGCACATTCACCTCTCGCCATGGGGGTGCTCTTACGGTCGGCACTACCGTAGCTCACGACAACGGCATTATTCCGAAGAACGAGGCCTTCTTTGCGTATGACCGCGGCTTCCGCATTACTGGGGCGCCAGTTCTCCGCGGCCTGGAACTGATCTACGGGCAGCACTGGTACTGGTATAGGTCGGCCCGTGTACTCGGGATCATCCAGACTGCGGTTCTCTACCTGCCGCGTGATTGGACATGGTCGTTGTCGGTCACTGCCGCCAAAAGTCACTTCGGCAGTATTCCCTCGCAATGGACTCCCTCCGAAAGCTCCAAGCTGCAGTTTCCGATCTTTCCCAGTGAGAAGCACCGAGTTGATGGAAATCTATTGTTCGCCTGTGGCCGAGAGGATTTTTCACAGTTGGATCAAGTCGGAAGCTTCTCCTCGCATACCTACGGCGGTGGCCTGGGTTTCGAGATCGTGAAGGGGCAGGAGCTCAAAGGCTTCGCACTCTACCAGACACGGACTCATCACCAAACCGACTTAGGATTTGGAGCGCAATATGGAATCCGTTTCTAAACATTTTGTGAGCCTTGGCCCGGCAGGGTTCGTACTAAAAGCTCTCCTGGTCGCGATTGCGGCAAACCTGTTGCTCCTAGGCTTCATTTTTTTCCGAAGAAGCTATCGTAAGCGCTTCTTTCGAAAACGCGACGCACGACTGCTCGATATCCAGCGCGACTGGGATCGACTGATCTCGGGCGCAATTCCATACGAGTCGTGGCGCAGAAAACCATTCGACTTGCGCATTATCGAGACGGTGGTGCTCGACAAGTTGGAGAGCGCAGATCGGGAAGAGGCGACTCGGTTATTGAAGTTTTTGCGTGCCAGCAGGTTGATCGAAAAACTGATCTTCGAGGCGCGGCAGCACACGGGGTGGAGAAAGAACCGGGCCTTGGTCGCCCTGGGGCGCACACGGGCGCCAGAAGGAATACCCGCTCTGGCCGAAGCACTGCGTGATCGCGATCTTGAGACACGCCTAGCAGCCATACGCGGGCTCGGCAGAATGGCGTGCCCGGAAGCCGGGGATGAGCTCCTGAATTCGTTAATGGAGGTTGGGCTGCAAGTGCCCGCACTCCCGCTTCAGAGCGCCCTGGTGCAGTGCTGTTCGGAACGTCCTCGCATGTTGCTGAAGTTTTTGCAGAATTCGGAAATGCCCGTCCGGCAGATTATCGGCCGCGTGATGGGTGAAGTAGCCGTCCCATCGCTCGGGAACGATCTCTTGCCGTTCGTGCAGGACGAGGAGGCAGAGCTGCGTGCCGCAGCCGCTCGCGCCCTGCCTTGCTGCGATGCCAACCTGGCACTTGAAGCGCTCACAGATTTAGTAAACGATCCGGTGTGGTTCGTGCGTCTCCGTGCCGTGGTCAGTCTGGGCAAAGTCGCCGACCCTGCCACGGTCCCTCCCTTGCTTCGCTGCCTGCGCGATCCCAACCGGCTGATCCGCCTCCGCTCCGCCGAAGCGATATTGAAAATTAAGAAAGGACAGGCAGAGATATTTCACCAAGTACTCGCGGCAAAAGACAAATACGCATTGCACGCGTATCTCACTGCGCTCGATAACAACGGGTTTCAGGAAATGCTTCGAGAGGAGATTACCCGACATGGCGGTTTTTCAGAGGCGACCAAATCCGCACTGCTGCAGGCACTACGAATCGGCAACCTGCACGACGACAGATCGGAGAAAGTCAAGGAGACTGCATTGGCAAGAGCCGCGGGCGCGCCATGATCCTTCGACTGCTGGCAATCTCAAACCAAACTTTGTTGTATTACTACCTCCTCTGCAATTTCAGCTATTTGCTAATGCTGATTATTGCCTTCCGGACGAGCATCGCCCACCATCGCAATCTACAAAGCTTCAAGCTCGCATGGATCAAAGAAGCGCCTCTTGCACCTCCCATTAGCATCATTGTTCCCGCGCACAATGAAGAAAAGTCGATTTGCATCAGCATCCAGAGTCTACTGACACTCCAGTACCCGGAACTCGAATTGATTGTGGTAAATGATGGATCGACAGACGGAACTCTTTCCGCTCTCAGCGAGCGCTTTCGGCTGAGGCCGATCCGGGCAGTCTATGTTTCGCAGATTCAGAGCGCGCCGGTACGAAGGATCTATCGTAGCGAGGCTGACCCACGGCTCATGGTTCTGGACAAAGAGTCAGCCGGAAGCAAGTCCGATGCGATCAACGCGGGGGTGAATGCCGCCAAGTGTCCGTACATTTGCGTTGTCGATGCTGATTCAGTGTTGGAAGACGATGCGCTCTTGAGAATCATGGTCCCGGTCTTGGCCGACCCGGGCCGAGTGGTATGTGTGGGAGGCATTGTACGAGTCGTAAATGGCTCGGCGATCCGCAATGGCCGCATAGAGCGTATTCGGCTGCCCCGCAAGAGCATCGAAATCATCCAGGTAATCGAGTACCTGCGGGCATTCCTCGTGGCAAGAGAAGCTTGGGCTTCCGCCAACATGCTGATGATCGTTTCCGGAGCATTCGGCGTTTTCAAAACTGATCTCGTCCGGAAGGTGGGCGGATATCGTTCTGACGCAATCGGAGAGGATTTCGAACTGGTGGTCCGTCTGCACCGGTATCTGCTGGACAACCGAGAAAAATACAGAATCGCATTTTTGCCGGACCCGGTTTGCTGGACCGAAGCTCCATCCGATTTGAAGTCCCTGGGCCGGCAGCGTTCTCGCTGGCAGAAGGGTCTTTTGGATGGGCTGTGGCGGCACCGGCAAATGCTCTTTCGCACGCGATACGAACGAACTGGCTGCCTGGCGCTGCCATACCTATGGTTTTTCGAGCTGTTCGCGCCACTAATTGAGAGCCTGGGCATTGTCAGCATCATGGCAGCGGCTAGCCTCGGCATCCTGAACCGCGACTTCTTTATTCAATTCTTGCTGTTTGGGTATGCATTTGCCACCGCAATTTCGATTGGCTCGGTTCTGCAGGAGGAACTCACGTATCGCCGCTACACCGATTGGCGCGATGTGGCACGACTGGTGATGTACTGTTTTTTGGAACATTTCCCGTATCGTCAAATCCAGATTTACTGGCGCCTTCAGGGCATGTGGCAATACCTCAGAGGCGACCATACCTGGAAGACCATCAAGAGAACTGGCCTCGAAAGCTTCCATACGCCGCCACCGGCTGAAGACAACGCAACGGTGTCTTCTGTGGCAAAGTGGTAGATTCCCGGGGGCCCGCGCGCAGATCTAGAGACGCCTCACCTCAGCACATTTTGATTTGTACACGCTCGAAGAAAAACGGACGCGCGAGCGTGCTTGTTCCATTTTTGTAACGTATCTACATTCCTCGGACAGCTTTTCCACAACCTAAAATCACGCTTCGCCCAAGCTTGCAATCATGGAAAGCACGGCTTCGTCTTTGACGCCGAATATTTCCAAATTGGGACTGCTCTCGACGAAATGCATTCGCGAGCCTGTGGTGTGAGGTGAGTCGTTCGTTCTTCTCAGTTCATTAGCATAGGCCCAACCGTCTTGCGCTCCTCGTTCCATTCCGGTACAGCGCCGTAATGCACACACAATGCCTCGTTTTGACGGTTCTTCTCGGGCTCGCATATTCCATCGTGTTACGACAGTTTTGTTTCGTTTTTGTAAAAATCGCACACGAGTAAACAGGTTCTTATGCCTTGTGATCTAGTGTGGGTCAAGTTCTTGGAGTGCACCGTGAACTATGCAGATCCTGCGATCGCACTTGGTTTGCTGCTGATGGGTATGGGCATCGGAGCATTTCTCTCTCGAGAGTTGTTTCGACGCAATCTCAAAGCCGTTGTTGAGCAGGAAATCGAGAAGAAATGTCGCTGCGGGGGTTATCTACCTAATCCGGCCTCACGGCGCCCGATTCAGCCCACTGGGTACTTCGCCGTGCCGCTTCAAGGAGGACACTCGCCCGCACCAGGCGAATTAGTACGAGCTAGGAACAACATGGGGATGTGGTGATGCAGCAGTCGATTGGAAGTATGCGCGCACTGGCGTTTGTTTATGATAATCTCGACAACTTTCCCGCCTGGGTACGAAGGCTTGCGCCCGGGCAGCTTATCCAATTAGCAAAGATCCTGAGTGACTGGGCAGCATCGGATCTTCCCTCTGGGCGAGTCATACCGCTGGAGGAGACTCAGAAACGAGAGGTGATTCGCGCCGTCATCGCCTACCAAGGAGATCTGCGAGCGGCAGCGGAGGCGCTGGGAATTGGCAAGACCACGATTTACCGGCTGCTACACAGGTGGGGCCTGAGCAGGGAAGATTGGCGTTTGGTCGTACAGGCGAGAGTCCTTGCTGAATACACTCCCTCACCAGAAACTCAAAAGTCGAATACATTGGCGGCTGCCCTCGAAGCTTCCTTATCAACTCCCCTTTCCTTAGTGTTGCGCGAGACGTTCACGGGCAGCCACCACCGGAACCCTGAGAGGCGAAAGTGAACGTCGCTGCCGAGCGTTTACACGTCTTGCTCCTGAGCGCCGACCCGTTGCTCGTCAACACGTTCACAGATATTTCTCAAGAGTTCGGGATTGAAGCGCACCCAAGTTCGGCTACCCAAGACGCGGCAGAGCAATTGGCGCAATCGAAGTATGAAGGAGTGTTAGTGGACTTTGACACGGTGTCCGAAGCACGCCCAATTTTTGCAGCGGCGCGCCAGAGCCCATCGAACAAGAATGCAGTGCTGTTTGCAATCGCATCGCACGCCACCAACGCGCTCAGCGCTCTTGATGATCGAGCGCAATTTCTTTTAAGGCGCCCTCTCGATACAGCGACCATGAAGCAGGCGCTTTGTGCCGCGTACGAATTGATGAGAGGCGAACGCCGCAGGTACTTCCGTTGCGCCACCAGCCTTCCTGTGCGGATTAGGACGGGAGCTGGAGTGACATTTCAATGTCTCACTATAAACGTAAGCAGCAACGGACTCGCCATTACATCTCCCGCACCACAGACGCTTGGGGCGCCTGTCGAAATTGACTTGCAACTTTCCGATGGCTCTAGCATACAGGGTCACGGCGCGGTGATTTGGGACGACAAGCACGGCAAGACTGGAATCCACTTCCACGCGACTACTCCTCGAATGCAGACCAACTTGGACCAGTGGCTCGATGCATGTGCCGCGAAACAAATGAGTTCATTAACATGAACCATCTTCAACATGCAAAGCTAGCCGGAATCCTGGCCGCGTTGCTCAGCCTACTTCCCACATGCATCGCACAAGATCAGGCTGGTCCGCTTGGAATGAAGCGCCCACGCCCTTATTTTTACGGAGGTCTGGATCTTGATGGAAATGGGAGTGATGTACTCGACTATTTGGTAGGAGCTGGGGTGCAAGAGAACACACCGCGCTTCCTGTTTGATGGCTATGCACAATACACAAATACCCGAAAGACCGACGACAACACGATCAACAACCACAGCGGCCGCACGCGATCGCTTTATGCTGCGCCGCGGTACCGCTTGAAGAGCGGCTGGTTTCTTGGGGGGGGGCTGCGCTGGAGCGAGCTATCGACAACAAACTATGTAAAGCAGGGAGTAAGACCGTTCCTCGGCGGGGGAAGGGACTGGACATCTACCCGGATCAGTGTCGACTATCTGTGGACCGTTTCTGAACACGTGAATCGTCAAGGATGCCTCGTTCCTGCCGGGCAATGCACGAATGGGGTTAAGGGCATCGACTTCCTTTGGTTTATGCCTTCCCCCATGTCGAGGAGCCCCGTGTTATTTCGAATGGACTTCACACCCTTTTGGTTTCACACGACCGTTACCTCTAGTGATCCGCACCTTACCAACCAACAGAAGGGGGAGATTGGGGTAGGATCGACACTCAGCTACACCCTTCTCTTGAGATATTAAATATCGAATGTTTTCAGCTGACGTGAATGTGAAGGGAGAGACACTAAACACCAGGGATTCCATCCCGTCCAATTTACGACGAAGAATCGTGCTTCTGACAAAAATGATCCAGACTAACGCGATCCGCGCTCGACATTTCGATTATGTCAACGCCATTGCCGACCTGCGGATAATGCGTCGCGACGACCCCCTTCGCGGTTAGTTTCTGATCGTCTACCCAAAACACCACCGATAATTCCGTACCGATCGGTAGAGTGAACATTGTTTCGACATAAAAACCGCAGAGGCTCAGCTCAGTGGTAGTTGCACGCAACGGGCAAGATGCAGAATCCGTTTTCAATTCCACCGGGACCGCGATCTTCATTCGCGGGTATCGCCGTCGTTCATGGAATCCATGCGAGTTCATATTACGCATCGCGTCATTCACAACGACTATGCAGTCATTCTGACTTAACATTACTATCCGCGTGTAGCACTAACAGCAACAAACAGGATGGTGCCAGAAGAAAGGCGCTCGCCAATTGAACGTCATCTCTGCATTGGAACTTTAGTCATGCTTGAATTACCGAAATGGGACTCGTGACTCTAACTCATGAGTGTCACCGGCTCTGACTCCTTGCTGAGCTATTTCCAGAGTGGGACAGACAGCAAGTACCACCGTAACAGCTCGCCTCGTCCAAAAACCTAATCCCGTCTCACGCTACCGATAAGCTGTGCAGACCGCAACAACCCGACGATGAAAGAACTGCGCCGAACTACACTTGGAATCATTGCTTCGTTAGGCCTCATCGCGACGGCAGCCGTAACGCTGCTGACCGCGCCCCGCTCACTTTGGCATTGGCGCGAGCCGCACGACTGTATTCGCGATTTGGAAGTGCTGCCACTCGGGCCAGTGCGCCTGGAAGGCGTCGTCACGTACGTCGAACCGTCGAACCAACGGTTTTGGCTGCAAGATGCTACAGGGGCAGTGGCGATCCATGGCGTTCCAAGAGCCAAGGTTGCCCCCGGAGAAGAAGTGGCCATTCAGGCCACCAAACGACACCTTTTCGATCCCGTTATCGGTCTAAGTAGCGTTCAATTGGAAATTTCGCAAGTCACGGTGTTGGAGGCTCAGGTCGCGCTTCCTCAACCTGCGCCGGCAACCGTCAAGACTCTTCCCGATAAGGACAAGAACGGAATTCGTGTCACGGTGACCGGCGTTTTACACCACGTATCAGAGCGCAGCGATGGATTGAAGACTCTGTATTTCGGTGAGTCTGGGGAGGAGCTTCAAGCAATAGTGCCCGAACGAGCGGACGAACTCGTGTCCTGGATCAATTCGCGATTGCAGATTACAGGCGTCAGTGATGTTGTTCTAGACCCAGGCGGAAGCGTTGGCTCCAGGTATATATGGGTCAATGCCGCAGGAGATGTGCGCAACCTTGGACATACGGATGTTGCGAGCGAGTCCAAGTCGGTCCGCGACTTGTACGAACTTCGCGCCAGCAACGATGGCTACCGTGTGGTGCTGCGTGGCGTCGTCTCAGCGCAGGATGGCCCAACCAAATTGCTAGTTGAAGATGACTTCGGAACGGTAGCTTGTGAATCGGATGCGCCTGTGTTCGCCACCCGGGGCACCGCGGTCGAGGTTGTTGGGTATGCGGTACGGAATGGAGTAAGAATAGATCTACTCCACGCACAGTTCAGATTCGACACCAGCCGACAGTCCGAAAGGGCTACCACTGCGGGCACTGTCCCGCTGAGAACAGTGGCTGCGGTGCGAAGCCTAACCGAAGCAATGGCCGATTCGGCCCAACCGGTGAAACTCACCGGCATCGTCACCTTTGATGATAGCGATTGGCAGCAACTGTTTCTGCAGGATTCCAGCGGCGGAATTTTTGTCAAGTACGCCGGTCATCCCCCAATTTCTAGAGGCGAACGGGTTACTATTAGCGGGCTGACCAACTCAGGCGACTATGCGCCGATCGTAGTCGCTCCCAAGTTCTTGGAGCACCACCCAGATACTCTGCCGCATCCGGTAGCAATGACGGCAAAAGCCTGGTCGGGCGTTCTGGATGGTGTCCTGGTCACAGCAGAAGGCGTGATTCATTCGGTCGAGGGAAGGCAAAATCCCAACCACCTAACGTTTGATGTCTATACCGCTTTTGGTCCAGTTCACGTTGTTGCTGCCCCGGAATTTGGTGACATGGAGTTGTTGCGGCGAATCGAAGACAGCGAAGTCAGCGTAACTGGAGTGGGCGGCGTAATTTTCAACGCACGCCGGCAATTAATCGGGTTGCAGATTGATGTTTCCAAAGCCGCCGATATTCGAATAATCGAGTCTGGAACCAAAGATCCGTTCCAGAGTTCCGCCACGCCAATAGACAGCCTATTGCGGTTTTCTCCCACCGGGCGTTTCGGTCATCGCACCAGGGTCACTGGCACGGCTACCATGATCGGAGATGGGTTTCTCTATGTTCAAGATCACACCGGTGGTACACGAGTCGACGCAGATGCTAAGGGCTTGCGAGTTGGCGACTTTGTGGATGTCGTCGGCTATCCCTCACCCGAGGGGTATTCCCCGATCTTGAAGGACGCGACAGTTCGTTTGCAACGGCACGATCAGCCTTTGCCGGCTCAAAAGATCACAGCTGAAAGTATCGGAGACGGAAGGTTTGACTCAGAACTGGTTAGTACCGAAGGAACTCTAGTGAGCGTGCAAAATTCGCCTGACTCAGTAACCCTGGTGTTACAGGCGAACGGTCGCACGCTAGATGCCATTCTTTACATGGCAACGTCCAGCCAGCAGTTTGTTGTTCCTAGTAAGGGGAGCCGGCTGCGTGTGACAGGAATTTGCTGGGTTCCTGTACAGGACAGTACCACGTATTTACTGCTTACGAAGGCACGTGTTCCCGCAAGGCTGATCATCCCCTCACCAGCTGATATTCGCGTACTGCAGGCCTCCGCGTGGTGGAATGCGCAGCGTGCGGTGTTGATCGTTGTGGCACTTTTCCTCGCGGTATGCGCTAGCCTGGCCTGGATTGCAGTTCTAGGGCGGCATGTGCAACGGCAGGGGCAGGCTCTGCAAAAAGCAAAAGACAAGAATGAAGCAATTAACAAATTTATTTCGGTTATTCAAGAAGTAAGCCGCAACAAGCGATTCACCGCGCGGGTGCCGGTCGAAGGAAACAATGAAATTTGCCTGCTCGGCACCGAGTTCAACAACATGCTTTCTGAGTTGTACGCACGCGATTTGGCCAAGTCTGAAGCCGAGTCCAAGCTTCAGCATCAAGCACTCACCGATGATCTGACGGGTTTGCCAAACCGGCGTTTACTTTCCGACCGACTCTCGCAGGCGCTCGAAATGGCGAAGAGGGATCGCAGCATCGTGGCTCTGATCTATCTGGATCTCGACGGGTTCAAGCTGGTCAACGACAGCCTGGGCCATACTGTGGGGGACATGCTGTTAGCGGAAGTATCGCGGCGGTTACAGAGCCGTATCCGCAAATCGGACACATTGGCCCGACTTGGGGGCGATGAGTTTACGGTCGTACTAACGCACTTGAAAGGCGGCGATGAAGCTGCGCTAGTAGCAAAAAGCCTTTTGGAAGTGCTCTCCCGCTCATTTCTCATTGAGAACCATGACATCAACATTAGTGCAAGTATTGGGATAGCGTTGTTCCCGGAGAATGGCGCAGATGCTAATGAGCTTTTGCAGCAAGCTGATAGTGCCATGTACTCGGCAAAACGAGACGGCAAGAACCGGATCATGTACTTTACCGCGGAAATTGGCTTTTCAGTTCGCGAACGTCTCAACCTTGAAAATCAGCTACGGGGCGCGATTGTCAGAGGAGAGATCACCGTTCACTACCAGCCGGAGTTTGATATCGCTACTCGACGACTCGTCCGATTTGAAGCGCTGGCGCGATGGCAGCACCCCACTTTGGGAAGTATTCCCCCGGACAGGTTTATTCCCATTGCAGAGGAGAGTGGACTTATCATCCCGCTGGGCGCATTCGTTCTCGAGCACGCCTGTCGTGAAGCGAGAACCTGGCAAAGCCTTTCGGATCACCCCATCCAGGTCGCTGTCAATGTTTCAACAGTCCAGTTCAGACGAGCAGGGTTCGTAGATGAGGTGGCAGCGATCTTACGCGATTCTGGCCTCGATCCTAAACTGCTCCAGCTTGAATTAACTGAGTCAATCATGTTAGACGGGACTGACCGCGCCGGCAGCACCATGAAGCAACTCGCCGCAATGGGAATCTCTATTGCGGTGGACGACTTCGGTACTGGATATTCCTGCTTCAGTTATCTTCCGCGTCTCCCTTTCAATGTGCTGAAGATCGATCGTACTTTTGTGAGCGAATTGGATAAGCGCGTGGAAATGGCAGCTCTGATTCGATCACTAGTAAGTCTTGCCCATAATCTGAACATGCAGGTTGTCGTTGAAGGTATAGAGACGGTTGAGCAACTCGAAACAATTGAAGCGATGGGCGGTAACGAAGTGCAAGGATACTTGCTAGGGCGTCCAACCGCAGATCCCAAGGTACTTCTCAAAGGTTCACAGCCCTCCGCTGCATGCGATAAATCCGTGAGCTCCGATTCCTTTCAGGCGAGGGAGCAAAGCGAGCGTTCGCAATCTACTCCGCAGATGCGGGTACGGAAGGCAGGGAATTCATCATAGAGCCAGGTGTGCAATGGAGTTGGGCAGTATCGCTGCAGCAGTCCCCTGCGCGTCGGTTCAACCTTCGTTCACCACACCTTTACTCTCGTGGGAGTGAATACAAGGTGCGGTCCGATTTGCGGGAATGCACACGAATTGATGCCTCGGAAATACGACAAGCTGGTGAATGCAGTCCGGGCAACTGGCCCAATGCTCAATAAAGAATGGAACACGAAATCCAATGGAATCCTAACGCGTCAGAATGGGTTTGTACTCAGTGCCACCGCACCTCAGATCACACCGACAGGCGCGACGCAGAATTCGAACTAATGCAGTTTAACTGCGCCTCAGCCCAACAGCCTGTATCCGTAGGTAACCCGTTTCTGTCGAAAGACTAGGCTCCTTATGCGTGTACGGCATCCAAGCGTCCTTTTCTTCATGCCGGTTACGACATCTCGCCATTCCGGGAATCAGACGCTGACGCCAATCGCAGGCCCCGCCAGCCGGAAGTGCGGGCCAGGGGAAGAATCCTCATGTTCCAACCCAAATCGCAACAGGTACAGCCAGCCTCGCCAAAGACTACGGTTACGCGACGTGGGTAGATGCAAACCTGAATCGCTATATGGACGCGGAAATCGGCTACACGCGGAGCGTTTCTTTCGATCTGAATTCCATTTCATTTTCGCTTGGCTTCAACGTAGGGAAACTGGTTCGCAAGAGTAGATGAGAAACCTTTCGTCTGGTAGGTTGACCGAAATCGAACGGAGGAAACCTGATGAAGAAGTTGACGTTCGCAGCACTGAGTTTGGCGGTGTTGTTGTATGCGGGTAACGTTTTTGCTCAGCACGAACATTCGGGTTCAGGCAGAGCAATGGGTCAAGGCATGGGTAGCGATATGGATCACAGCATGGCTCACCGTTCGATGGGTTCGTCCAACAGCTCGGGAACGCACGGCAACCCAAACACAAACGGAACTGGCCAACCTACGGTAAATGACATCCTGCAGAAGAACCCGGCGATAGGTGACAAGATCACGACTCTGACGGGTGCAGCGACTGCGTCCGATGCCTGCACTGGATTTAGAAACCTCGGGCAATGCGTTGCAGCGGCGCACGTTGCCAAGAACTTGGACGGGGGTAATTTCTATTGCCTGCGTCAGGCGATGACCGGAACTGCGGTACCCACGGGCACAACGTGTCCAGCCACAACAGGAACCATGAGCTTAGGCAAGGCAATTCGGAGCTTGTACCCGCAGGCCGATGCTTCGGCAGAATCGAAGAAAGGCAACGCCGAAGCCAAGCAGGACCTGAAAGGCTCAGGCCTGAAGTCATAGTCGCTTTCTTGTCTGGAGGGAGCACGAAACACTACCCGTGTTCCCTCCTTTATTGTCTTCTCGCTTCTCGAATGTTCGTAAGCTATTCGCCTGTACTTCCTATCCTCAAACGCGCTGCCTTGTCGCGGACCAGCACAGACTCAGTTGAGTTGAGTATTTCTCTGTCCCGGTGTGGGATTGGCGTCTGTCGCAGGTGTTCCGGCTGGCGCCGGATGGTTCATAGGAGCGCAACGTGAACCTAAGAACCCAGCTCTGGAGGTCTTCCGGGACAACATGCGTAAGCACTACGAACAGCGGTTGGCACAAGAGCAGGGCTTGGTTAACCGAGAACACGTACTTGATCCAGAAACCGTCCACAAATCACGCCCAAACTGGGCATTGAAGTCGTAAAGACGATCAAGAAGTAAGCTGGCTTAGATGAGGAGCAAATCAGCTAGCCAAACGCTTGTCGGCTAGAAAGCGGCGGCTGACTGTCGGCAAACCATAGTGGTCCTTTTGTGCTTGTTCCTGAGCGGACTGTTGTGCCAGAGGTGTGCCGGAAGGACCCGCCTTCGCAGAGCACTACCCTTCCGCAAATTTGTGATCCTTGTCAGGAACTAAAAACAGTTGCCTCCGGAGTTCTGTTCTATCGTGATTTGAATCACTGACATCTCCGTTCCGCGACGGTAGAAGAGATGGTTGCTGCAATTTGGCGTCCTCCTGCCTGTAGTTTCCCCCGCGGTCGCTACATCGAGCAACAGGATGGTAATCACAGATGATCAAGTATCAAATGCACTCATCGGGGATGTTCCCGCGCATTTTTTGTGACTCATGCTCCAATCCGATCGAAGATGACAAGGGATTTACCTTGTGGGACGATGCCGGAAATGTCGCACACGCGCACATGGGGGCGTGTGCATTCAAGCTAGACCGTGGTGCTGGATTTCACCGCAGTGAATCACTAATCACGTTTTTGGCAAACCTCCTGCACAACACCCACATTGACCCCAAGACACTCCAGGCAGACACGATGTGGCATATGACTGGCGTGGTTCAGAGCAGGGAAGAACTTCGAGGTGGCAAGTGAGCTTCCTAGAAGTCGCACTCCGAAACGCTCGCCGTGGTTTTCGCGTGCACCCGCTCCGCGGCAAAGATGCATTCCTCAAAGATTGGCCCAATGTTGCCACTGGAGACGAAACACAGATACGCGCTTGGGCAGCAAAGTTCCCGGACTACAACGTTGGGATAGCAGCCGGGCACCCCGACGCGAATGCCAGTGTCGTTGTCGCCATCGTGGACTCTGACCGAGTCAGCCGCTTACGAGAGCTAGCCAGTGAGCACGCGGCGGAATGGTTTGACACCTACTCAGTCACAAGCGGACGGCATGACCGAGCGCACTTTTATTACTTGATGACGAATGAAGTGCGCGACTACGGCAATAAGAAATGGGCAGAGCCGGGCATTGAGGGCAACGTTTTTGAGTTGAAGGTCCTGGGGGGCCAAGTCGTGGCGGAGGGCAGTATCCATCCAATTACTGGCAACGTGTACCGCATCATTCAAGATCGCCCTCTCATACCGTTCCCCGCTGGCTTATTGGCTTTCATGCGCGAGTGTAGATCCAAGGATGATGGCCCACGTGAGCGTGTGCCGCGCGAGAAGATTTGTGAGGGTGGACGCCATGACGCGCTTGTGCGGGAAGCCGGGGCGATCCAAGCGGTCACCGAGATGGACAGAGACCTTCTGGGCGCGCACCTCCAGAATTTCAATGAGCAATGGTGCGACCCTCCCCTTTCTGAAAGTGAGGTCGAGCAAATCGCACTGAGTTGCAACTGGACGCCAAATCTGCAACCACCCAGGGCGACCGTCGGGGGAAAGCAGGAGTTGTCCAAAGAGTCTCTGTTTCATAGCAAGGAAGAGCTACTCCACGCACCTCCAATTTCATTTCTGATTGAGGGCTTTTTGCAGCGCGACGGAGCCACGGCGGTCGCCGGACCAGTCGGGCAACGGAAAACGCTAATCGCACTCAACATCGCGCACGCACTCGTTACCGGGGAACCGCTCTTTGACCATTTCAAAGTGGTGAAAAAACCAGCGCGAGTGATTTATCTATGCCCGGAGGTTTCGCTGTCTCCATTTGCAGACCGGCTAAAAAGGATTGGCTTGGCGGAATATGTTGGAACCTCGTTTCTGTTTCGCACACTGAGCGCGGCGGGCACACTGAAATTGGGTGATCCCGCGTTAGCAGAATACCTGCCCGGTAGTGTGGTGATTTTGGACACGGCCATTCGATTCCTGCAAGGCGATGAAAACTCTTCCACGGAAATGCGTGTATTTGCCGAAGATGTTTTTTCCCTGTTACGCAAGGGCGCGGATGCCGTTGTGCTTTTGCACCACTCGCCTAAAGGTGTGGATAAGGCCAACGGGATGACGTTGGACAATTGCATGCGGGGTAGTGGGGAGTTGGCCGCGTTTCTTACGGCTTGCTGGGGCACTGTCTTACAAAGCCCGGACAAGCCGTATGGATCACCTTCCTACTTAAAGAACTGCAAGCAACGAGACTTTGAGAGCGCGCCGTTCGACGTGACATCCGGTCCCGACTGCCGGTTGCACTTTGTTGGTGACGGTTCCGAACCTGCTCGCTTGTCCTCGCGCACAAACCCGGCGAACAAGGACGGCAAAGAGGAGGAGGCGCTTCAATTCATGCGCGACCACCCCGAGCTGTCCATTCGTAAGATGGCGAAGGCGCTCAAGACGGCGGGTATCACGCGCGGGGAGACTTGGGTGCGGGAAAAGCGGGCCGAGATTAACGGCACAGGTGTGCGGTGTAGCGCGCCGCGTGCGGTGGTCTGACACTACTCACATGTACCCACCACCCCCTTGGGGGTGGGTACTGTGTGTGTGCGGTTGTGTGTATTCCTATAGTGGCGCGCACCGCGCACCACAGGGCCGCCGTCCCGAAACCGGCAGAAAGGTAGGCAGTCAGGATGTCGAAGATGAAGGGACTGGCATACGGGGCCCCTCGCTGGTTGGTTGAAGCGTTGGGTGACGAATGGCGCGACGGAATGTTTTACGACTTGATGAATTACCGAGATGCAGGTTTCGACCATGTGCGCACTTATCGGAAACGTATCGCTCTTTCGCAGACCTATGAGGCAAAAGGAGATGAACTCGGGCAAACCCTCATGAAGTTGACCGAGCGGGGTATCCGTGTGCGCGTCTGGGGTATCTCTCCATATTTTCCTGGTCACACGTTCTCAATGGTGATGTGGCGCGCTGAGGACGAGGCGCTAGCAATTGAGGTGATGGAAAAGATGCACGAGCCCTTTGCGCAAAGCGAGCAGCCAATATCGGGACAGAAATGGTAGGGGCGCGAACCGCAACACCGGGTGACACCAAGGAGGTCTGAATCATGGCAAGCGAGCCGCGATATGTGAAGGCCCCGTGCCACTCGATTCCTTTTGGCGAGGACGTCTCGCGCGATAAACGTTGGGTGTGGTGCTGCTATGTGGGCAAGAAGTTGTTTTGCATGGCAGCAACCAAGACCGAGTGTAAAGCCCGTTATCGGCGGCTCAGCGCCCCTGAATGGCCGTGGGAGAAGTCGTGACCTACCCTACCCCCGGTGGCGGGGTGAAATGTTGCCAGCCTTTTTGCCGACAGGCGCACAGCAGTCAAATTTACACAAACGAATAATTTTCGAAAAGGTGAAATTGATTAGGGTTGCTAATGTGATTCGAAACACAGGGTCACAGAAGATTTGTGCTAATTTTGTGCTACCGATTCGGAATTCCCGCACTTCTCGCACTTCTTGCCCTTTATGTATTCAATAACTTATTGAAAACAAAAAAGCGGGAGGAGTTCGAATCCCACTCTCTCCGCCAGCTTTGTTATCCGCGTTTCTCCGTAACCTTGATCCTTTGATCGCGGCCTTAAACTCTGAATCTGACGCAGTTCCCATTTTGGGATATGTACCTACTTTTGTGCATAACCTGTGACGTTCGTCACCGTCCAATTCACCTCTTTCCTTTTACTGTGGCTGCGAGTGGCCCCTCACCAGGATCCTCAATCTGTCAGCGCGAGATGCCGATGAGGAGGTAGGTCGAATGTCTAATCGGAGAGTCCATACGCTCAACGGCATCGAAAAGTGCCCCACCGGCATTGCCGGTCTCGATCAGATCACTGACGGCGGCTTACCTAAAGGTAGACCGACGTTGATTTGTGGAACCGCGGGATGCGGCAAGACCGTATTCGGCATGGAATTTCTCGTCCGCGGTGCAACCCTGTTCGACGAACCGGGCGTATTCGTAGCGTTTGAAGAATCCGACAAAGAGCTTTGCCAGAACGTCGCCTCGATGGGCTTTGACCTGCCTGCGCTCCAGGCGCGAAAGAAACTCTTCCTCGACTACATCCGCTTGGAGCGCAGCGAGATACAGGAAACCGGCGACTATGACCTGGAAGGATTATTTG
>Ga0207695_10005300_pt1 | contig 17181 bp, 16 predicted proteins | sample KBSC54metaG_FD_184354 | JGI IMG/M metagenome (GOLD analysis project Ga0207695, IMG submission 184354) | Corn rhizosphere microbial communities from Kellogg Biological Station, Michigan, USA - KBS C5-4 metaG (SPAdes) (version 2) | ecosystem: Host-associated > Plants > Roots > Rhizosphere > Soil... | reverse complement strand
GGGCAGAAGGTCGCCATCGTCTCGGCCAAGGCGCAGACGACGCGGGCGCGGCTGATGGGGATTGCCCTGGCCGAAGAGACGCAGATCATCCTGGCCGACACGCCCGGCATCTTCGCCCCGCGCCGGCGGCTGGACCGGGCCATGGTCAGCGCCGCGTGGGAGGGCGCGGTCGAGGCTGACGCGATCCTGCTGGTGGTCGACGCGCGCAAGAAGAAGCTGATCGACATCGAGCCGATCCTCGACAGCCTGAAGGACCGGCCCGAGCGCAAGATCCTGGTGCTCAACAAGGTGGACCAGTGCGTCAAGGAGCCGCTGCTGATGCTCGCCGAGGAACTGACCGGCCGGGTCGGGTTCGACGAGGTGTTCTTCGTCTCCGCGCTGACCGGCGACGGGGTAGCCGAACTGAAGGAACGGCTGGCTGCGCTGATGCCCGAGGGGCCGTGGCACTATCCGGAAGACCAGGTATCCGACGCGTCGGAGCGGCTGCTCGCTGCCGAGATCACGCGCGAGCAGCTCTACCGCCAGCTGCACGACGAACTGCCCTATGACAGCGCGGTGCGGCCCGAGAGCTATACCCACCGGCGCGACGGATCGCTGGAAATCCACCAGCAGATCGTCATTGCCCGCGACAGCCAGAAGCCTATCATCCTTGGCAAAAAGGGACAGAGGCTGAAGGCAATCGGCGAGGCGGCGCGCAAGGAGCTGGCCGAGCTGCTGGGCTGCAAGGTTCACCTGTTCCTGCACGTGAAGGTGGACGAACGATGGGCCGAGAGCCGCGAGATCTACGAGGAAATCGGGCTCGACTGGGTGCAGTAGCCGCAATGGCCGCGGTCTTTGGCGGGCTGCTGGCCGCCGCGCCCTCCCTTGCCAGCCCGCCGCCGCCGGGCTCTCGTTATGTGGCGCTGGGCAGCTCCTTCGCTTCAGGGCCGGACCTTGGCCCGCCCCGCCCCGACACGCCGCCCCGGTGCACGCGCAGCGCCGTGTCCTATCCGGCGCTGCTGGCGCGGCGGCTCAGGCTGTCGCTGGATGACCAGACCTGCAGCGGCGCTACCACCGAGCACGTGCTGGGGCCGTGGAACGAACTGCCCCCGCAGATCGAGGCTGTGACGGCCGACACGCGGCTGGTCACGGCCACCATTGGCGGTAACGACATCTATTATTCGTCCGGGCTGATCGCCGCGGCCTGCAAGGACGGGACCTTCGTGCTCGCCGGGAACCTCCGGCCGTGCCCGCCCCGCAAGGACGTGGACGAGGCGGCCTATGCATCGTTGGAGCGGAACCTGACGCAGATCGTTGCCGAGGTCCGTCGCCGGGCGCCGGCAGCGCGGCTGATCTTCGTGGAATACCCGACCATGGTGCCGCAGCGGCTCTGCGCGCTCACCCCGCTGACCCCTGACGATGCGGCGCAGAACCGCACGAAAGGAACGCGCCTCGCCGCGATAACGGAGCGCGTGGCGCAGCAGGGCGGGGTGGAGGTCATCCGGTTGAACAAGCTGGGACAGGCCCATACGGGATGCTCGGCAAGGCCCTGGATCAATGGGTTTCCCGCGCCCGCATCTGGTGATGACGGGATCGCATGGCATCCCACGCGGGCCGGAATGCAGGCGATGGCCGACCTGCTCAGCGCCCGGTTGGCGCGTTGAGCGAATGGGGCGGGGACAAAGCCCCGCCCCGATGCCCGTTACGGATACCGCTGCGACCAGTCGGCCGGATAGGGTGCGACCCAGGCCGGCGGGGCGACCCAGGTGGTGCCGCGCGGTGCGAAGTGTTCCTCGATCGTGCCGACGCGCTGTTCGGCATCGCGCACCGCCGCGTCGCGGCACGAGGGTACGACTGTGCTGGACGTATCGGTTTCGCCAAGCTTTTCGCACAGGTAGCGCGCGGTGAGTTTCAGGCGCTGGTGCAGGATATCGCGTCCCGCCTTCGTGCTGAGGTCAAGGTCGGCATAACTGACCGGCTGGGACAGTGAACGGACGCTGTCAGGGACGGTGCCATAGCGGCCCATCACGACGATTTCCTCGTCGACCGGCTGGGCAAGGCTGGGGGTGGCTATCGCGCCTGCGGCAAGTGCGGCCAGGGCCAGGGTGGATGTTCGAAGCACGGTTTCTCTCCTTCACGGTTGGAGCCGAAACCCTCCCGGCGTCAGGGTGGACGCCGGGGAAATGAGACGAACGGAAGCAAGGTTCCAGTTGCTGCGACGAAGCGAAGGCTGGTGCCGACAGGTGGTGCGCCGCGCCCGCGTGGACCTAGCGCAGCTTGGCAATCGTCATCCCGTGTTCGCGCGCGGCGTCCTTGGTCGATTCCTCGGTGCGGTTGAGCGCCCTGGCGATCTCCTTGAGGCCCTTGCCCTTGGAGGACAGGGCGCGCAGCTTCTGCAGCTCCTCCGGCTTCCACGGCTGGCGGTGGCGGGCGACCTTCTCGCTCATTCGGCGGTCTCCTGGGCCGCCTTCTTCGCGGCGCCCTTTCTGGCGGGCGCCTTCTTGGCGGGAGCCTTTTTCGCCGGCGCCTTCCGGGCGGTGGCCTTCTTCTTGCCCTTGGCCGATCCCTTGGCGGCCCGTTCCGTGATGAGAACGATCGCTTCCTCGGCGGTCAGGCTTTCGGGCTGCTTGTCGCGCGGGAGCGTGGCGTTGGTGGTCCCGTCGGTGACGTAGGGGCCATAGCGGCCGGCCATCAGCCTGATCTCGCCGCCGGATTCCGGGTGCGGGCCGAAGGTCTTCAGCGGTTCGGCCGCAGCCCGCGCGCCGCGCCCGCCGCCGCTGGCCGCATCGGCGAGCTTGGCGACGGCGGCGTTCATGCCCGTTTCGAACACCTCGGCGGTGCTGCGCAGCTTACCGTACTTGCCATCGTGCGCCAGGTACGGACCGTAGCGGCCGATCGAGGCGGTGATGGGCTTGCCCGTTTCAGGGTGATTGCCGATCTCGCGCGGGAGCGAGAGCAGCTTGATCGCCCATTCGAGGTCCAGCTCGGGAATGTCCTTGGGGATCGAGGCGCGCTTGGCTTCCTTGCCTTCCCCCAGCTGGATGTAGGGGCCGAACCGGCCGGAGCGGCGAGTGATCTCGAGGCCGCTGGCGGGATCCTTGCCGAGCCCTTCGTCCTCGCCGCCCTCGGCATTGCCCCCGGGCTGGGCGAACTTGCGGGTGTACTTGCACTCCGGGTAGTTCGAACAGGCGACGAAGGCCCCGAAGCGCCCGCCGCGCAGGGCCAGCCGGCCGACGTTGCACTTGGGGCAGAGCCGCGGATCGGTGCCGTCGGCCTTGTCGGGGAACAGGTAGTCGGACAGGAACTCGTCCAGCGCCTCCGTCACCTCCGAGGGCTTGCGCTCCATCACCTCGTCGGACTTGGGCTTGAAGTCCCGCCAGAAGGCAGAGAGGACGTCCTTCCATTCGGCGCGCCCGCCCGAGACGTCGTCAAGCTCGTCTTCCATGCCGGCGGTGAACTCGTAGGCGACGTAACGGGGGAAGAACCGTTCAAGAAAGGCCGTGAGGAGACGGCCCGATTCCTCTGCGAAGAAACGGTTTTTCTCGGTGCGGACGTAGTTGCGGTCCTTCAGCACCTGGAGCGTGGCGGCATAGGTGGAGGGACGGCCGATGCCCAGTTCCTCGAGCCGCTTGACCAGCGAGGCTTCGGAATAGCGCGGCGGGGGCTGGGTGAAGTGCTGGCTCGCCTCGACCCCCTTCCTGGCCGGGCAATCGCCCTTGTTCATCGCCGGAAGGAGGCCGCTCTCGTCCTCGTCCGCATCTCCCTTGCTGTCGAGGCTTTCCTCGTAAACGGCAAGAAATCCAGGAAATTTCACGACCTGCCCGGTGGCGCGCAGCTCGTGCTTGCCGGTCCCTTCGCGCAGGGTGACGGTGGTGCGTTCGAGATTGGCCGAGGCCATCTGGCTGGCCATGGCGCGCTTGTAGATCAGGTCATAGAGCCGCGCCTCGTCGCCGGAACCATGGCGATCCTTGCCGAAATCGGTCGGTCGGATCGCCTCGTGGGCTTCCTGCGCGTTCTTCGCCTTGGTTTCGTAATGGCGAGGCTTTTCAGGCAGGTAATGCCCGGAAAAGCGGTCGGCAATGGCCTTGCGGGCGGCGGAGATGGCCGACGGATCCATCTGCACGCCATCGGTCCGCATGTAGGTGATCGCGCCGGCCTCATACAGCGTCTGGGCGACGCGCATCGTGTGGCTGGCCGAAAAGCCGAGCTTGCGGGCGGCCTCCTGCTGGAGGGTGGAGGTGGTGAACGGCGGATAGGGGTTGCGGCGGGTGGGCCGCGTCTCGACCTCCTCGACGCGGAATGTGGCGCTCTCGACAAGGGCCTTGGCCCTCATGGCGATGCCCTCGTCGCCCAGGCTCAGGCGTTCGAGCTTCTCGCCCTCGAAGCGGACGAGGCGGGCGGAAAATTCGGTGCCGCCCTGCTCCATCCGGGCCACGACCGACCAGTATTCCTGCGCAGTGAAGCCTTCGATTTCGCGCTCGCGCTCCACGATCAGGCGCAGGGCGACCGACTGGACACGGCCCGCGCTCTTCGCGCCGGGGAGCTTGCGCCACAGCACCGGGGAGAGGGTGAAGCCGAACAGGTAATCGAGCGCGCGGCGGGCAAGGTAGGCGTCGATCAGGTCCTGATCGAGCTCGCGCGGGGCCTTCATCGCCGCCAGGATCGTGTCCTTGGTGATGGCGTTGAAGGTGACTCGCTCCACCTCTTTCGGAAGCGCACGACGTTTGGCAAGCAACTCACGGATATGCCATGAAATTGCCTCGCCTTCGCGATCAGGGTCGGTGGCGAGGATCAAGCGGTCTGCCTGCTTGGCCGCATCGGATATGTCACGCACGCGGGACTGCTTGTCACCATAGAGCTCCCAGTCCATCGCGAAGTCCTCGTCCGGGCGGACCGAACCGTCCTTGGCCGGCAGATCGCGGACGTGGCCGTAGGAGGCGAGAACCTTGTACCCGGTGCCGAGGTACTTCTCGATGGTCTTGGCCTTGGCCGGGGATTCAACGATGACAAGCTGCATGAGAGCGCCGCGCTTCCTTACGTGTGTACACGCGCGATGGTGGGTATGCTCGCCTCGACCCGTCAAGCCCTCGCGACGGGCCGGACGGTCAGAACCCGAATCCGCCCCCCAGGATGCCGCCGAGGCCCCGCTTGGGCCGCTGCTGTTGCTGCTGGCCGCGCGGATCGCCGCCGTCATCCATGCCCATGCCGCCCATGCCGGGCATGTCCATCCAGCTGGTGGTCGACTTGTGGCGCACCCGTGCCGTCCATTGGACGTTCCACGCCGCCTTGGGGTTGGCCGGACGCGGAGGATAGGCAAAGTCTTCCTGCGGGCCGAAGGCAGTGAGCGTGCCCATGCGGAACTGCCCGGCGTCGCGGATCACCTCGGCCGGAATGGCGCAGGAGGTCTTCGTCGGCGGCAGCACAGTGCCATCGCGCACGAGGCCTGCCACGGTCGCGGGCGAGAGCCAGTCACCCAGCCCGCCGCCGAACTGGCGCGTGGCGGAGCTTGACCACATGACCATGTCGCCCATCTCGCCGCGCTGGGTCATCTGCCCGCCGAACAGGCCGGCAAGATAGCCGGTGGCATCGGGAATGGCATCCCAGGCGAGCAGGCGTGAACCCGAAGGCAGCGAGCGCAGGCGCGTGCTCAGCGGGGCCATGAAATCCTTGGCGAGGGTGAACGAGATTTCCGGGGAGTAATTCCCGGCGACCCGGTGTGCGCCGATCAGCGAGGAGCCGGGCTTGACGAACTTGTTGTCCTCCCCCGGCCAACGCCCGAAGGTGCGGCTGTTCTGCAAATTTGGCCCCCAGTCGCGCAGGATCGTGCTGGACCACAGCCCCGGCGGCATCTGCCCGGCGGCCAGCTTGGCAAAGTCGATGACCACCGGCTGACCCGCCCCGGCGTGCTCACCGCAGCCCCAGTAGATCAGCATTCGCCCCTTGGGGCGCTGGCCTTGCGGGAATTCCTCGGGCGCCCGCTCCTCGCGCGGGGTGGTGAGCGGGACCGATTTTCCGAGCAGGGCCCCGTCGGGCATGAAGTGGTCAGCCTTGGCCCCGCCCGACGCCGGCGCCTGCGAGGAGCCAAGCCGCAAGTAGAGTTCCCGCTGCACCTGTTTGCCGCCGCGCCCGCCGCCGAACATCATCGCCGCACCCATGCCGCCGCGTCCGCCGGCCCCCGCCCCGGACACGGTGCCGGCGCGCATGTCGTAGCGGGCGATCGGGCCGGATGTGGGCTTTTGCTGAGCGCTGGTCGGCATGGCGGCCGCCACGGCTACCCCGCCGGCAAGGACTGCAAGGGTTGAAATGCGCAGGCTGGACCTCGTGTGCATGGCTGCCCCTTTCGTGAAACGAAACCTGGGCGAGGGAATAACACGGCGCAGATGGAGTCAACGACTTCGATCAAATTGCGACATCGATGATCCCGTGGCTGTCGTTGCCCGCGGTCCGTGCGGCTCGCTGCCCTCACCCGGCCAGACTGACCCGCCCCGCCGCATGGCGCGCGAGCTGCCCGGCGAGCTCCAGTTCGAGCAATGCCAGCTGCACCGCGGCCGGGCTCTGGCCGGACTGGCGGATCAGTTCGTCCACGGCAACCGGGGCCGTGGTGAGCAGGGCGGCGATGTCGGCCGGTTCGCCAGCTTCGGCGCGATCCTGCTGAATGTAGGCCGGGGCCGGTTCACGGAAGGTGGAACGGGGCTGGCCGGTGAAGCCGTGGAGCAGTTCGATCACGTCTTCCGGGCGCTGGCACAGCACGGCGCCGTCGCGGATCAGCTGGTTGCAGCCGTGCGAGCGGCTGTCGAGCGGGGAGCCGGGGATGGCCATGACCTCGCGCCCCATCTCGCCGGCGAGGCGCGCGGTGATGAGCGAGCGGGACTTCCACGCCGCCTCCACCACCAGCGTGCCGGCGGCGATCCCGGCGATGATCCGGTTGCGCGCGGGAAAGTGGCGGGCGAGCGGTTCGGTGCCGGCGGGCTGTTCGGCGAGGAGCAGCCCGGAGGTGGCGACCTCTTCCTGAAGGGCCGCGTGTTCGGGCGGGTAGGCAACGTCGATCCCGCTGGCGATCACGCCGATCGTGCCGCCGCCCTCCATCGCGCGGGCGAGCGCGCCCTGGTGGGCGGCACCGTCTATCCCGCGGGCGAGGCCGGAGACTACCGCGAAGCCCGCTTTGGCAAGGGCGCCGCCGAAATCGCGGGCAAGGCGCACGGCGGCAGCCGAGGCGTTGCGCGCGCCGACAATGGCGACGGCGGGGCGCAGGGCGAGTTCGGCCTGGCCGCGGGCGATCAGGATGGGCGGCGCGCCCTCGCTCTCACGGAGCAGGGGCGGGTATTCTGGCGAATCGTGGAACAGGAAGCGGGCCCCGGCCTTGCGCACGGCGGCGATCTCCGCCTCGATCCGGGCGGCGGGCGTCGGGACATAAGGGCGGCCGCCGCGCGCGGCGAGGTCCGGCAGGGCAGCGAGCGCCGGTTCGGCCGCGCCGAAGCGGGCGAGGAGCTGGCGGTAGCTGACGGGGCCGACATTGGGTGAGCGCAGCAGGCGGATCCGGGCGAAGGCTTCGTCCTGCGTGAGCGACACAGCGGCAGGTGCCAGATCCGCGCTCACTTCTTCGCGCCGACCTTCGGTTCGGTGCCCGCCCGCAGCCTGGCAATGTTGGCCCGGTGCAGCCACAGGACCAGCGCGCAGAGCACGGCGAGAGTTGGCGCAAAGTCCGCATGGCCGAAGGCCAGCGCGGCGAAGGGCGCGGCGACGGCCGCGCTCATCCCGCCGAGCGAGGAGGTGCGCGTCAACGCCAGCATTCCGAGCCAGACCGCGGCATAGACCGCGCCGATCGGCCAGGCGAGCCCGAGGCAGACGCCCATCAGCGTGGCAACGCCCTTGCCGCCCCGGAATCGCAGCCAGACGGGAAAGCAGTGGCCCACCACGGCGCCGAAGCCGCCCGCCGCCGCGAATTCGCCGGGCAGGTGCCGCGCAAGCCATACGGCCGCCGCACCCTTGGCCAGATCCAGCAGCAGCGTGGCGGCGGCCAGGCCCTTGCGCCCGGTGCGCAGCACGTTGGTGGCGCCGATATTGCCCGAGCCGATGGAGCGCAGGTCCCCCGCCCCGGTCAACCGCGTGAGGATCAGGCCGAAGGGAACCGATCCCAGCAGATAGCCGGCAATCAGGGCTTCCAGCAGGTAGGCGGCATTCATCGGTACGATATCCCCCGTCAACCGGGCTGCCATAGCTCAGGGTTCTTGCAATCGCGCAGAGAAAAAATAGGGATGCACCCGATATGGCGCTTACAGGCGATCCTGCGGCGGCTGCCCCTGCCCGCCCCCTGCCCGACCCTGCGGCGCCGGTCCTGCTGTTCGATTCGGGCGTGGGCGGGCTTTCGGTGCTGGACGAGGTGCGCCGGCTCCTGCCGGAGATGCCGGTGATCTACGCGGCGGACAACGCGGGCCTGCCCTATGGCACGAAGAGCGAGGCGCAGATCGCGGCGCGGGTTTCCGGCCTGCTCGGCCGGATGACCGAGCGGCTTCATCCGCGCCTTGTCTGCATCGCCTGCAACACCGCATCGACCATTGCGCTGGCAGCCGTGCGCGAGGTGCTGGAGGTGCCGATTGTCGGCACCGTACCGGCGATCAAGCCCGCCGCCGCGTTGACCGCAACCGGCACCATCGGCCTGCTCGGCACCGAGGCCACGATCCGGCAGGCCTATGTTGACCGGCTTGCTGCCGAGTTCGCCGCCGGCAAGCGCCTGCTGCGCTTCGGGGCGAGCGAACTGGTCGGCGCGGCGGAAGCCAAGCTGCGCGGCGAGGCGGTGGACCCGGCGGTTTATGCCCGCGCGGCGGAAGGGTTGCGCGCACAGCCCGGCGGCGAGGCGATCGACACGGTGGTACTGGCCTGCACCCATTTTCCGCTGGTCCAGCCGGAGCTGGCCGAGGCTTTCGGCCCCGGGGTGCAGTTCGTGCACGGGGCCGAGGGAATCGCCCGCCGGATTGCCTTCCTGACGCAGGGCCAGCCGATGGAGCGCAGCCGGCCGGACCTTGCCCTGTTCACCCGCGGCGGCACCGAGGTCGAGGCGCTCGCTCCGGCCCTGCGCGCAAGGGGGCTGGATCGGCTCGCCATATTCTGAGACACGGGTGGGCTAGCGAACGGGAAACAGCAGCCCCGCTCGCGGGGATCGCAGGAATCGCACCAACCGCATGACTCACCGGCTCAACCTGTTGCTGCTCGTCCTGATCGGCGTGCTCGGCCTGCCATTCTACTGGTTTCTGGTGGGCAATCCGGGGCGCGACGTTGTGCCGCACGCACTACATATGGCCGATCTGCGCCGCCTCGCCGCCGAGATCCCCGGCGCCGCTCCCGTGGCAATCGAGGCCGAAGAGGTCGGCTGGAAGGACGTGGTGAGCAATCTCTACGCGGCGGGCAGCGGCATCAAGGAGCGACGCCTGTCGGTTCTGGCGTTCCGCCTTGTCGTACCCGGCAACGGCGGCGTCACCATCGAAAGCGGGACCTCGGCCGCCCTCGGCAAGGCGATCGGCCTTGTCACGTTCCTTCCCGCCGCTCAGGAACGGGTCAATGACTGGATGAGCGCGGCGGATCTGCTGCTGGCGACGAGCGAGCGGCCGGCGCACCTCGGCGGCCTTGCCGCGCTGGGAATGCGACCCGGATCAGCCCCGGCCATGGCAAGGGCCCGGCTCGACAGCGCGCAGGTCCCGAGCGAGACGACCGACGACGGCCTGCCCTGGCCCTCCACGCTGGTCCTGCGCCCGGCGATCACCGGCAGCGCGCCCGTGGCCATCGCACCGGGAATCGTCACGATCCCGACGGGGGCGCCCACTCCGGGCGCGCAGATGATCTATGTCCGGCTGGCGAACGGCCGCGAATACATCTTCGCCGGCGACATTGCCCCGTTCGCCGTCGATGCCACCGAACTGCGGGTTCCGGCGCGCCTGCTTCGGCACCGCCACGCGCAGCAGGCCCGGCGCGAGACGATGCGCTGGCTGGTCACGCTGCGGAACCTGAGACGGGAGGCTCCCGGCCTGAAGGTGGTGCCGGCGCACGACGTGGACTGGATCGTCGAACCGACGTTGCACACGGGCATCCGGGTGATCGGGCGCTGATCGACAGGGGCACAGGGCAAACGTGACCCACCTTGCCAAAGGTTCTGGAATTCCCGGCCGCTTTCGGCTAATGGCCGACCCGTTCGCCGCCCCGTGGGGGACGCAGGCAGCAGGAAACGGCCCGCCGTGAATTACGACCAGATTTTCGACTCCGCGATCGAGCGTCTTCATTCGGAAGGGCGCTACCGGGTGTTCATCGACATCCTGCGCAACAAGGGGGCCTACCCGAACGCGCGGTGCTTTGCCGGGCACAACGGGCCGAAGCCGATCACGGTGTGGTGTTCGAACGATTACCTCGCGATGGGCCAGCACCCCAAGGTGATCGCGGCGATGGAAGAGGCGCTGCACAACGTGGGCGCAGGCTCTGGCGGCACGCGCAACATCGGCGGCAACACGCACTATCACATCGAGCTGGAGCGCGAGCTGGCCGACCTTCACGGCAAGCAGGGCGCGCTGCTGTTCACCTCGGGCTATGTCTCGAACGATGCGACGCTGTCCACGCTGGCCAAGGTCCTGCCGGGCTGCGTGATCTTCTCCGACGAGCTGAACCACGCGAGCATGATCGCCGGGATCCGCAATTCGGGCGCGGAAAAGAAGGTGTGGCGCCACAACGACGTCGCGCACCTGGAACAGCTGCTGGCCGAGACCGACCCGGACCTCCCCAAGCTGATCGCCTTCGAGAGCGTCTATTCGATGGACGGCGACGTGGCCCCGATCCACGCGATCTGCGACTTGGCCGACAAGTACAACGCGCTGACCTATATCGACGAGGTCCACGCCGTGGGCATGTACGGCAAGCGCGGCGGCGGGGTTTCGGAGCGGGACGAGGCGGCGCACCGGATCTCGATCATCGAGGGCACGCTGGGCAAGGCCTTCGGCGTGATGGGCGGCTATATCGCGGCCGATTCCAAGGTGATCGACGTGATCCGCTCTTACGCGCCGGGGTTCATCTTCACCACCAGCCTCTCGCCGGTGCTGGTCGCAGGCGTGCTCGCCTCGGTCCGCCACCTCAAGAGCTCGAGCGTCGAGCGCGACGGCCAGCAGGCCGCCGCCGCCTTCCTCAAGGCGAGCTTTGCCGAGGCCGGCCTGCCGGTGATGGACACGGTGACCCACATCGTCCCGCTGATGGTCGGCGATCCGGTCAAGGCCAAGCGGATCAGCGACATCCTGCTGGCCGAATACGGCGTCTACGTGCAGCCGATCAATTACCCGACCGTCCCGCGCGGCACCGAGCGCCTGCGGTTCACCCCGGGGCCGAGCCATACCGAGCAGATGATGCGCGAGCTTACCGCCGCCCTCGTTGAGATCTGGGACCGGCTGGAGCTGAAGCTCGCGGCCTGAAGGCCGCGCGCAACAGATTAAAAATCTGCAACAAAGCAACCCTGCCCTGCCTCCCGGGTTTAGCCGGCGGCAGGACAGCGCAGGTGTCCGAACGGTGACAACCCCGCCGCGGGCCTGTGCGGTGCCCTGCCCAACACAGTGCGTGAAAGGGCATCCCATGAAAAAGACGCTTGCCGTTGCTGCGGCCATCCTCTCGCTTTCCTTAGGCCTTCCGGCCGCGGCGCAGACGATGGAGCGGCATTCCGCCACGGTCACCACGCCTGATGGCCGCACGATAACGAAGACCGTCGTGCGCGACGGCGACATGCGTGATAGCAATCGCCGCACGGTGGTCCGACGCACCGTCGTCCGCCACGACCGGCGCGACTGGGGTCGCAGCCATCACCGCCGCTGCATCACCCGCTGGCATCACCACCGCCGCGTGACCCGCTGCTGGTCGCGCTAAGCCCAACCGGTCGGTTGCACAGGGTTGGTCCACACTTGTGGACAACCCTGTGTACCATCGGTCGGATTAGGTGTTCGTTCGCCGCATTTGCCGGTGCCGGTACTGGCACCGCGGGCCAGCTATGGCCTAGCGTTCCCTTCGAACCGCCGGGGGAACGGATTCGGTGCGCGCTCACCGCCTTGCAACAATCGGGATCCTGACCGGAGCGCTGGCGGCGCTGCCGGTCGCAGCGCGTGCCGACGTGCTGGAGATCGGCACCGACGGCTACAGCTGGGTAGCGGGCGGCCCGGCCCCGCGCGGCGAACCTGCCGCCCTTCCCGCCACCGCCACCGCCACCGCCATCACTACCGCTCCCGCGCCCGCCCGCTGGCAGCCACAGCTGGCTTCCCTTGCCGCGCGTTACGATCTTTCGCCGAGCCTCATCGAAGCGCTGGTCTGGCAGGAGAGCCGCTGGAATCCGGCGGCGACATCGCCAAAGGGCGCGCATGGGCTGGCCCAGCTGATGCCCGGAACGGCGCGCCAGCTGGGCGTCGATCCACGCGATCCCGCCGCCAACCTTGAAGGCGGGGCGCGATACCTGCGCCAGCAGATCGACCGCTTCGGCGGCGACATCGAGAAGGCACTGGCGGCCTACAACGCCGGTCCCGGCCGGGTGGAGAAGGCCGGCGGCGTTCCCAACATTCCCGAAACGCGGGCCTATGTCGCGGCGATCCTCGGCCGCCTCAGCCAGCCCCTGCCCAGCCCTGCGCGGAGATAGAACACCATGCGCCGTCTTGCATTCATCGCGCTGATCGCCATGCCGGGCGCGGCCATGGCTCAGGCTGTCGGCACCGACCCACAGGGATCGGGACCGATTGTGGCAGCGCTTGCCTGGCTGCAGGGCACACTGATGGGCAATGTGGCGACCGCCATCGCAGTCATGGCGGTGGCCGCCGTGGGCCTGATGATGCTCACCGGGCGGCTCAACTGGCGGATGGGCGCAACGGTCATCATCGGCTGCTTCGTGCTGTTCGGGGCGAGCGCGATCGTTTCGGGCATCCAGTCTGCCGCGGCAGTGCATTGACCGTGGCCGAGCCGCTCGTCCGCCATCCTGTCCACCGCGCGCTGACCCGGCCTCAGATGTTCGGCGGGGTCACGTACTCCTTTTTCGTGGTCAACGCCGCGGTGACTACCGAGGTGTTCCTCGTCACCAAGTCGCTCCTGGCTCTGCCCGTGGCTCTGGCCCTGCACGCGGCCGCATACCTTGCCTGCCTGCGCGAGCCGCGGGTGTTCGACCTGTGGCTCGCCAAGGTGAGCCGCTGCCCCCGCGTGCCGAACTGGCGGCGGTGGGGCTGCAACTCCTACGCGGCCTGAGGAGCAAAGCGATGGGCCTGTTCGGACCGTGGCAGAAGCGCGAGGCACTGGCGGGGGACCGCCTGCCCTATCGCGCGCTGGTGGACGACAATGTCGTGCTGCTGCGCGACGGCTCGCTGATGCTGACCCTGCTGGTGCCGGGCCTGCCGTTCGAGACGGCCGACAGCGCCGAGCTCAACGCCCATGCGGCCACCCGCGAGGTGCTGCTGCGCGCCAGCCTCGATGCGCGCTTCGTACTCTACCACCACGTCATCCGCCGCCGGGTTCGGGCGGGCCTTTCGGGCCAGTTCGCCGATCCGGTTGCCGCGCACATCGACGCGCGGTGGACCGAGCGGCTGGCCGGCGGCGATCTGTTCGTCAACGACCAGTTCGTGACGCTGGTGCGCCGGCCCGCGCGCGGGAAGGCCGGCTGGGCCGAGCGCCTCTCACGCCGCTTGTCGCGCGGGGCCGAGCCGATGGGGGCCGCCCCGGACGACCTGCGCGCGTTGCGCATGGCGGCAGGCGGGATGATGGCGGCGCTGGGTGCCTATGGTGCGCGGCTGCTGGGCGTCTATCCGGGGAAAACAGGCCCCTGTTCTGAGGTGCTGGAGTTCCTTTCGGCCCTGTTCAACGGCGAGATGAAGCCGGTGCGCCAACCGGCGGCAGAGGCGGACATCGGCCGCATGCTGCCCTATCGCCGGATCAGCTTCGGCCACGATGCACTGGAGCTGCGCGGGGCGGAGGGCACCGGCTTTGCCGCGCTGGTCAGCCTCAAGGACTATCCGGACAGCACCTCGCCCGGACTGCTCGACGGCCTGCTGCGTTTGCCGGTCGAGCTCGTCCTGACCGAGACCTATGCGCCGTGCGACCGGCAGGGCGCGCGCGAGCGGATCGACCTCGCCCTGCGCCGCCTGCGCTCTGCCGACGAGGATGCCCTGGCCGAACGGGCCGAGCTTCATGCGGCGCGGGATGCGCTGGGCGTGGGTGCGACCGGCTTCGGCGACCACCACCTGTCCGTCCTGGTGCGCAGCGCAGACCTTGCCCGCCTGGACCGGGCGAGCGCGGCCGTTGCGGCGGCGCTGGGCGATGCGGGGGCAATCGCGGTGCGCGAGGAGGTGAACCTCGAGGCCGGGTTCTGGGGACAGTTCCCGGGCAACGAGGGCTTCATCGTCCGTCGTGCGCTGATCTCTTCGGCCAACATGGCCTCGCTCGGTTCGCTCCACGGCTTCGCGCTGGGCGAGGCGAGCGGCAACCACTGGGGCGAGGCTGTGACCGTACTGGAGACGACCAGCGCGACCCCGTTCTTCTTCAACTTCCACGCGGCAGGCGGCGGCGGCGGCGATCTCGGCAACTTCACCGTCATCGGACCATCCGGCTCGGGCAAGACCGTGGCGATGAACTTCCTTGCAGCGCAGGCGCAGCGGTTCGAACCGCGCATGGTCCTGTTCGACAAGGACCGCGGGGCCGAGGTCTTCGTGCGGGCGATCGGCGGGTCCTACAGCCGGATCGCTGCAGGCAAGCCCACCGGGTTCAACCCCCTCGCCCTGCCGGACCGGCCGGAGAACCGCGCCTTCCTGCGCGAATGGCTGGCCGTCCTGCTCGGCGCGCAGGGGCCGGAGGAACTGGCGACCATCGCCGGGGCGGTGGATGCAGCCTTTGCGAACGAGCCGCGCCTGCGCCAGCTTTCGCACTTCCGCGAGTTGCTCGCGGGGCACCGCCGCCCGCAACCGGGCGACCTTGCCGACCGGCTCTCGCCCTGGCTGGCCGATGGCGAGCATGGCTGGCTGTTCGACAATCCCGCGCTGGTCGGCCCGGCGGGGCCGCAGGACCGGCTCGACCTGTCGGCCCGGACGCTGGGCTTCGACATGACTGCCCTGCTCGAGGCGCCGCGCCTGCGCACCCCGACGATGATGTACCTGTTCCACCGCATCGAGGAGCGGCTGGACGGCACGCCGACCATGCTGCTGATCGACGAGGGCTGGAAGGCGCTTGACGACGAGGTCTTCGCCGCGCGCATCCGCGACTGGTTGAAGACACTGCGCAAGCGCAACGCGCTGGTCGGCTTCGCCACCCAATCCGCCCGCGACGCGCTGGACAGCCGGATTGCGACGGCGCTGGTCGAACAAACGGCAACCATGCTGTTCATGCCCAACCCGCGCGCCCGGGCGGAAGACTATTGCGAGGGCTTCGGCCTGACCGCGCACGAACTGGACCTGATCCGCACCCTGCCGCCGCAGAGCCGCTGCTTCCTCGTTCGCCAGGCCGAGGCTTCGGTGGTGGTCCGGCTGGACCTTTCGGACACGCCCGAGGTGCTGGCGGTCCTGTCCGGTCGCGAGGCGACGGTGCGGCGGCTCGACGCGCTGCGCGCGCAGTATGGCGATGCACCGGCGGCCTGGTATCCGGCGCTGACCGGCGCGCCCTGGCCAGGGGATGAGCCGGAGGAAGATGCCCTGCCCGTCTGGGGAGAGGCGGCCGAATGAGCGGCTGCGACGCCCTGGTTTACGGCGCGTCCGACGGCATCGCCGCGGCGCTGACCGCGGTCGACTGCATGGCCGGGCAGGCCACGGCGAGCGCCTTTGCCCGCCTGTTCGGCACGCAAGGCGCGCTGCTTCCAGCCCTCACCCTGCTGCTGACCCTGTACATCGCGCTGTTCGCACTGGGCCTGTTGTCCGGGCGCACGCGGCTGGGGGTAGCTGCCCTGACCCCGCGCATGCTGGTGCTTGGCGCCGTCCTGACCTTCGCGACGAGCTGGATCGCCTACCAGAGCGTGCTGTGGAACCTTGCCGTCGGCGCGCCGGACCAGGTCGCCGGCGTGCTGCTGGGGACCAGGGGCCAGGCGAGCCAGGTCTTCGCGGGCCGGATCGACATCCTGTTCCAGGCGATCGCCGATGCCGCGCAGAGGGCAAGCGAACAGCAGGGTGCGGCGGCAGCCGCCGGTGCCGCCGTTCCGGTTCAGGCGACGGGCACCTTCGCGCCGGCGAGCCTTGTCTGGCTGGCGGCCGTCCTGCTGCTGCTTGGTACGGTGGGACTGCTGGTGACCACCCGGATCGTGCTGGCGGTGCTGCTCGCGCTGGGCCCGGTGTTCATCGTGCTGGGGCTGTTAAAGGGGACGCGCGGCCTGTGCGCCGGGTGGATCCGGGCGCTGGCCATGGTCGCGCTGGCACCGCTGTTCGCGGTGATCGGCGGCGCCCTGACGATCGAACTGGCGGTACCGGTGGTGCAACGGCTGGCCGGCCCGGAAGGGATCGAGGCGCGCCCGGCCTTCGTCCTGTTCCTCATCGCGGCGGTCCACTGCACGCTGATGGCACTTGCCCTGAAGACGGCGGCCACCATGGTCGGCCAATGGCGCGTGTTAGGGCTGGGCGACGGTGCGGTGGCCGAGCCGGAGCGCGCGGCGCTGAACGATCGGCTGGCGGCATTCGCCCTGCCCAGCCCCGGCCTGCGCTCCGCGGTCCACAATCCGGCGAGCCGCACGGCCGATCCGGCCGGACAGGTCGCGCGATCCACCGGCGCCGAAACGCGAACGACGCGCACCGCGCTTGCCCCGGCGCGGGTGGCCGGCCTTTCCGCAACGGGCCTGCCGCCGCTGCGCGCGCAGGGGATCGGAAGCCGCTGGCGGCGCCCTCAGGTTCAGGCGGAGATTTTCAGGTGAAGCGGTTGATATTCCTTGCAGCGCTGGTGGCAACACCCGCTGCGGCGCGCGACGCCCGGCTGGAGACGAGGCTTTACGACGCCGATGCCGTGGTGCGGCTGGATGGACGGGCCGGCGTCCAGGCGACGATCGCCTTCGCTGCGGACGAGCATATCGAGAACGTGGCGGTGGGCGATTCGGCGCTTTGGCAGGTCACGCCGAACAAGCGGGCGAACCTGCTGTTCGTGAAGCCGCTGGCGCCACGCGCGCGTACCAACATGACGGTGGTGACGGACCGGCGCTCCTATTTCCTCGACCTTGTCGCCGCACCCGAAGCGCGAGCGGTCTATCTG
>Ga0207695_10005299_pt1 | contig 17188 bp, 12 predicted proteins | sample KBSC54metaG_FD_184354 | JGI IMG/M metagenome (GOLD analysis project Ga0207695, IMG submission 184354) | Corn rhizosphere microbial communities from Kellogg Biological Station, Michigan, USA - KBS C5-4 metaG (SPAdes) (version 2) | ecosystem: Host-associated > Plants > Roots > Rhizosphere > Soil... | reverse complement strand
GATTGGAGCGGCCGCGGCGCAGATATCCTTGGGGCGCGTTCATGATCGGCTGTTGAAGGGACTTGCATCATGACTGCTGCATGCCTTTAACTGCGAACGAAGCGCATCGCGGGATCTACCAAGAGCAGATTCTTCGCTTACCACCCTCAAGAAACGACTACGCTTGCGCCTCAGTGGGCTCAGAATGACAGATGATCTCAAGAGGCTGAGAACAGATCTGAGATTCGAGATCAGATTCTTACCAATTCGCGCTGGATGCTGCCGGTGACCCAGGCTTTGGTGGGGGAAGTCAGCATATCGATCTCGCTCCGAATCCCAAACTCCGGCAGATAAATTCCCGGCTTCACTGAGAAGCACGTATTCGGCAGGATCCGGCGCTCATCGTGAGTCTCGAGATTGTCGAGATGTGCTCCGGGCCCGTGGATCTCGTGCGCGATGTTGTGTCCGGTGCGGTGAGTGAAGTAGTCGGCAAATCCGGCCGTCCGGATCACGTTGCGTGCTGCATCGTCAGCCTCAAAGCCGCGGATCGGGCGGCCCTCAGCAAACGCGGAGCTGACTGCGCAGATCGCTGCATCGCGCGCGTTGCGGACAGTCTCAAACACCAGCTGTTCCCGCTCAGAAGGCTCACGGCCCACTACGCCGGTCCACGTGATGTCGTAGAACACACTATCCGCCTCATTCGTCCGCCCCCAGATGTCGATCAGCACAAAATCGCCCTGCTTGATCTCCGATGTACATTCCGCGCTAGGTTCGTAGTGCGAGTCGGAGCAGTTCGCATTCACGCTCACATTCGGCCCGTTCTCCCACACCATGCCACCGCGCTTCATTGCTTCTGATAGCCACTGCACCATGTCGAATTCGGTGACGCGGCCGGGGTTGCCGCTAACGGGGCGAAGTCGGCGAGCGATCTCGTGCCAAGCCTCCTCGAGGATGGCGTCGATCACCTGCTGCGCCACAGAGTGCGACTTGATCTGGCGCCCACTCAGAACGGCCTCAAACTGGCTGACGAGGTCGGCCGAACTGACAATGTGTTTGCCGAGGCTGCGCAGAAACTCCACCGTGCCGGCGTCGACCATCGACACATACATGATGTCGTTATTGGGCGAGTATTGCATCGCGATGCGCCGGAATCCGGAGAGCATGGCCTTGAGCCCGGCGCGCAGCTCCTGCCAGCTTGAATACAGTCCCTTGGACCCAGGCAGCGAATCGAGCCTTCCCTGCTCGATGCGATGCATGAGCTTGCGCGGCTCACCGTTCGCGGGAACGAAATAATACCACCGACGGGTGATGTGCGCTTTGGGATCGAGTCCAAGGATGCTCTCGCCAATAGTGTCGCGGTGGTGGTGATCGTAGAAGAGCCAGCCGTCGAGGTTTGAGTCGCGCAGAGCCGTTTGTATTGCTTCCAGGTTCATACCCAAAATTGTAGAGCAGTCGCCAGTCGTCGGCAGCCAGTTGTCAGTTCATAGTTCGTAGTTCCCAGCTGCCGTCATTGAGTGGCTTCCGACCATTCCTCTCTGGCGCGGGCGAGCATCGCATCGCGATCCTCCGGAAGGATCCAGCGTTCTTTGATCAGCTCGTCCAAGTCTTTCGCGTAGCGGCGGAGATAGTCGTCCTCGTTCGCGTAGCGCTTCGCGATTGACGGGCGCGGATCGCCGGTGCGCTTGCGCTCCTCGGCTGTCTTTGCGAACGCAATCCAGGAGCCTTCAAAGGAGACCCGCTCGGTCGGTGCGCCAATAGACGGGTCGCGCAGATTCCATCCAGTGATGGTGGCCAGCGGGACCGTGATCTCAGGCAGACGAACGCCGTCGCGCTCATTCCCGTCCGCATCGACTTGCGGCACCAAAACCGGAAAGACTGGTCCGACGCGGGGTGGTTCAATGCTCAAGATGCCGCGCTTCCAGTCCGGACCGAAGTCCAGGCGCTCGCCCGCGTTTGCTTCATGCGGCGTGTCCACTCTAGGCACATGCGGGAACGCGTAGTTCGCGAGCGGGACAAGCGTTCCATCGGAGAGATGCGGGTAGGTGCTCGGCGGCGGTGCCGTGCCGTTGCGAACCCACGCATCCATGTTGGCGATCATCGACCGCCAGAAGTACCGAACCGGCAGCGGCGTCTGTGGCTCCTGTCCGTCGAGATCGCCCGTTCCCTTCGCCGGCGGCAGCGGCCCGGAGAAGTGCTGCAGGCCCGTGAAATGGTAAACGCGGACGTTGTCCGAGATCTGCGCATCATGCTTGCCGTCAGCCGACACGTGAATCAGTGCCGCAGCACGCCCCCAGTACTCATACGACGTATTGGAGAAGAAGATCTTCGGCACAGTTTTGTCCGCGCGCGCACGATCCAGCAACCCCGCGGTCGCGTGCGTCACGGGATCGGTTTCTGGTTCGTCCGTAAATGGGAAGATGTCGACCGGGTAGAAGACCGAGGAGGTGGGTTGCGCGTCGCGTGAGGGCTGAGCAAAGCGGTAATTGAAATTGCCTCGCCCCGCACCGGCTACATGGGCAAGAACTCCGTCAAGAGCCATGCGCCCTTCTTCATCGGCATTGAACCCCTGATAGAGAAAGTCGCGAAGGAAACGCCCATTCTGCGAAATGCCTTCAGCAATGACCCGCTGGGCAGGCGTGATTGCGTCCGGATTGTGCTTCGCGTACGACGCAAAATCGCGGAACCCTGCAAATCCTCCTCCGGCCACCACGGGATCGGAGACGACATAGACATATTCGTAAATCCGCCCCGGCTGGAATCCTCCATTGAGATGGATATGGCGGTCGCTCGAAGCGAGCTTGCCGTCAACTGTGTGTGCGAACTGCCACTGCGATCGTGGAATCGTAGTTCGCGGCGCGTCACGGGAGTCGCGCACCGTAAGCCTGTTTCGCGAATCGTCCGGCGCGCTAACGGGATACTCAGTGCCGCCAATGTTCCCCATAATCAGATGGCCGAGCGGAATCTCGTCAGCGGGCTTCGAGAGCATCAGATCGCCGCGGAGCAGTCCGGTGATCGTCTTTCCGTTCTCCTTCGCAACTGGAGCGTGAAGGGCTAACGCATCCTTGCCCGCAGCATCCCACTGCCATCCGAGGCTGACAACCGTAAACCCGTGACGCAGCAGCCATCCATCACCAGCGTCTCTCTCCACATTCCAGTCGCCGCCATCGACAAGCGAGATGATGCGGCTGCGCCCCCGGTTCGGATTCTCGAGCAGCATGGATCCGTTCCCACGCTGCGGATCCTTGGGTCGGATCGCGATGAAGTCGGCCGAGAACTCAACCTCTCCATCGTGTAGATTGACCGCATTCTTCAAATCGACAATCCTTGCGTTGTGAGGGTTATTGACCGGCAGTGAAAAGTAGACGGTGCCCAGGATGCGCTCATACGATCCAGCATCGCCGAAGCTCCTGCCTCCAAGCACATCCTGGCGCGATGTAACCTCCACGCGCGTGACATGCGCGAAGGCTGCTGCAGACAATAGGAGGAGCATAGCCGAGACGAGAACCCGAGCAAGTTTTGATGGCATGAACCGGAGCATATCACTGCGGTCTGACAACCATTCTGCGAGGTAAAAGCAGAGCCTTGCGCCGGAATGACGTATTCTGAGGCCGCGATCAAGGAGAACGTGGTGCCATCGAGTAAAGATGTAGTCCAGGGCCGATATTTCACCGATTTGATGAACCAGCCCGAGGCGCTGCGCGCCACATGGGATGCCCTGCGCGCCTCCGCATCCCTGGACCGGATCGCGCAAGATTGTGAGCGCCGGCAGTTCGAGCGCGTGGTTCTGACCGGCATGGGTGGCTCGTTCTTTGGATTGCACCCTTTATCAATCGAACTCGCAGCCGCTGGCTGGACGCCGATGATGGTTGAGACGTCCGAGCTGATCCACTACTACCCGGAACTCTTGCGGCCCTCGACTCTGATCGTCGCCATCTCGCAATCAGGCAAAAGCGCCGAGACCATCCGCCTGTTGGAAACGAACGCGCGCCGCGCCAAGGTGATTGGAGTAACGAACTGGGCCGACAGCCCGCTCGCGCGCGATTCTGATTACGCAGTGATGACCGCGGCAGGAGATGAGTACACCGTCTCCTGCAAGACGTATGTGACCACGCAGATGGCGCTGCGCACTCTTGGCGCGGCTCTGACCGGTGCCGACCGAGGCGCACGCCTGCAACAAATGGAATCCGCCGCGGACGTGTCCCGCGCTTACCTCACCAATTGGAATCGTCACGTCGACGAGTTGATGGAGATGCTGGGCGGTGTACGCGACGTCTTTCTCGTGGGCCGGGGCGAATCGCTGGCGACCGCCCAGACGGGTGCATTGACCATCAAGGAGTCAACGCATTTTCATGCCGAGGGAATGAGCAGTGCAGCCTTCCGGCACGGCCCCTTTGAGATGCTCAAGGAGGGGATCTTCGTTGGTGTGTTCGCCGGCGACAAAAAGACGCGAGGGCTTAACGAACGCCTCGTCAAAGATGTTTCTGGCACGGCAGCGCGAGCGGCATTGTTTGCTGAAGATGCTGCAGGAGCATGCCGGATCCCACCAGTGCCCGAGGCCCTGCGGACTCTCGTCGAGATCCTGCCGGCGCAAATGATGACCCTGGCGCTTGCCGCGCTGGCCGGCCGCGAAGGCGGAAAGTTCGAACGCGCAACGAAAGTCACAGCGGTGGAGTGATCGATGGCCGAACGTGCAAGCAGCAGAAGTCAACTTATGGTCGGCGTCGTTTTCCTTATGTTCTTCGTCCTGTCCTTTCTGACGAACATCCTGGGCCCCATCATCCCCGACATCATCGACAGCTTTCACGTGAGCCTGGCCGCCGCCGCCTTCCTGCCGTTTTCGTTTTTCCTTGCGTACGGAGTGCTGTCAGTTCCCGCTGGTTTTCTGGTTGACCGTTTTACCGAGAAGCCGGTCATGATCGCATCCTTCGTTGCGGCGCTGGCAGGGGCGCTCGCCTTCGCAACGCACCCGACGTACGCCATGGCCATCTTTTCGCTGTTCACTATCGGCGCGGGAATGGCCATGCTCCAGGTCGCTATCAATCCGCTGCTCCGGGTTGCCGGAGGCGAGGAGCACTTCGCCTTCAACGAAGCCACTGCGCAATTCGTGTTTGGGGCGGCTTCGTTTGTCAGCCCTCTCATCTACGCCTATATGGTCAGCCATGTCTCCGCAAGCGGCGGCCCGTTGCTGAGAATGTTCGCGCGGATCACACCGGTCGAGATGCGCTGGGTCTCAATCTACTGGATCTTTGCCGCCGTATCTGCGACGGTCGTGATGGTGCTCGCTGTGATCCGCTTACCGCGCATCGAACGTACCGAAGAGGAGCAGGCCGGCAAGGCGGAAACCTATGCAGCTATGCTGCGACGCCCCATGGTGTGGGCGTATTTCGGCTGTGTGTTCGCCTATGTGGCATCGGAGCAAGGAACAGCCGACTGGATTTCGAAGTTCCTCATGCAGTATCACGGCTTTGATCCGCACACGATCGGCGCGAGCACGGTCTCGTGGTTCTGGGGCATGATGACCGCCGGATGCTTCCTGGGCATGATCCTGCTCAAAGCCTTCGACAGCCGAAGAGTGTTGCTGGGCTTTGCCGTGTGTGCGCTGGCTGCCTTGACTGCTGCCCTCTTCGGGCCGGCCGCAGTATCGCGGTATGCCTTCCCGGCAATCGGGTTCTTTGCGTCCATTATGTGGCCCACGGTCATCTCGCTGGGCCTGAACTCCGTTAAGGAACATCACGGGTCGTTCGCCGGCATCCTGTGTACCGGCATTGTGGGTGGCGCGGTTGTGCCGCTCCTCATCGGGAAAATCGGCGACGCCGTCGGACTCCGCTGGGGCATGCTGGTCCTTTACCTGACGTTCGGCTGCGTGCTGAGCCTGGGGCTGTGGGCCAGGCCGATCGTGAGCAACGCCAAGTTCGGGGAATCATAATCAGTAAAGACACTTACTCCCTTTGGCGTGAGGATACCGTGAGGAATAGAGCGTTGTTCCTTCCGTCTGATAGACTCTGGGACTAACATGAGCCTTTTCCGCACCAAGCCCCTCGCCACCCTCTTGAAACAACTGGATGAAGGAGGGTTGAAGCGCACTTTGGGCTGGCCCGGCCTGATTGCCTTGGGAATCGGCGCAATTATCGGCGCCGGTTTGTTCGCGCGCACCCCCGCAGCTGCGGCACAGAACGCGGGACCGGCTGTGACCCTGTCCTTCATTATTGCGGCGATTGGCTGCGCGTTCGCCGGGCTCTGCTACGCAGAGTTCGCAGCGATGATCCCCATCGCGGGCAGCGCATACACCTATGCGTACGTGACCATGGGCGAGCTCGTGGCTTGGGTAATCGGATGGGCGCTGATCCTTGAGTATGGCCTGGGCGCCGCTACGTTATCCATTTACTGGACGGAGTACTTCAACAATCTATTCCCCAATCTGATTCCATGGCAGCTCCGACATTCTCCGCTGCAGACCGGTCCGGGCGGAATTCATGGTGTCGTGAACGTGCCGGCGCTGATCATCCTCGCCGTTATGACGCTCCTGCTGATCAAAGGCATTTCAGAGTCGGCGACGGTGAATGCGGTTATCGTCGGCATCAAGGTCACCATCGTGCTGATGATCATCGCCATCGGCTGGCACTTCATCAGTCCCGCCAACCACGCGCCTTTCGTTCTGGCGCAGGACTCGCTTCACCAGGGGACGTTCCAGCACGGGTGGGGTGGAGTGCTGGGCGGCGCCGGAGTGGTCTTCTTCGCCTTCATCGGCTTCGACGCCGTGTCCACTGCTGCGCAAGAGACCATCAACCCCGGCAAAAACATGCCAATCGGGATTCTTGGTTCTCTCGCCGTCTGCACCTTCCTCTACATCCTCTTTAGCTGGGTCCTGACGGGCATCGCTCCGGTGCTCGACTTCATCGACCCCAATAAGGGCATGGAAGCCTCAGTCTCCTACGCCATCCGCACCTACATGCCGGGGTACGGCTGGCTGTCGACACTGGTCTCGGTCGCTATCCTGGCGGGCTTCACCTCCGTGATGCTGGTGATGCTCCTTGGACAAAGCCGCGTGTTCTTCTCTATGTCCAAGGACGGCCTGCTCCCCAAGCTCTTCGCCGAGGTGCATCCCAAGTTCCACACTCCCTGGAAGTGCAACATGGTGCTCTATGTTTTCGTGGCGCTGCTCGGCGGCTTCCTCCCCGGCGACATTACGGGAAACATGACAAACCTCGGCACGCTCTTCGCCTTTGTGCTGGTGTGCATCGGCGTCTGGATCATGCGCAAGAAAAACCCGCAGCAGCCGCGCCCTTTCCGCGTCCGCGGGGTTCCATTCGTCTCCATTATGGGAGCGCTGTTCTGCCTCGCCATGATCATCTCGGTCGACGCCACGTCCAAGATCGCCGCAGGAAGCTGGATGTTGATCGGACTTGTCGTTTACTTTCTCTATGCGAGGAATCACAGCAATCTCAACAGGACTGATGTAGGGGCACTCGAATCGAAGGCGGGGGACTAAACCTCGAGGCTTGATCGAATCGAAGGGCGCATCGGATCAGCCGGTGCGCCCTTTCTGTTTAACTCCCGACTTCAACCTGCTCGACGTCTCCCGCTGTCTCATGCACGCGCAGAATTCCCCGCAACGCTTTCAACACGCGCTCATTCTCCGCTCGATCCTTGATGGCGATCCGCAGCGCTCGTTCACCCAGCCTGCTGCCCATGCTCGCGACATCGCGCAGAAATACTCCGGCGTCCCTTGCTGCCTCTATGACCTTCCTCGCGCTCGGCTGACCATCATCGAGATGAAACATCAAGAAATTCGCCTCACCCGGAACAATCTCCTCGATGCCGAGACTGCGCAACTCTGCTTCCATCTCGGCACGCTGCTTGTGAGTTTTTCGATACTGCTCTTCGTAGTAAGGTGCGTCCTGCAGCGCGCGAACCGCCGCTACTTGTGACGGCAAGCCCACGACCCATGGCGGCGTGATGGTCTCAAGTTCAGCAAGCTGCCGCGGAGACGCGCAAAGATACCCCACACGCATCCCGCTCAGCGCGTATCCCTTCGACATCGTTTTGCAAATTACAACGTTTTCGCTCTGCGCTGCGAAACGCTCCAGAGACTCCGCACTGCTCACGTAGTCGATGTACGCCTCATCGATCCATACGCGTGTCTCGGCTGGCACCGACCTGAGCACCCTCTCCAGCTCGAACCGTGGAATGTGCCGCCCCGTCGGATTGTTTGGATTGACCAGCACCACCAGATCGAGACCCTCGCCTATCCTCGCGGCAAGCTCGTCCAAGTTCACCTTGTATCCACCGCGCCGCGACAGCGTCAGACGCTCCACCCGGCATCCGATCACGTTTTCCAGCACATGCTCGTACTCGCCATACGTCGGATCGAGAATCAACACGCGCGATGCGCGATTGAGCCAGTGCCGGAATGCTCTGTAGATCAGATCCGACGACCCCGCCCCCGGAAGAATATTCTCCGCTAGAACTCCACGGTGCAGCGCGATCGCCCCGCGCAAGCCCTCGCACTGCGTGGGCGGCGAAGTTCGCATCAGCCAGGGGAGATGCTCCTCAAATGTTGTCAGCACGCGCGGCGATGGCGGAAACCATGCATCCAGAACATCTGCGTTCACGACCTCTTTTCGACGGCTTAGCGCATCGAATCCCACGCCGATCGCCTCAAAGAACGCTCCGCCATGAAAGCAGCAGGGCTTTTTCGAGAATGGGAATCCCATGTCAAAATCCACCCGCTCGGCCAGCCGCTCGATCCTTGCTCGATTCTCGACAGAGAAGCGCTGCAGATGCGACACCGATGTCTTCATCAGGTCATACGAAACTGAACCCGACACGATCCGTCGTCCCAGAAGCTCAGCGCCAAAGCTCTGGTAAATGCTCAGAACCTCATCGCGGCCCATCGCAATGATCTGTTCGCCGCCATGCTCTTCGATCCACCGGAACGCGCCATACATCAGGTAAGAAGCAATGCCGCTATTTCGGTGCGCCGGTGAAACCGTAAGCACCCGCACTTCGTAGGTGCGATCATCCAGCGCAATCGGCAACTCATCGCGCCGGAGATATTTCTCGATCGAGTACCGCCCGAGCTCCGGCGGAGTGACGCTGATGAAGCCAGCCAGCTTGCCACAAATGGTCGCGACGATATAGATGTTGCCTTCATCAAGCGCGTCGGACAAGCTGCCATCTTGCCGCATCTGGTGCTGCCCAAGCTCCGCGGCGTACACTTCATGCCGCATGCGGTAGATCAGCGGACGATCCTCTTCCCTGGCCAGCGCAATCCGTACTTTCTCCGCACTTTCCTTGAACACCGAGCGTCCCGTTCCGCTGTTGCCGATCGAAGACTTCTGCATGTCCCAAGCATAAGTCGCCCGCAAGCCCGGAGAATGCCGCCTGTGTCACTTCCCAAAGTGCTCGGCTTCCGCGCGCAAAGTCCGACGCAACAATGCAACCCCGCGTACCATCGGCCCGAACTGACCACTGGGAACTAGGAACTAAGAACTGTGAACTGTATCTTCAGCAACTCCCATTCGGCCGCACCGCACTTCCCGCCTCCTGCGTCGGCATCGTCTGCTGAGCCGGCAATTGCGGCGGCGAGAATCCAAGCAGGTTCCCCGCGCATTCCGTGATTACGCTCGCCGCGGCCGCGCTCGTCGCCGGCAACGAGGGTACCGATGTATCTACCTTGTGGAAGTTGAATGCCGTCGTAAGATCGCCAACAGCCGACCTGCGCCAGGCCGAAAGGTTCGGCACCTCCGCCCCAAACCGCGTCTCAAGAAATCGCAGCATCGACGTGTGATCGAACACATCCGACGAGACCAGCCCCCCTCGTGTGAATGGCGACACAATGATCATCGGCACACGGAATCCCAGCCCGATCGGTCCCGTCAGCAGCGGAGTTCCGCCGTACGAAGGATCCGGCACCGGCGCAGCGGTCAGGTACTCTCCAGCCGTTCCCGGAGGCGCCGTAGGAGGCGGCACGTGGTCAAAGAATCCACCGTTCTCGTCATATGTAATGAAGAGCGCGGTTTTGGCCCAGGCCGCCGGATTCGCCGTCAGCGCCGATATCACGGCCGAAACGGTCGCTTCGCCCAGCAGCGCCGGGGACGGCGGGTGATCCGAATCAATCACCGAGGGAACGACCCATGAAACCTGCGGCAAATTGCCCGTCGTTGCATCTGCCACAAAATCCGTGGGAAACTGCGGCCCGAATGCATTCTTGTAAAGCACACCGGACGGGTCCTGGAAGTTCTTGAAGTAGGGCAGCACATTGTCGCTGTAGACGCCGTTCAGCACGTTCTGGTCCGGCGCGTTGTACACCTTCCACGAAACTCCGCGGGCCTGCAGCTGCTCCGGCATGGTGGTATAGGTAAGCTTGCCGATCATCGATGCCCGCGTCGAAACCAGCGTCTGCACGATCGGCCCGCCATTCTTCCCATCTGGATCGAGCGACGCCGCCATCGTGTACAGGCGATTAGGATCCGTCGGCCCAATCACCGAGCAAAAGTAGCTGTCGCACAGCGTGAATGCATCCGCCAGCGCGTAATAGAACGGCAGATCGGCACGCGTGTAATAGCCCATCGACAGCACGGCGTCATTAGCATTAATGGCCAGCCGCGACGTGACGAAGCCGTCCATCTTGCCGCTATCCCAACTCTGGTGCTGCGGAACCCAGTCGTGCGTGATGTCGTGTGTGCACGCCGCATTTGTGGTGGTTGTATCCAGATGATATGGCAGCAGCACGCCGCTAGGCGCGCTCGTCGTATTGTTGGGATAAGGCTGGTTATACGCGGCGCTCTGATCGTTGAATCCGCGGACTCCCTTGTACGTGCCGAAGTAGTGATCGAACGACCGGTTCTCCAGGATCATGATCACCACATGATCGATATCCGTCAGCTTTCCGCAGGAGCTGGTGCCAGGAATGCCGATCGTCGCGCCGCCCTTCGATCCGCATCCCGGAATCAGCGACCCCGCCAATCCCGCTGCACCCGCCATCGCTCCTGTTCTGAGTACTTCACGCCGTGAGAGTCGTTTCATAGACATATCGACGTTTGGATGCGGATTCCGCACTCTTCGCCTTCAACCCCTCACCACGAGAGCCTCAACAGCGAAGTCGCCTGCCGGGGCAACTCCATTTCGATCAGCAGCTTGCCATCCCGAACGTCCATCCATTCCGGCGAACTCAGTAGCTCCAGCTGCCCGGCCTCCTTTAGCCGCGCATACTGCTCAGCCGTCGGCGCTTGGGGCGCACCCATCTGCTTCCACACCGTGTACGCGTTGCTGTGTGTCTCATCGATGCGGTAGTGCTGCAGCAGCACGCGTCTCACCCCGGCCGGAATGCCGGTTACCGCCACCTTCACCGGCGCTCCCGGAGCGGCGACATCGTCGTCGTGGTAGTTCCACACCATCACCGCCGCTTCGCGCTCTCCTTTGGTTGCAAGAGCATCGACGTCCGGCGTCTGCCGCACTCCGCTCTTCAGGATCTGATCCACGGCAACTCGTCCCGAACTGCTCGCCTCCACGCGCTCGCCAGCCATCAGTCCCGCCATCCGGAAGACATTCAGCACCGGCTTGTCGATCCCGTTCGTCGCCAGAGTGCGAAACCCCTCGAAGTAGTCCTTCCCCTCAAACTCAAACGACCACGACAGCATCCCGGCGAGGTTCACGCGCGCCTCATCCTGCAAATCGAACAGACCTTTCATAGCCGCCGCCGTGTACGTCGCATAGAGCGACCCATTCCGGTACGCATTCGCCGGGTTCACCTTCATCGAACACGCCGCGCACCCTTCGGGATCAGCCTCGCTCAGCACGATCGGTAGCTTCCTGAATTGCGGATACCTTGCAACAATCTCGAACCCAGCCTTCGCCGCGTTGAGCTCTGCTGCGAGGCCCATTCGCACATGCCCATCGACCGTCTCCGGATGTCCTTTGGGATGAAACGAAACGAAATCCAGCGGCACCGGCTTCCCATCGGCTGCGCTCTTCTCATTCAGGCAATGGCGCAGAAAAGCATCAAGGTACGCCGAGTTCTTCTCCGATCCCGGCCCCGTCGTCGCCGGCCCACCAACTTTCGCCTCCGGCAACGCCGCTCGCACCCCAGCCACCGCGTAGTCATAGAGCTTCAGGTACTCCGCTTCGGTTCCGTGCCAATAGATGATGTCTGGCTCATTCCACACCTCGAAGTACCACGTCTTCACCTGCTCCTTTCCATAGCGCTGCACGAGGTGCTCGGTGAACTTTCGCGCCAGCTCGCCCCACATCGCATAGTCTTTCGGCGGATTGTTCGATGCGCCTCCCATCGTCGGCTTCGGATGGTGCAACTGGTACTCACTGATGCCGGCCACCTCCGCCGCCAGATCCTTCGGCATAAAGCCAAGCTCAACAAACGGCCGGACGCCGGCCTTCTGATACTCGTCAAACGTCTGATCCGTGATCGTGAAGTCGTAGATCGGCTTTCCGTTCGCATCGATCCGAAATACATTCGACGAGCTCCACTTCAGCTCCGCCACGCCGTTTCCCGACGTCAACAGATGATGCGCGCGAATGTACACCGGCTCGGGGCTCAGATCGTGCAGTTCGTGCAGCAACTGCTTACCGTACTTCATCGTCGTGTAGTTCGACTCGTCGTAGCCGAACCACCGGTAAATCGGCGTGTACCGCCCCACACTCTTCGTCAGATCCACACGAACGTCAACCGGCTCATTCGAGCCGCTCTGCGCAAATGCCATGGAAAGGCCCAACAGCCCGGAAACTAAGAAAATTAGACTCGCCCTCATCATCCTCACCCTGAGCTCGGTGCCCCGCGTTCCTCGCACTTGGGGACCCGGGACAGGCCCACAATCTCTCACCGCGTCGTCATTCGTCACATCAGCACCTTAAACCCTTGACTGTCCTCCTGAGGCATAAGATCATTATGCCTATGTCCTTTAGGCCTAAAGAGGGAATGCCTCCCGGCGCTCTCCCCATGTTGATCCTGCGAGTCCTCCAGTCAGGCACCCTGCACGGCTACGCCATCGCCCAGCGCATCCACGTCCTCTCCAGCGAAGTCCTCGCTGTGGAAGAGGGCCTCCTCTATCCCACCCTCCAGAAGATGCTGCTCAAAGGCTGGGTCACCGCGGACTGGGGAACCTCCGAGACAAACCGCAAAGTCCGCTTCTACAAGCTCACCCCGCAGGGCCGCGCTCAGCTCAAGGCTGAACTGGCCGGCTACGACCGCATCACCCAGGCAATCCAGGACATTCTGCGAACCGCATAGGAGACTTCCCCATGGGCGAACTTTGGCGCCGCATCTCGTATCTCTTCAATCGCCGCCGTCTCGACGCCGAACTCGAGTCCGACATGGAGTTCCACCGTGAAATGGCCGCAAGCGCCGGCCGCAACAACTTCGGCAACACGCTCCGCATCCGCGAACAGTCCCAGGAAGCGTGGGGCTGGACCTGGCTCGACCGCCTCCTTCAGGATCTCCACTATGGCGCTCGCATCCTCGTCCGCTCTCCCGGCTTCACCACCCTCGCAGTTCTCGTCCTCGGTATCGGAATTGGCGTCAATGTTGCCGCATTCAGCTTCTTCAACATGGTGGCCCTCAAGCCGCTTCCCGTGCGCAATGCGGCATCGATCGTACGCCTCGAGCGCCGCTCCCTCGACTCCTACTCCAGCGAAATGGCATACCCGTCATTCGCCTTCTATCGCGATCATGCCCGGACACTGTCCGCTGCCATGGCGGTGCTCGGCGTTCCCCCCATGCAGATCGACGACGACCTTCAACCGTTCACCGCCTCTTTCGTCACCCCAAACTTCTTCACTGAGCTTGGCACACGTGCCGCGTATGGGCGCCTGTTCACGTCGTCTCTCGACGGTTCGCCTTCATCGCCGCCTTCAGTGGTTCTCAGCTACGAGCTTTGGCAGCACCGTTTCTCCGGCGATCCATCCATCATCGGATCCACCATCCGCATCAGCAAACGGCCTGCAACAGTGATCGGCATTCTGCCTTATGACTTCGCCAGCCTCGGCGGCCACGGACCTGAGATCTGGTTCCCCATGGCCCAGCAGCCGTATTTCATTCAGGGCAGCAAAGTTCTCACGGATTGGAAGGATTCAAGTTCCCGTATGTGGGGACGCCTGGCTCCCGGCGTAACCGCAAAGATGGCCGAGCAGGAGCTGCGCACTCTTACGCATGAACTGCGGAAGCAGCACCCCGAAGCTGTCTGGGATGAAAACGAATATCTCCAAGTCTCCTTCGGTGGTCATCTGCAGATCATGCAGCCGAAGATGTATGAAGTTGCGGCAATGGTCGCCGTTCTTACGCTCCTCATCCTCGCCGTCTCCTGCGCGAATCTCGGTGGTTTGATGCTTGCCCGTGCAGTTGCGCGCGAACGCGAGATTGGCATTCGGATCGCCATCGGCGCAGGTCGTGCGCGGATTCTGCGTCAGCTCTTCACAGAAAGCCTCATGCTGGCTTCGCTCGGATCGGCTGCCGGTCTAGGGATGGGCTACGCTGTGATGCGCGTTCTTCTCTCCTTCCCCAATACTCCCCGTTGGCTGAGCGCAATTCCAGACTGGCGTGTAATGCTCTTCACAATCCTTATCACGGTTCTCGCCGCCGCCTTCTTCGGCCTGGCTCCGGCACTCCAGATCGCCCGCCAGCGCCAGCACAAAACCATCGTTCGCCAGATCCTCGTCGGCGCTCAGGTCGCTGCAAGTTGCGTTCTACTCATCGTAGCCGCGCTTCTTGTTCGCGCTACGCAGCATGTCATCTATAACGATCCCGGTTTCGGCTACGAGCAGCTCATCTCCGTCGACCCACAACTCGGCAGACACGGCTACTCTCCCGAGGCCGCGCGTGCATACCTCCAGCAGATGCAGACCCGTCTCCGCGCCGTCCCCGGAATCACCTCTGTTTCTATGGTTAAACTGCCGCCGTTGGGACACACTGTCTCCAACAGCAACGTTCAGATCAACGGCCGCGACGTGACTCTGTATCCCAACTGGGTCGAACCCGGCTTCTTCGCCACCATGGGAATTCCGCTCAAGACCGGACGCACCTTCATACCGGGAGAAAAGCACGTTGTCATCGTCAGCGAATCCTTCGCGCGCCAGCAGTGGCCCCATGAGAATCCGCTGGGGAAACAAATCGGCGAAGGAGACGTAAAGGACACCGTAATAGGCGTGGGGGGCGATGCGCACATCAATGCTCTAAATGACGATGATGCTGCCGAGCAGTACTGGCCTGCGCAGCCCGATGATTTACCGGGAATGGTCGTGATCGCTCGCGCTTCCGGCGAACCCGGTTCATTGAGTCCCGCGGTGAAGTCCATCAGCGAAAGCCTCGATCCGAAGGCGTTGCCTGAGATCCGCCAGATCAAGCAGCTGTATCGCGAGAACGTCTCGCGCCTTGAAATGATTGCAACTGCAGTAAGCGCCATCGGAATCGTTGCGGTTGTAATGGCCGGCATCGGCCTGATCGGGCTAGTTGCATTCACGGTGTCGCAGCGAACCAAGGAGATCGCCATCCGCATCGCTCTCGGCGCTAGACCTGTGGCTGTACTCTCCGCAGTTTTACGTCAGTACTCGTGGCCCGTCATCATCGGCCTGCTTCTTGGAACCACTGCGGCCGCCTTCGGGTCGCGCCTGCTGCGCGTCGGGTTATACGGAGTCAGCAACCTCGATCCGATCGGGTACGCTGCCGCACTCATCATCCTTGCAGCAATTGTCACGATCGCCGCGCTTCTTCCCGCACGTCGAGCACTGCGCCTCGATATTGCACGCACCCTTCACTACGACTAGGCGTCGATCCAGACAGGCATCGATAGCCACTCGCCGGATGTTAAACTCCGGCGAGGAGCTCCATGCGAGCAACAACAATTGAGTTTCGCCTCAGGATGGCGATCAACTCCGTCATCATCATCCTCGGCTTCTGGGCGCCGTGGATCGAAGGATGGGGCATCGGAAAGCGCATCCCGCTTGTCGAGTTGCTCGCGCTTCAGCTCAGCCGACTCGGCGTTGCCAGCTTCAGCGTAGGCACTACCGCTCTCCTCATCTTCGCGCTGATGCTCGCGCTCATCGCGGCTCTCCTGCGAATATCAGGAGCAGCCTGGCTCGGCCCCAGCGTCGTAAACAGCATCAACATGGTCGCAGGACGCGTAATGGCCGACGGGCCATACCGCTTCCTTCGCAATCCACTCTATGTTGGTCTCTGGTGCATGGTCGCGGCGCTCGCATTACTCATGCCCGCCACAGGCGCGCTTTTCGCGATGGTGCTGATCACCATCTTCATGATCCGCCTTACGCTCGGCGAGGAAGTATTCCTGTCCTCACAAATTGGTGAGCCCTACAAGACCTACCTGCATGCCGTGCCCCGCTTCATTCCGCGCCTTCGCGGTGCTCCGCCCGCGTCCGGTGCCAGGCCTCATTGGGTGCGGGCCTGCGTGGCCGAACTTATCCCCATCGGCACCGTCGTCGGCATTTTCGTCTTCTTTCGCAACTACGACCTGGCGCTCGCTGGCCGCACCATCATCGTCTTTGTCGGTGCCTCGCTGATCGTGCGCGCCTTCCTGCCCGGCAACGTCCTCAGTTCTGCACCGCAGAAGTAACTCCGCGTTTTCCCAGCACGCCAAGGTGCGTGAAGCCGAATCCATCCGAGTACTTCAGCCCATATCCCAGCAGCCGGTCCACTCCGATGTGGTTCACCCATATCAACGCCCCCGGCAACAGCGCATTCGCGTGCAGCAGCCAGCCCAGCAGCGCCAACACTCCCGGCAGCAGATACGTATGTGCCACGTTGTAGTAGCGCGCGCCGAGACATGGCCGCTTCAGGTACGCCAGCATTGAGAGATCCGGTGCGAGCCACAACGCCGCAAACAACCACCAGCTTGCGCCCGTACGCGCATACAAAACTGCTGATGCCACCGCTACGACCAATCCCTCGAGCCTGAGCAGCATCGCCACCGATCCCGTTACCGCTCCACCAGCAGCCGACAAACCTTGAACCTGCGTCGCCATGTTCTTTGGATGTCCTCATCGCGAAAAGTTGCGCAAACTTTCCATCCCGCCCGCGCTCCGATTCAGCCCAGCAAAAAAGGGGAAGAGCTTTCGCCCTTCCCCCAGCTTGTACTGCACCCTCAGGAAATGAAACTACTTCTTCGGCGGCGCGATGGTGTCCTTGGCCGACTTCGCCACGCGGAACTTCACCACGGTCTTCGCCTTGATCTTGATCGCCTCG
>Ga0207695_10005297_pt1 | contig 17193 bp, 17 predicted proteins | sample KBSC54metaG_FD_184354 | JGI IMG/M metagenome (GOLD analysis project Ga0207695, IMG submission 184354) | Corn rhizosphere microbial communities from Kellogg Biological Station, Michigan, USA - KBS C5-4 metaG (SPAdes) (version 2) | ecosystem: Host-associated > Plants > Roots > Rhizosphere > Soil... | reverse complement strand
CTGATGCGATAATTTACGCTGACGCGACCCAGGATCAATCGGTACACATTTTAGTTGTAGATGATAATGCAGACATGCGGGCTTATTTGCATCGTATCATTGAACCCTATTTCCTGGTAACTACAGCATCAAATGGCGAAGAGGCCATGGAGCGAATAAAAGAATCTGTCCCAAGTTTAATCATAAGCGACATTATGATGCCGATAATGACCGGCACCGAATTATTGAAAACCATCAGAAATACACCTTTCATCTCGCGCCTGCCATTTATTCTCTTATCGGCCCGTGCCGGTGAAGAAGCACGGATCGATGGTTTAGAAGCAGGTGCGGATGATTATCTTGTAAAGCCATTTTCGGGCAAGGAGCTTATCACGCGCATAAGATCGCATGTTACTATAGCAAAAGCGCGCAACCATGCAGAAGATCTGTTAAAACAACTTTTCATCAATGCGCCAATGGCTATTTCTATACTGAAAGGGCCGCAATTTGTTGTTGAGCTGGCAAACCCTGAGATCCTGGCAATATGGGGCAAAAAGGCAGAGGATGTATATTATAAACCGGTAATGACCGCCATACCAGAATTAAATGGTCAGGGGTTTGAAGAGCTGATGATGCACGTATTAACTACCGGCAAGCGCTTTGTATCCGGGGAATACCCGGTAACCCTTCTGCGTAACGGGCAGACGAGAAAGATCTACGTTAAATTCATTTACGAGCCTCTGCGGGAGGATGATAACAACGTAACCGGCGTGATCGTGCTGGCCCACGAGATCACAGACCTGGTTAATGCACGTATCCTGGCCCAGCGTAATTCGCACGAGCTTGCCGAACAAATAAAGCGTAAAGATGAGTTTATGAGCGTTGCCAGTCATGAGTTAAAAACGCCTATTACTACCATGAAGGCGGCCTTGCAAATACTGGGCAAACTGGACATAGGCAACCCAAAAGCTGAACTATTTGTTAGCAAGGCCAATAAACAAATGGACCGTCTTACCTCGTTAGTGACCGACCTTTTGAGTGTTAGCAGTTTACAAAGCGGCAAAATGAAATTCTATTTTGAGGATTTTCCGCTGGATGAAATGCTCAGTGATGTGATAGAACAACACCAGCAATCGCAAAGCGGGCATCAGATTATATTGGAAGGCAAAACGGGCATTATTCTTAATGCTGATAACAATCGCATCGAGCAGGTGGTGAACAACTTCCTGTCAAACGCCATTAAATACTCACCAGGTGCCGATAAGATAATTGTAAAGGTGGAACGAAAAAGGAATACGATGCGGCTATCAGTAAAAGACTTTGGCATCGGCATACCTGAGGACCAGATATCGCATGTATTCGATCGGTTCTACCGTGTCGAAGAATCGGTAAGAAATTTCCAGGGACTTGGTCTTGGCCTGTATATTTCTGCAGAGATCATCCGTCGCCATAATGGCAAAATTGGCGTTGAGCGCAATGAAGGCGAGGGCTCTACGTTCTGGTTTACTTTACCTTTAAACAACTAACTACTGTCCCGTCTTCATCCCTTTTATTAGCTCACTTGGTTCATGTAGAAAGTTTCTGCATCTTTAAGCCATAAATTATCACATGAAAAAAATCCTTACCTTATCCCTGCTGCTCATCAGTATTAGCTCTTTTGCGCAGAAACATATTTTGGCGCTAAACCTGAAACTAGACAGCACTTATTACATGACTACAAGTGCTAATCTGACCATTACCGAGGAAATACCCGGTCAAACCCAGGTCATCACTACCGTAATTACCGGTCTTATTTCGCACAAGGTAACCGCAGTAAAGGACAGCGTTTACGAAATGGAAGTCAGGTACAAAAGCCTGGGTGTCCACATGAGTCTGCCAGGTGGCAAAGCGGTTGATTTCAATACAGAATTAGCAAGTAACGACCTGTTTTCCAAAGTGATGCGTTCTATTTTGGATAGGCCTTTTAATATTACGATCAACAAAGCTGCCAAAATACTAGCAGTTAAAAATATCGAAAACCTGTACAATGATATGGCCAAAAATTTCCCTGAAGCTACTGATGCTCAAAAATTGCAATTCAAAGGACAAATGGAACAGTCATTCGGCGAAAAATCATTCAAAGGTTCCTTTCAGGATAGTTTTGCTGTTTTCCCGGTTGGACCAGTTGGCGTAAACGACAAATGGTTAGCCAACACAAGCCTGGAGTCAATAATCACAGCACAGATCAAAACAACTTATACGCTGCAAGCCATAACCGATAAATTATACCAAATACACGGTGACGCAGTGGTAACAACTCCATCCAATCCTGAATTTCAGCAACTCAACGGAATGCCAATGCGTTATACCAATTTTAACGGTACAACTACGGCAGATATTAAACTGGATAAATCTACGGGCTGGATAAACCAGGTGAAAGTAACCAAACTACTAAAAGGAACGGTTGAAATAAAGGATAATCCCCAGGTACCGGGAGGTGCATCCTTCCCGATGACTATAGCTGCAGATATGACAACTACCGGCAAATAACATTAAAGCATATCAATCCGCCAGATTATAACACACCCGGCAACGCGGCTCGTAGCTTTCTTTCTCACCTAACAAGACAGTATCCGCATTAGACACCAGCCGATAAGAATACAGCGCAGGGTTACCGCATTTAACGCATACGGCATGCACTTTGGTAACGGATTCGGCAATGGCCATCAAAGCGGGCATGGGGCCGAAAGGTTTGCCTTTGAAATCCATATCCAGTCCGGCGACGATTACGCGGACACCGCGATTGGCGAGCATATTGCAGACATTGGGTAGTTCCTCATCAAAAAATTGGGCTTCATCGATACCTACCACCTGCACATCGCTGCCTAAAAGCAATATGGCTGATGAATTATCTACCGGCGTTGATGGAATGGAGTTGGAATCGTGCGATACGACATCGGTTTCGTGAAAGCGGTTATCGGTGCGTGGTTTAAATATCTCCACTTTCAGGCGGGCTATTTGTGCACGTCGCAACCGACGTATCAGTTCTTCGGTTTTACCGGAAAACATCGACCCGCAAATTACCTCGATACTGCCCCCTAATTCACTTCTGCGCTTAAAAACATCTTCGCTATACAGCATTTCAAACTCCTTATAGCGGGCAAATATCATAATTAAATGTTATTTTTGAGAAGCATTTGCATATATCGCCATGAAGCAACAGGAAGTTTTTAAAAAGATAGGCACCATATTAAAGGAGCTGAACGACCAATACAATTACCTGGCAGAAAACGAAAGCGAGATGAATGATCTTGAGCTTGAATTGTTTGTGGCCAATGCCCATTTCCTGTCTGACCACTCCGAAGTATTGCGTAAGCTTAATGTAAACAAGCCAGAACCGCCAAAACCTGCACCGGCTAACGAACCGCGATTTTTTGAACCGGTAGTGCAGCAAACTCAGCCCCCAGTAGTTGAGAAGGAACCTGAGGTAGAGGAAAAAGTTGAAGCTCCCGCGGTTGCTGAAAAGCCGCAAATAAATGTACAGGAAAACCCGGTTCCGCATATCGATCTGAGAGGCGACGATACCGGAGCTGATTATTCTTACATCAGGCAGGAAGAACCTTCGGTGGTAAAACACGAGCTTAAGCTTGAGGATATACCGCATGCAGAAGAGGAGGATGAAGAACCGGAACCTGACGAAATGCGTCACCCAATTCACCACATTCCGGAGCTACCTAAGGCAGAAACGCCAAAGGTTGAAGTTGTACCTCCGCCGGTGGTACATGAACCATTGAGGCCACAGGTAGATACAGATGAAAAAGAGGGGATGCTGACCATCAATCAACGTATATCGGCACAGATCAATGCCAATAGCTCAAGAAACACAGAGCACGTCAGCGCACAACCTATTTCTGACCTGAAACAAGCCATCACGCTGAACGATAAACTACTTTATATAAAAGATCTCTTTAATGGTTACAACCTGGCCTACAGCGAAGCACTGGATATTCTGAACCGCTTTAACTCTTTTGATGAAGCCGAAAATTTCTTGAAAACAAGCTATGCCGTTAAGAATAACTGGGATGCCAAACCGGCTACTACGGAGAAGTTTTATGACTTGTTGAGAAGAAGGTTTTCTTAGGTTGTAGTGTAAGCCAATTTGTCATTGCGAACGCAGTGCGGCAATCGCGAACTATGCATCTTCGCCCTGTACAGCATGCGATTGCTTCGTCGTGCGGCTCACACAACCCGCCTTACTCCCCGCAATTGTAAGGGTTTAGTAATTCGACAATAGAATTAGGTATTTATTTTTTGTTGTTTAGGGAGACCATATCGATAGGCTTTTTACCATTAATACCCTGATGTGGCCTTTCCCAATTATAATAGACCAGATATTTGAGAAGTTCGTCCTCTAGTTCCTCAAAGCTGTCAAAATCTGTATCTTCGATTAGGTCTTCTTTGAGTGTACGCCAGAAACGCTCCACCTTTCCGTTTGTCTGCGGCCTGTAAGGTTGCATATAGCGCCGTTTGATGCCTGTTTCCATCAGCATGCGCTCGAAAGGATGATCTCTTTTGTTCTGACTAACAGCCGTGCCAAACTCTGGGCCATTGTTAGCAATGATTTCCTCGAACTGAATCCCAAACTCCCGTTTAAGCGCCTGCATACAGTGCATAGCAGTAAACATGGTAGTTAGCGCAGTAATATCTTCCATTACCTGCGCCCATGCCAGGCGTGAATAATCGTCTATAACACATAGCAAATAAAGCTTCCTGCTTTGCCCCCGTATCACGCTCTTACTCAAATGATGGCAATCGATATGACCTAATTGTCCCATGCGTTCTTTGATGATCTTCCGTTTAACTTCCTTATCGGCGGGTTGCAACCGGTTCTTTTGATGCCGTTTCAGAATATTGTATACACCGGAAGGTGATGGAGTAAAGTTATTAGCTTTTCGTTTAAGCTGATCGGCTATCTCAAACTTATTGCAACCGCGCAAACGCAGTTCAAGTACCTGCTGCTCATCCTCAGGGGCTGGGCGACGTGTGTTATACTTCGGGCCGCGTTTAGCTGGCAGCAGATCCAGCTCATTACCCGACTGTTTAAAACGGTTATAATACTTCAAAAAAGCCCTTGGGTCGGTATCATGCGCTGCATAAAAGTCCTTGACAAACTTAAATTGACTGTGTTCGCCTCGTTTTACCAGCTCATACTCGTTTATCAGAAAACGGTACTTACTCAGATAGTTCCGCTTTAAGGTGAGATCATTATTGATATTTCGCATAACGCTTTAGCTTTATTCTTTAAAGCTAATTCTGTTACCGAATTATCTAACCTTTACAGCAATGACATACTTTTTGACAAACTGCCACTATCTAAACAATCCCCATCCTATTCGAATCCAACTTTACCAGGATGAACAGCATGATGGTAAAGCTAAGCAACGACGAGCCGCCATAACTAATCAGTGGCAATGGAATGCCGATGGAAGGCACGATCCCAATTGTCATACCAATATTGATGATGACGTGGAAGAAGATAACAGAGGCTACCCCATAGGCATATACCCGTGTAAATGTCGAACGCTGTCGTTCGGCGACTCGTATGATCCGGAGTAATAAGAAGAGGTAGAGGCCCAGCACAACTGTCGCGCCGGCAAAGCCCCATTCTTCACCTACCGTACAGAAGATAAAGTCAGTCCCCTGCTCGGGCACAAAAGAATACTTGGTTTGCGTGCCCTGCATATATCCCCTACCCCACAGCTTACCCGAACCGATAGCAATTTTAGACTGGTTCACATTGTAACCCTTACCTTTTATATCAGAAGTGATGCCCAGTACAATATCGATACGAACCTTTTGGTGAGGCTTCAGCACATTAGTATATAGAAAATGCACACTAAATACAAAAGCAATACTAATGGCCAAACCTGTTGCAATTACCGGCATCAGCTTCCTGTTTCTGCGGGTGATCAATACAATAATGATTGCCAGAATGATCAACCCGCCTACAATGTAGGCTGTATTATTAAGTTTAAGCGTAAGAACAAAAAGTGTGATAAATAACCCTTCGAGCATCAGGAAATAGGGTGAAAGCCCCTCGCGATACAACACAAAAATTAAAGAACTGAATACCAAAGTTGAACCTGCATCAGGTTGCAGCATGATGAGCAGCATTGGAAAGCCAATGATCGCCAGCGATATCATGAACGATTTAGCATCCGTTATACGGATATTGGTACCGCTCAAATACCTCGCTAATAATAAACACGTGGTCAGCTTAGCTAATTCTGACGGCTGCAAGCGGAATCCTCCTCCTAACGATATCCATGCCTGGTTACCACCCACATTTCGCCCCACTACAAGCACCAGCATAAGTAATGCGACTGTAACGCCATAAAACACAGGTGCCAACGCACTAAAAAATCGGCTTTCAAGGAGTAGAATAAATATCGCCACTACACTACCCACTATAATATAAATAAGCTGCTTGCCATAATCTGTACTCAGGTCAAGGAAGGATGGATGCTTCTCATCGTACACAGCTGAATGAATATTCAACAGGCCGATAGTACAAAGCGCCAGGTAAACAAATACAATTGCCCAGTCGACGTTGAAGAAGAACCCGCGTTGCTGTTGCTGCATGCTACTCCTCATCGTCCCTCCTCTCTAACTTGTAAGCTGGTGTTGTATATTTATTCTTATTCTTTTTCCGGCCTGAACCAATGGCTGCTTTCTTATTGGTGCTGTCCACTTTATGTTTCGCAGTGTCTTTATGCGCCGATGGCAAAGTCAACTTTGGCCCCTTGTAATAGTTTTCGAGCGCCGGTAAACGGTTGGCGTTCATAATATAGTCTGGCGTGCTACCATTAGGTCTCGAGGAGATACTATCCCGCAAATACTTCTCGACAATAAAACTGGCAATCGGCGCGGCCCATGTTGCACCCTGACCCGAGTTTTCTACAATTACAGCTATTGCGATCTTTGGATTCTCCCTTGGCGCAAAAGCCACAAATACGGAGTGGTCTTCACCATGACTATTCTGGGCAGTACCTGTTTTACCACACATCACAATGCCAGATATCCTTGACCCGACCGCTGTACCGTGGTCGACCACGGCTTGCATCCCATTAATTACAGGTTCAAAATACTGAGAATCAATTCCCACATAATTTTTAACCCTATATTCCGGTTTAATGATCTCTTTATCACCTATACCTTTGATGAGATGTGGTTTATAATAAAATCCATGATTAGCGATAGTAGCCTCGATATTGGCCAACTGTAAAGGAGTTGCTAACAACTCGCCCTGCCCAATAGCTAATGATACCACTGTGCTTGAACGCCAGCCTCCGGTATGATATACTTTATCATAATGAGCAGCAGTAGGCAGGTTACCTTTTCCCTCACTTGGCATATCCAGACCCAATCTTGAGCCTAGTCCAAATTTTGCCACATTGCCGCGCCAATTGGTAAAAGTAGACGCTGTCTGCTTTGCCCCGTTATAACTGATCAACCTGTCAAATACCCAGGAAAAATAGCCGTTGCACGATTCTGCCACTGCACTGGCCAGGTTTACTACACCGTGACGCTCGTTATGGAAACAGTTGACCCGGTGATTGCCTGACCAATAATACCCGGGGCAATTATAAGTAGTTTCCGGGGTGATAATACCTTCCTGCATGGCAATCAAAGCACTTAATGGCTTAAATGATGACCCAGGAGGGTAAGTGGCCTGTATCGGACGGGTGAAGAACGGCTTATATGGATCTTTGTAGAGTTCTGCCGCATTGTTCCCTCTTTCGTGCCCTACAAGTAAGTTGGGATTATAGGTCGGACTGCTTACATAGCAAAGTATCTCGCCTGTGGATGGTTCAATAGCTACGATGCTGCCCACTTTATTTTTCATCAATTGTTCGCCCAGCTTTTGTATGCGCAGATCGAGAGATGATGTCAAACGTTCCCCCGCTATTTGCGCCGTATCATAGGCCCCATTGGCATAAATGCCTTTAAACCTGCTGCGCGAATCCACCAGGTCGTTCTCAACGCCACGACGACCGCGTAATACATCTTCGTAGGAGCGCTCAACGCCAACCACGCCAATAAAGTCGCCCGGATGATAGTATCCGCCCGATTTCTTAATGTCCCTATCGGTTACCTCACTGATGTATCCTAGAAATTGTGCCGCAACAGAATCAGGATAAGTACGCAGGTAACGTGGAGATGAATCAAAGCCCGGAAATTCCGACAAACGCTCTTGTATAGCGGCAAACGCCTGTGCCGATAACTGCTTCTCGAAAACAGATTGCAGGCGTGGCGAGTATTTTATTGCCTTTTCAAATCGTTTATGAAATTCGGCTGTATCTATACCTAATAGCTTACAAAAAGAGGCCGTGTCAAATGGCTTCACCAGGTTTGGTGTTACCATGATATCGTAAAAAGCTTCGTTTTGTACTAATATTTTTTTGTTGCGATCAAGGATGGGTCCGCGGGCAGGGTTCTTATAAACTTTGCGTAATACGTTGCTTTGGGCATACAGTAAATACCGGTCATCCACGATCTGGATATAAAATAACCGGGCAAGAAGAATAAGGATAAGCGAAATAAAGATACCTGCAATTATGTAGCGCCGCTCAAAAAAACTATTCATTTACCTTTCCCTCTTTCTGTAAAATAAAAACCCTGTAAGCAGCATCAAAAATACCGTAAAAATAGAACTCAATACAAAGCGGCTTAGTGTAAACGGTATCTCGGATAGGCGAAAAACTTCCAGGTTGAACAGAAAAAAGTGATGGGCTAAGGTCAATATCAGGGCGTAGGTAAAAAACCAGCGGGTGCCCATTACGCTCAGGGTTGGTTCCGGTTCGTTGTCAAAACCCTCTTTCTGAACAGTGATACTGATAAATAATATTCGGACAAATGCCAGCAGAACGCAAGATGCTGCATGCAGGCCAGGTGTGTCGTAAAATGCGTCGATAATGATCCCGATCAGGAATGACAGGGCAAAGAGTAAAATATTAGGCGTTTCAAACGGCAGCAGCAGAATGAACATGATGTACAGGTAGGGCGTAGACAGGTTGTACAGGGTGATGTTCTTCAACAAAAACACCTGCAAAAAGATCAGCGATATAAACCGCAAAAAATTAATTAATAAAACCCTACTCATCTTTCTTTTGCTGAGCCTCCAGTCCCGCCTGCTCTTCAGCAAATTTGTTTATAACTACATTCACATATTGCAGCTTGCCATAATCTACAGCAAGCTTTACCTCCATATTTAAGGCAAAACCACCGTTTTTAGTACGCAGGTTGCTTACCTTACCAATAGGTATGCCTGCCGGGAAAAGCGAAAACTCTGAGGTTACCACCTCTTCGCCAACATGTGGCTGGGCATTGTTCGATACATCCTTCAAAAATCCTTTATGCGGATCGAGGTCGTCGCTCCACTCAATGTAACCAATTTCCTTATTTTTAGACAGCATGGCGCTAAAACGAGAATCCTTATGCAAAAGCGACTGCACAATAGACATATGAGGACCAACGAATACTACCTTACCAACAATGCCCGAGCTACAAATCACCCCCATACCTTTTCCTACGCCCTGCAAGCTGCCACGGTTAATGGTGATATAATTATTGCTCCGGTTTGTGGAATTATTAATAACCTTAGCCTCGACGTAAGTATACTGCTGTTTGTAAATGGTATCCTTAACTTCTTTCTTATTAACGCTATCAATGTAGAATGATGCTTTCAACTGTCCCCGTAAACGGGCGTTTTCTTTAGCCAGACTATCGTTGGTTTCGCGAAGCGACAAGTAACTATACAACTCATCAACCTGGGCGTATAAAGTGCCCGTTATCTTATTAGTTGAATTGATAAAAGAAGCCTTCTGAAAAGAATTGAATTTGATATAGATAATAAGAGAACTTATCTCGAAGATAATAAACAGAAAAAATGCGTTGTACTTGGTGATAAATATCAGGAGGTTACGCATTGGGAATTACGATTTTAGATATACGATTTACGATTTTAATTTGATCAATCGTCAATCTAAAATCGTAAATCGCAATTAGAAATTACTGCATTAAGAATTTAAAGTTCCCTATATTTTTTAATGCGGTTCCGGTTCCGCGAACTACTGCACGTAATGGATCTTCGGCTACGTGAACTGGCAGTTTAGTTTTTGCTGCTACACGTTTGTCTAAACCACGCAGCAATGCACCACCGCCGGTTAAGTATATACCGGTTTGGTAAATATCAGCAGAAAGCTCAGGCGGCGTAATTTCCAATGCCTTCAATATCGCTTCTTCTATTTTCGAGATAGATTTATCCAGGCAGTGAGCAATCTCGGTGTAAGAAACCATGATCTGTTTTGGAACGCCGGTCATTAAATCACGGCCCTGCACAGCAAAATCTGATGGTGGATCAGCCAGTTCGGGCAATGCCGAACCTACTTCTATTTTGATCTTCTCCGCAGTGCGGTCACCGATCATAATGTTATGCTGACGACGGATATATTGAACGATATCTGAGTCGAAGTTATCACCTGCAACACGGATTGACTGGTCGCAAACAATACCTGACAACGCAATAACTGCGATTTCGGTAGTACCACCACCGATATCGATGATCATGTTACCCATTGGCTCTTCCACGTCGATACCGATACCTACAGCAGCAGCCATAGGTTCGTGGATCAAATAAACTTCTTTAGCGCCTGCAATCTCGGCAGAGTCGCGTACGGCACGTTTTTCAACCTCGGTAATACCTGACGGAATACAGATAACCATACGCAATGACGGGAAAAACCAGCCCTTGCCTTTGTTGATCATTTTGATCATGCCGCGTATCATGTGCTCAGCAGCGTTAAAGTCGGCGATTACACCATCCTTCAACGGGCGCACGGTGCGAATATTTTCGTGAGTCTTACCCTCCATTTGCATCGCCTGTCTCCCAATGGCGATAACCTTGTTGGTTGTACGGTCAAATGCCACGATGGATGGCTCGTCGACCACTACTTTGTCATTATGTATGATAAGGGTATTTGCAGTACCTAAATCTATAGCTATTTCCTGTGTGAAAAAATTAAAAAGACCCATTGGCGATTGTCAAATAATAGATATGTAAAGTTGTATAAAAATAACTTAATAATTACAAGTTGTTATTAAAAGCGTTAAAATTCACAACTTATTACGTGTTATTATTAATTAATGTTTAAAATGTCGTACTCCGGTCATAACCATGGAGATACCTTTCTGATTTGACATGTCTATTGAGTCCTGATCTTTGATAGATCCGCCTGGTTGCAATACGGCTGTAATACCTGCTTCTGCTGCCAATTGTACACAATCGCTGAACGGAAAAAACGCGTCAGAGGCCATTACAGCGCCATTTAGATCGAACCCGAATTCAGCCGCTTTTATAACTGCCTGCTTCAGAGAATCAACCCTTGAGGTTTGCCCAACGCCGCTGGCCATCAGCTGATTATTTTTTGCAAAAACTATGGTATTTGATTTGGTATGCTTTACTACTTTATTAGCGAAGAACAGGTCTTTAAGTTCCTGTTCGGTTGGTTGCTTTTCGGTAACCGCTTTCATCTGATCCGGGCCTTCAACCACCAAGTCTTTATCCTGCTCGATCACGCCGTTCAGCAAAGTCTTAAATTGCTTTAAAGGTAATTCCACGGGCTGACGGATCAGGATAATACGGTTTTTCTTTTCGCGCAATACCTGCACTGCTTCGTCAGTGTAAGCAGGGGCAATTAATACTTCGAAGAATATTTTGTTGATCTCTCTTGCTGTTTCTGCGTCGATCTCTTCGTTGGCAATGATCACCCCGCCAAAAGCTGAAACAGGGTCACAAGCCAAAGCATCAATCCAGGCTTCTTTTATAAATGAACGGCTGGCGATACCGCAAGCATTAGTATGCTTTAAAATAGCGACAGTTGTTTCCGTGAACTCGTCAATCAAAGCTACGGCAGCATCGACGTCAACCAGGTTATTGTACGATAATTCTTTACCATGCAATTTGGTGAATATAGCATCCAGGTTGCCATAGAATACGCCTTTCTGGTGCGGGTTCTCGCCATAACGTAAAGTCTGGCTTTTTTGAATGCTTTGTTTGAAAACAGGAAGCTGTTCGTCCTGGTTAAAGTATTCAAAAATCGCTGTATCGTAGTTCGATGTAATATTAAATGCACGTTGTGCAAATGAGCGACGCTGATCGATATTGGTTTTACCATCCTGGGTTTTCAATATCTCGCCCAGTTCTATATAGTCATCTTTCGATGCTAAGATCACTACATCTTTGAAGTTCTTAGCTGCTGCACGAATCAAAGAAATACCACCAATATCGATCTTCTCGATCACATCATCCTGGCCTGCGCCTGATTTTACAGTTTCTTCGAATGGATACAGGTCAACAATAACCAAATCGATCTCCGGTATTTCGTATTGAGCTAATTGCTGCTCATCGCTTTCAAAGTTTCTTCTTGCCAATATGCCACCGAATACCTTTGGATGTAGGGTTTTCACACGTCCGCCCAAAATAGACGGATAGGAAGTCAGATCTTCAACTGCGATCACGTCAACACCTAAGCTGCGGATAAAAGTTTCCGTCCCGCCGGTAGAGTAAATGTTCACTCCGAGGCGGCTCAGCTCGTGGATAATGGGTTCAAGATTGTCTTTGTAATAAACTGAAATTAAAGCGTTTTTAATTTGAACAGGATGGCTCATGGACACGGGATTTTTAAAGGCGCAAAGGTAGTGATTAGAGATTAGAGATCAGAGGTTGGAGGTTAGTTTTTTTCATGATAAATGAAAATTTAGTAACTTAGCTTAATGACAACGCTCATCATAAAATCTGATTCTGATAAAAAGACAAATTTGCTTATAAAATTTGCCAAGGAGCTTGGATTGGAAACTACGACTCAGGACTTCAAAGAATTGGACATCCATGCCATGGTAACTGGCATAGGCCGTAAAGCTACAGATGCTGAACTCATAGAATACCTAAACCGCGAATCTGATCAGAAACCTATTGATCTTGAAACTGCCTTCTCTAAATACTTATCAAGCAAATAAACTCTTGTGGCTATAAAACTAAAGATCCTGCCTAAAGCAATGCAGGTAATTGACGCCATTGCCGATTTTGTAGAATCAAAGAATACTAAAGGCAGTGGTGCAAGATATGCATTGAAGTTTAAGGCTGCGATTGAAAAATTAGCGTTGCCCAATCTTCAGTATTCATTTTGCAATCACCCTATACTTGCCGCATACAGATATTCATGCAGCCATTTTAATGATTGGGTGATCGTATTTAAGATTGAAAATAAGGAATTGACCGTTTACGAAATAATACACGGTTCTTTACTATTCTAAGACTTAGCTTTTCATTTTGCGGAGCAAACTCTCTATCACCCTCGGAAAATGCTGGTGCTCCAATTGCTGACCTTTAAATTTGAGCATTTCCAAAGTATCTCCCGGTTCGATCTTAAAGCGTGACTGATGCAGTATCTCTCCTTCGTCGAATTTCTCGTTTACAAAGTGAATAGTTATACCTGATTCATCTTCCCTGGCAGCCAGGACCGCTTTGTGTACATTATCGCCGTACATGCCTTTGCCGCCATATTTGGGCAATAAGGCAGGGTGTAGATTGATGATCTTATTGGGGAACGCTTTTAGTAAATTTTCGGGAACAAGCCACAGGAAACCGGCAAGCACAATCAGGTCGACCTGCAAATTTTTTAAGAGCTTAATAATGGCATCGGATTGATAAAACTCTTCGCGGGTAAATATGTGCGACGGTATCTCGAAATTATCGGCGCGTTGTAGCACATAGGCCTGCGGGTTATTGGTAAGTATCAGTACTACTTCGGCTTCGGAATTACGTTTAAAATGCTCCATTATTTTTTGGGCATTTGATCCCGAACCGGAAGCAAAAATAGCGATCCTTTTTTTCATTGATATTATCGTTTCGGCGGCAATAAGGCGTTTAATAAGTTGGCCGCTTTATTTCAGTTTTATCCTGACGTCTCTTACAAATTGTTCAAAACGCCGTTAACACGACTCAAATATAAAATTTTGATACTGTTAAACAACACATTATTGCGATTTTACCCTTACAAAGCCCCATTGGTAAACCACCCTCTTTTGTGTGGGCGAATAGTAAGTTTCCAGATCACCTGTTTGTAGCACCAATGAATATTGCCCCAGGTTAACGATCCTCGCTGTTTGAAATGGCTTGGAATGCGTTGTTGTATCCCCGGGTCTCGCGATAGTATCCTTCGCGATCATGTTTACATTCAAAAAAAGCTTGTCTTGCGATAATGCCCAGGTTCCTTTGGTAGCTTGTGCCAGGCAATCGAAATTGGTATAGCTACAGGTATTATCGGTGTTAAACTTAAATATTTGGGTCACCAGGCATGCGGTATCCAGGGTCAATTGACTGATTGATGTACCACCTATGTAAGTGGTAACTTGCGCTGATGACAACTGCCATTGGTTCTGGGCAATCAATGTTGCTATATAGTCTTGTTTCGTTTTCTGGCACGAATTGACCATCAAACCCAACGCCGCAATAGTAAACAGAAGTAATAACCGGATCCTGAATTTCATTTATATACCTGCACAAAAGTAAGAAATCAATGCCAAACTGGCGTTACAGTGAGTATATAACTGTAAAATTCCTTGTTTAGTTTAATTGTTAGTTGATTGAGTTAGATTAAGTTTATTGAGTTGATTAAGTTATTTGATCAATTTAACTTAGTCAACTCAATCAACCATTCAACCACTTAACTATGCTAGTCTCCTTCGAAAAACTAAAATCCGAATTCAAACGCGTTCTGCTTAAACTCAATTTTGATGAAGAGCATGCTGATAAAAGTGCAACCATTTTTGCCGAGAACAGCCGGGATGGTATTTATACCCACGGACTCAACCGCTTTCCTACTTTTATAGAGTATGTAAAGAATGGCCTTGTCATTCCAAATGTTAGACCTATCAAAACAGGAGGCTTTGATGCCATTGAACAATGGGACGGCCACATGGGTATAGGTCCGCTGAATGCGACATTTTGCATGGGCAGGGCGATCAGTTTGGCGCATGAAAATGGCATTGGATGTGTGTCCATCAAAAATACCAACCACTGGATGCGCGGTGGGAGCTACGGATGGCAGGCTGCAGAGGCTGGTTTGATCGGTATATGTTTTACCAATACCATCGCCAATATGCCGCCATGGGGTGGCATTGATCCTCGTTTAGGCAACAACCCTTTGGTAATTGCTGTGCCACGAAGAGAGGGTCATATTGTATTGGACATGGCCATCTCTCAATACTCATTTGGCAAGCTGAACCTTTACAAATCAAAAAATGAGAAACTACCTTTACCCGGCGGATATGATAAAAATGGCAAGCTAACCAATGATCCTGGCGAAATAATTGAATCCGTACGGCCATTGCCAATTGGTTTCTGGAAGGGTTCGGGGTTATCCCTGATGCTTGACTTGCTGGCCACGGTTTTAAGCCAGGGTCGTTCAACGGGCGATGTCACGCGCGGCGGATCGGAATCTGGCGTATCGCAGGTGTTTATCTGCATCAAACCTGATAACGGACCGCAAACGGAAGCTATCATCAAAAATATTTTGGATTATACAAAAAGTAGCCGCACCGAAGGCGATAGCAGCGAAATACTTTATCCTGGGGAAAACACTTTACGGACCCGTAAGAAAAGCCTTGAAGAAGGTATTTGGGCTGATGATAAAATATGGGAAAAAGTGCAACAACTATAACCCTGTAAAATTGTTATCCTCCAAAACTATATCTTTAGGGCCTTTATGACCGATTTTCGATTTCTCACCCTTCCTGACGGACGACGACTAAGCTATGTGGAGTTTGGGAAAAGCGATGGCTATCCGGTGATGTATTTTCACGGTACACCCTCATCCTGCCTGGAACCGGCGATGATCGGTGAAGAGCAATTTTTAAAGCATAATCTCCGCGTTATATCACCAAGTCGACCCGGCATGGGGCAATCCGACAGGCATAATAACAGAACATTTTTGGATTGGGTAAATGATACCATCGCACTGGCTGATCATTTAGGAATCGACAAATTTGCGATCCTCGGCTATTCAGGTGGAGCACCGTACACGCTCACCTGTGCTTTAAAAATACCTTACCGGCTTTTGTCAGCAGTCATCGTCTCTGGAGCAGGCCAAATGAACCAGCCTGAAGTAAAAAACAACCTGGATCTGAAGCACCGCATCTTTTGGAATGTAGCTGATAAGTTTCCGTTTCTGCTACCCATCGTGCTCAAAAAGATGAAGGCATATCGGGAAATGTCGGACCAGGATATTTTGACCCGGTTTGAAAAAAATATGCCCAAAGCTGATTTCGATACCTTTAAGCAGAACAATAGGTTGGCTTTATCCAAACAAGGTGTAGAAGAAACATTCCGCGATATGAATGGTGTGGCGATGGATGTGAGACTGCCGATTCGTCCATTAGGATTTGAATTAGGTATGATCAGGTTTCCGATCACTTTTTTTCATGGAAAAGAGGATAATACCGTCCCTGTACAGGTGGTAGAATGGATGGTGCCACGGATACCTAATGCTAAATTAATAACGTACCCGCATGACGGGCATGTTTCTGCTATTTGCGAGCATTTTGATGAGATAGCGGAAGCGTTGTTGAAGCGGGTGCTTGTATGATGGCCGGTTGCATACCTACGGCATGCCAAATTTTGCTTATTATTTTTCTACAAAGCGGTTGCACCTACGGCGCATAATAGCTATTTAAAACACTTTGTACATTACAGACCTTTTTCAATGTCGTCCATTGCGTCATCAAAATCAAGGGCCTGTCCGGGGTTCTTTTTGTAATCTATTAATCGCTCATTCAATATATCGACGTGCCACTTCGGAATATCTAATTCTTCCGTTTCTATTCCTTTGAACTTGCTTTTTAGCTCGTTCCATTCATTAATAGGAATAAATACGCCGGCTGTTTTTCCTATGCTATCTGAAATATATTGTAAACTCATATATTAATATAGTGATAAAGTCTTACTTCTATTCAATCATCCCCGCAAACTTCTCCCAAAAACCATCTTTAGGTAATTCGGCAACTATTTCAACAGGCTCTAGCTTGATGGGGTGAATGAACTTCAGTCGCCGTGCATGCAGACTGATACTGTTTTTTAAACTTCCCCGGGGATAACCATATTTATTATCCCCTACA
>Ga0207695_10005296_pt1 | contig 17195 bp, 17 predicted proteins | sample KBSC54metaG_FD_184354 | JGI IMG/M metagenome (GOLD analysis project Ga0207695, IMG submission 184354) | Corn rhizosphere microbial communities from Kellogg Biological Station, Michigan, USA - KBS C5-4 metaG (SPAdes) (version 2) | ecosystem: Host-associated > Plants > Roots > Rhizosphere > Soil... | reverse complement strand
TGTCGCGCGAAGCCTTGCAGGGCGAGAGTTTCGAGGCCACGTTGCAATGCATCGTCGATTGCCTGGTACGACGCCTGCCGATCGCGATCGCGAGCATCATCCTGCTCGATGATGCCGGCACGCATTTCGTGCAGGAGGTCTGGGGCGGCGAGTTGAACCTTGACCAGCCCACGCCGATGGCGTGGCCGATCAGCATGGGCGCGGCCGGGCGTTGCGTGCGCCTGGGGCAGGCGCAGCTTATCGTCGACGTGGACCATGATCCGGATTACGTACCGGGCAATCTCGAAGTGCGTTCGGAATACCTGGTGCCGATCCGCCATCGCACGCGCCTGCACGGCGTGCTGAACATCGAGAGCACGCACGCGGATTTCTTCACGCCGGAAACCTGCGCGGTGTTCGACGCAGTGGCCGATCAGATCGCGGGCGCAATCCACCTTACCCGCGTGCTCGGCGAACTCGAGATCGCGAACCGCAAGCTGCAGCAGTTGTCGATGAGCGACGGCCTCACCGGCATCGCGAACCGGCGCTGCTTCGACCAGCGCCTCGCTTCCGACTGGGCGCTGCTCGCGCGTGAAGGCCGGCCGCTTGCGTTGGTCATGGTGGACGCCGATTGTTTCAAGGCGCTCAACGATGCGCGCGGCCATCTGTATGGCGACGAGTGCCTGCGCGAACTCGCGCGGATATGCACGGCGTTCGCCGAACGCGAATGCGATCTCGCGGCGCGCTTCGGCGGCGAGGAACTGGTCCTGTTGCTGCCGGGTTGCGACCTGCGCGATGCGCATCGCATCGGCGAGAGCCTGCGCGTGCAGGTCGAGGCGATGGCGATGCGCCATCCGGATTCGCTGGTCGGGCCGCATGTAACGGTCAGCATCGGCGTCAGTGCGATCCAGCCGGGCCCGGCGCATTCGCCGGATGCGTTGATCGCCGCAGCGGATCGCGCGCTCTATTCCGCGAAGGCCGCGGGTCGCAATTGCGTGGTCGGCCATGCGGTGGCCGATTCGGAACCGGTGCGCTGAATCTGAATCTGCCGTTTGTTGCGCGCCTTGTATTCATGCGAACGACAGGTCGGGCGGCTAGGATCGGATGACCTGCAATGACGCGGGCAAGGAGATGCACATCATGGATACGAATCGCAAGGAAGGCACGAAGCACGAGATCAAGGGCGCCGTGAAGGAAGTCGTTGGCAAGGTCACCGGCAACACTTCGAAGGAAGTCGCCGGCAACGTCGAGAAGAACCTCGGCAAGATGCAGAACGAAGTGGGCAAGGCGACCGACGCCGTTCGCGATGCGGTTCGCAAGGACAACAAGCACAACTAAGCCGCTTTGCAGATCGCCACCCGAGGCGGGCCGAACGCATGGCCCGCCTTGCTGCTGTGCGCAGAGCGCCAACGAGCGGCCGGATTCGCTACGGAGCGAATAACTTCGCCGCTACAGACGATCATCCAAGCGCGATCATTCCAGCGACGGCACGGCCTTGCCATTGCGCATCGCCTCGTCGATAAGCGCCTTCACCTTCAGGTCGGCTTGCTGGCTGAGCTGGTCTTCCTGCTTGCCCAACGCATCCATCTGCTTGCCGAGCGCGTCCATCGGCTTGCTCGCTTCTTCCATCTGTTTGCCCAAGTCTTCCATGGGCTTTTGCGCGGCTTCCATTTCCTTGCCGTGCTCGTCCATGACCGCGCTGAGCTTGTCCATCTGCCGCGAGAGCGGCTCCATCTGCGCGTCGAGCGCTTCCATCTGGCGATCGAGCGATTCGCGCTCGGCCTCGTTCGCGTGTTGCATCTTGTTGCCCAGCGCTTCCATCTTCTTGCCGAGCGCTTCCTGCTGGCGGCCGAGCGCTTCCATTTGCGCGCTGGTTTTTTCCATCGCGGCATGGGCGGGGCTGTTCTCGCCGCTGAGCGTTTCCATCTGCCTGCCGAGCTCTTCCATCTGCTTGCTCGGCATTTCCATCTTCGCGCTGAGCGCTTCCATCTGCTTGCCCAGCGCTTCGGCGGGTTGCCAGGCTTCGACGACTTTCGCGATGACGGCCGGATCCTGCACCACATAGGCCTTGCCGCCGCGACGCACCCATACGAAATCGCCATGCACTTTCTGCTTGGTGCGTTCGATCGCGGGAATGTCGCGCGTATCGCCGGACATCGTCATGCCATCGTGGCCTGCGCGGATAAGCGCAAACGCATCGCGGTCGCGGTCGGACGAATGGACGATCGCGGTTTTGCCCGACGTCGTCGCAGCCATGGCGAGCGGCGTTGAAGTCGCAACGGTTGCGGTGGTCGTGGCCAATATCGCGACCGGCATCGCCCTGGTCGAGACTGCAGAAGTTGTCGCCGACGCGATCACTGGCGTCGCGTCGTGCGCATGGACCGTGAGGCAGACAGCAGTCAGGCCCGTGATCGATAAACACGTCAACGGCAATGCCATCTTCCAGCTCAGCGCATGCTGGTTGGGTCGGATCAAACGCTGGATGCGTGACATGAGGTGTCCTCCATTGGCTGCTGGAACGAGGTGGAATGCGCCCGGAAATTCGCCGAGCCGCTGCAGTTGGTCTTGCTGGAATGCGTCGAGCTCGTGCAGCGCGAGCGCAAGGCGATGCGGTTCCCCGATCGCGCGCACCGCGAGGTCGTCGGCGATCTGTTCGCGCTCGATGCGGATCTGTTTCGACAGCCACCACACGACCGGGTGGTAGAACAGCAGCGATTCGATCGCGCTCTGGACCAGGTTGACGAGGTAATCGTGCCGCTTGATATGGGCGAGTTCGTGGGCGAGCAATGCTTCGAGCAGGTCGAGCGGCATGTTCGCGATCAGCGCGGCGGGCACCAGCACGATGGGCTTCCAGCAGCCAGCTGCGAGCGGACTCGCGAGATCGTTCGCCACGCGCAGGCGAACCGAACACACGATCTCCATTTTTTCTGCGAGTCGATCCAGCCGGCGTTGCCAGCGCGGATGTGTCTCGGTGCGCGCCCGACCGATGCGATCGACCCACATCATGCCGAGCGCCATGCGCAGGGCGAGCAGCCCGGCGCCGAGCGACCACAGCGCGACGATCCATGGCAGTTGGTGTTGCATCGCCGAGCGCCACGCTGCGAGCGGTGCGACGGCTTGCCGATCGAACGCGTCATCGGATTGGGTTGCGCTCGTTGCGATCGCGGCCTTGGCCGTATCATCCGATGCCATCGCGCCGACGACCGGCTTATCCGCGGGCATTCCGCGCAACACACCGATGACCGGCAGCGCAAGGCACAACGCGAGCGCTGCGCAACACACGGCATAACGCGCCTGCGGCCGCGCGTTGCGCAATGCCATCAATGCGACCGCCGTCGCGATGCCGACCAGCGTTCCCTGCCAGACGAAGTGGATCAGCGCCCATCCCAGGGTCGATACGAACGAAGGCAGCATCGCGTTCATGGCTTCTCCTCACGCAGCAGCTTGCGGATTTCCTCGCGCTCTTTTTTGGTGACGTGCCCGCTCAATGCAGCCATCACCAGATCCTTGCCCGAACCCGCGAACGCCTTGTGGATCAGATCCTTCAGCAGGCCGGTGCGCAGCGATTCCTGCGCCTGCGCGGGCGCATACACGTGCGAGCGCTGGCTGTCGTCGCGGATCAGCAAACCCTTGCCATGCATGATCTGCATCAGCCGCAACACGGTTGCATAGGTCATGTCGGGCCGTTCTTTCTGCGCGGCCTCGTGCACCTGCTTCACGGTGGACGCGCCCAGCGGCCAGATCACCCGCAGCAGGCTCAATTCGGCGGTGGTGGGCTTGGGAGCGGGAGCGGCCTTGGCCATGCTGCGATCGTCCATTGGTGCGGGAGGATTGCAGCCTAGTCCGTCTAGAACGGTTTGTCTAGACTCTTTTGTCTATGACTGATGGCAGGGGTCGGCGCCAGGTAGAGCATGCGATCGAAGCCGGCATATTCACTGGCGGATCGTCGACGCGATCGATTCACGGAGACACGGAGTCTTTCGTCATCACGATGCGCCAGGTATTGCGGCCGGCGGCTTTTGCCTGGTACAGCGCGCCATCGGCGATCTTGATCAGCTCGTCCTCGTTGCAGGCTATGCGCTGGCAAAAGGCGATGCCGATGCTGGCCGTGACGTGCAATTCGTGGCCGTCCGCCGCGACGTCGCGCTGGATCGCGCTCATCAACTTTTGCGCAACCAGCCGCGCTATTTCGGGCGTGTCGACCTCTTCGAGGAGCACGGCGAATTCGTCGCCGCCAAGGCGAGCGACAAAATCCGTCGCACGCAGGCTGGCTTTCAGGCGTTGCGCAAATTCGCGTAGGACATCATCGCCCACGGCGTGGCCAAGGCCGTCGTTGATCTCCTTGAAATGGTCGACGTCGATGTAGAGCAACGCAATCGGCCGTTTGCTGCGTCGCTGCCGCGCAACCGTGATCGCAAACTCTTCATCGAAGTGCCGACGGTTCGGCAGGCCGGTCAGGCTGTCGTGGCGCGCGAGCAGGCTCAGTTCGCGCTCGGCGCGCTTGAGCTGCGAGATGTCGAAGCTCAACATGTGGAAACCGCTGACGTTGCCATCGGTGTCGAGATCCGGCACGTAGGTGGTCCGGAAGTGGTAGTGCTGGCCCTGGAGATCGCGCTCGACTTCGAACGCGATCGTTTCGCCACGCAGAGCCGCCTCCACGCGCGGCTGAATTTTGCTGTAGTAGTCGGCGTCGACGACCTCCCGTAGCGAACGGCCGATCATGGTTCCCGGATCAACGCCGGTCATCTCTCCCGCGTACGCATTGGCAAACGTATATCGCTGAGAGGTGTCCACGCGCATGACGAACGCGGGCAGGTTGTCGGTGATCGCGCGCAAGCGCAGCTCGTTCTGCCGCAGGCTGCGCGCAAGCAGTCGACGTTCGGCCAACGCGGTCGCAACCGGAAATGCGACCAGGCAGATGGTTGCGATGAAAATCTGCAGGAGCAGGATGCGTTCGATCGGCTCGTCGTTCGGAACAAGATGGAACGGTCCGTTGCCCGCCAGCGTTGCCGCGATCGCGATGGCCGTCACCACCGTCGTGCCGAGGACGACTCCCGCGAAGCGATGCCGGAACGCGGCCAGCAGCAGCGGCGGATAGACGAGGAACAGCAAGGGATAGCGGGATTGGGTGAACACGCCAAGGCACACGGCCGCAATCAGGGCGGTCACGATCGCCAGTTCCATGCGACGCCCGGCTTTTCCAAACAGGCCCCATCCCTGCGAGCGCATCACCACGGTGAGGTTCGCGAAAATCACCATGCCGAGGGTATGCGACGTGAACCACATCGCATATGCCAATCCGAATGACATGGCGCTGTAGGCAGCCAGCACCGACGCGGCGAGCAATGCGGATGCTGCACATGACGCCAACGTGCTGCCCAATGCGACGCGTGCGGCGAGCTTGAGCTTGCCGGGATCGGTCACATCGCCCACCCAGTACACAAGCGCGACGGCGACCGGAACGGAATCGAGGATGCTTGCGAATGCGAGTCCAAGCGCGGCATGCCATGCGTCGCCGATCGCGACGCGAACGATCACGTTGCCTGCGAGCGCCGCGATCACATACCCGGGCCAGAGCCGTCGATGCGATGTCAGCAGGATGCCGGCGAGGATTCCGCTGGCGATCCAGAGAGTCGAAGTGCCGCCCAGTTCGCGCGTGAACCTGATCGATATCCAGCAGAACAACGCGACCAGCACGGCCACCGCGAATGTTTTCGCGATCAACGCCAGCGGATTGCGGTCGCCTGCCGAATCGGATTTCACGATGGAAGATCCTAATCAGCGCATCGATGAGCGCGCCTGATTCCTACGTATATCGGATCGCTGCTTCACCAAGCGTAAACAGCGGATCGGGCGGCACGATCAAGGATGCAGCCCCACGATCACGGACGCAGTTGCAGTTCCGCGCGCGGATAGTCGATCGCGATCGCATCGAGATGGGAAAGCTGGTCGATCCCGAGGATCAGCGCAGGCCCGTCGTCCAATCCGAATGCGCGGAAGACCGGCATCTTGCCGAAGCGCAACATCGGCTTCGCGAACACGACCCCGCCGATCGCCATTTTTCCGACCATCGCCTTCGACACCGGCAGTTCCTGCGCAAGCGAATCGACCATCGTTTCGCCGGCGAACAACCGGGTATCGCCCTGCTTGAGCCCGAGCGCGGCCTGCAGTTGCGGATTGCCGATGCTGTAGGGCGCGCCGGTATCGACCACCGCCCTGGCGGGCACGCCATCGACGATGACATCGACGATCAGGATGCCATGCTGCAAGGCCCCCTGCGCCGCGACGAAGCCATCGGGAGTTGGCCCGGAGGCGCCGGCCTTCACTTCGCTATTGGCGAGGTCGAATTCGAGGCGCCGCGAGACGAAGGCATTCATGCCGATGACGCCGTCCGCCGACAAGCCGGACAGCAGGGTCATCGTTTCGTTGCGGCGGTCGAACAGGCCGCTGCGGTAATCGTCGATCGATACCGACATCCGCGAAGTGCTGCCGATCCCGCCAGTGACGCGCGTGCTGCCGCCGGGGTTCAACTGCAGTTGCACCGCAACGGCCGGCGAAAGGACCGACGCCGTCGCTGCGGTGTCAATCAGGAACGCGTAAGGTCCCTTGCCGTCGAGCATCACCTTTGCCAGAAAACGCCCGGTGCCATCGGGGCTGCGCGACATCGGACTGCCCATCGTGGAAGCGCTGTCGCCTGCGTTCGCGGCCTGCATCGTGGCGAGCAGCAATGCGATGCAGATGGCACGGGCGTTGGATGCGGGCATGGTGTTCCTTCGGCGCCGACGGCCTGGCGGATGGCTTCGCTGCAGTATCGCCGAATCCGCGCGGCCGATGCCGCATCCGCGTTCGCCGCGATCGGCCGCTCGCGACGCAAAGCTATACTGGATCGACCATGACGGGGACGCAGGTCGGGGACGGAATCGGAATGAGCGATCGGCTAACCGCCTTGAGACGCTATGTCGAGGAGTTCCGGCGTCGGCACGTGTTCAGGATCGCGGCCGCGTATCTGGTCGTCGGCTGGTTCCTCGTGCAATTGGCGAGCTCGACGTTCGGGCCGCTGGGCTTGCCCGAATGGTCGCAGCGCGCGCTGATCATCACGATTGCGGTCGGGTTCCTGCCGGCGTGCGTGCTGGCGTGGATTTTCGACGTGACTTCCGGCGGCATCGTGCGCACCCCGGCGCTGCCGCCGGCCGATGATGCGAGCGCACGAGCAGCAGCAATGGTGTCTTCGCCGCATCACGCGTCCATCGCGATCCTGCCATTCGCGGATCTCAGCCAGGCCAAGGACCAGGACTGGTTCTGCGACGGCCTTGCCGAAGAAATCATCGACGCATTGTGTTGTGTGGATCGCTTGCGCGTCGCCTCGCGTACGGCGTCGTTCCGGTTCCGCGATGGCAGCGTCGATCCGCGCGAGATCGGCCGCTTGCTGGGAGTGAGCACGATCCTCGAAGGCAGCGTGCGCAAGGCGGGCGATCATCTGCGCATCACCACCCAGTTGATCAACGCCGAGGATGGCTATCACTTGTGGTCGGAGACCTTCGATCGCCGGCTCGAGGACATCTTCGCCATACAGTCCGAGATCGCGCGCAGCGTGTCGAGTGCGTTGAAGTTGTCGTTGACCGGTCCTGCGGCCGATCGCAGCCAGCGTTACGCGCCCAGCAACATGGAAGCGTACGAATACTACCTCCGCGGTCGCCAGTTCGCCGGCGCGTTCACCAGCGTCTCCTTGCAGCATGCGCCCGGCATGTTCCGGCATGCGATCGCACTCGATCCGACTTATGCGCAAGCCCATGCAGGACTCGCGGATATCCTCACGTGGCTGATCCAGTGGCGTTACGTGTCACCGGACGATGCATTGCCCGAAGCGGATGCCGCCGCGCGCCGTGCACTGGAGCTCGCTCCCGACCTGGCCGAAGCGCATGTCGCGATGGGCAACATCCTGTCGTTGCAAGGCGACAATTCCGCTGCAGTCGCGTCGTTCGAACGCGCGGTCGAACTCAATCCCAATCTTCCCGAGGCCTATCACTATTTCGGCCGGCATTGTTTCGCGCAGGGAGACTATGCGCGCGCCGCCGAATTGCTGGTCGCCGCATATCGCCTGCGACCCGACGAGTATTCGGTGCTCGCGATCGCGGTGATGGCGGTCGATGCGAGCGGCGATCACGTGCGTGCCCTGGAATTGACGCGACAGGCGCTGGCCGGCCTGATCCATCAAGCCGAACTCGAGCCGGAGAATGCGCGCGTTCGCTACCTCGCTGCAGGCCTGTATCTGCGGCTGGGCGACAAGGAATCGGGGCGCCCGTATGTCGAAGCCGCGCTGCGACTCAAGCCGGATGATTTCGGGACCATCTACAACGCAGCCTGCTATTACAGCCAGGCCGGCGACATCGAGCGTGCGCTCGACCTGCTGGAGCAAAGGCCGGTAAGCAACCTGGCGTGGATCGAGCACGATCCGGACATGGCACCCTTGCGCGACCATCCGCGCTTCAAGGCGATCCTCGCGCGGCTGAATTGATCGAAGCGTTGGACAACCCAGTGTTGGATTGAATATCGGAGCAAGCCATGGATCTCGAGAATCTCGCCCATATAGCGGACATCGCCGGCAGCGTCGCGGTGGTGCTGTCGCTGGTGTTCGTCGGCATGCAGGTGCGGCAGAACACGCGCGCGATCAGGGCAACGACCTACAACACGATCGTGCAGAATTCGATAGCGATCCTCGCACCGCAATTCATGCACCAGGAATTCACCGAATTCATGGCGAAGTTCCAGTCCGATCCGCAGGCGGCGACGCCGGCGGAAACGGCGCGATTCCACGCCATCATGCTCGCGGCTTTCCGGCACTGGGACAACCTGTACTACCAGTTCCGCAACGGCATGCTCGAAGCGGAAATGTGGGAGAGCTATCACTGCACCATGTCGAGCTGGCTGGACCGGGCTGCATGGCGCGACTGGTTCGATGCCCACGCGAGAATGTTCAGCGAGAGCCTGCAGGCGCTGATTCGTCAGCGGATCGCATCGATGCCTCGGGGCTGAAGACTGCGCTGTCGCCGGGAGGGCGGCCCTTCGCTACGATTGCGTGTCGTGGAAATACGCCACGACTTCCCCGGAAACCTTGATCGTCATCGGATTGCCGCGGCGATCGAGCGATTTTCCGAACGGCAATCGCACCCAGCCTTCGCTGATGCAGTATTCCTCGACATTGGTTTTTTCCTCGCCCTTGAAGCGGACGCCGACGCCGCGCTCGATCACGGCGGCATCGTGGAACTTGCTGCGCGGATCCATCGCGAGGCGGTCGGGAGGTGTGTCGCTCATGGCTGGTCTCGCATGGACGCGCGTCCGGCGCGCTGGAACGACAGGATAAACGCAGGCCGCGACGGGTGCACAATTGATCCATCTCTTGCGGAATTCCCGGACATGCCTGTTTCGACGATGGTGGCGATCGCGATTCGCGGTGGAAGCGGCCCGGCCAATGCGTTGCATCCGGTGGAACTGCCGTGTCCGCTACCGAAAACCGGCGAAGTGCTGATCCGCGTGCATGCGGCCGGGGTCAATCGTCCCGACATCCTGCAACGCGAAGGCCATTACGCGCCGCCGGCGGGCGCGCCGGAAACGATGGGACTCGAAGTCGCCGGTGAAGTCGTCGTCGCGGCCGGACGCTGGCAGGTCGGCGATCGCGTCTGCGCGCTGCTTGGCGGAGGAGGCTATGCCGAATACGCCGCCGTCGATGCGCGGCAAGTGTTGCCGATCCCGGGACAGCTCGATTTCATCCATGCGGCCGCATTGCCGGAGACGGTCTTCACCGTTTACGCGAACGTGTTCGAACACGGAGCGCTGAAGGCGGGCGAACGATTGCTCGTGCACGGCGCGACCTCGGGTATCGGCGTAGCCGCGATCCAGATGGCGAAGGCCGCCGGCGCGAAAGTCATGGCGACCGCGCGCGGCGCCGACAAGGCAGCGCAGGCGCTCGCGCTCGGCGCGGACATCGCGGTCGATACGACGACGCAGGATTTCGGCGCTATTGCGAAAGAGGCGGGCGGCATCGATGTCGCGCTCGACATGGTCGGCGCACCGTACTTCGCAACGACGCTCGATGCGTTGAACATGGACGGACGCATCGTCTATATCGCCGCGCTCGGCGGATCGATGCTGCAGGTGCCGGTGCAGGCGGTGATGCGCAAGCGCGCAATCGTCACCGGTTCGACATTGCGCCCGCGTAGCGCGGACGAGAAGGCGCGCCTCGCCGCTGAGGTCGAGCGCATGGTCTGGCCGTGGATTGAAAGCGGCCACGTCCGTGCCATCGTCGACAAGACCTTTCCGCTCGCGCAGGCGGCGCAGGCGCACGCGTTTCTTGAAAGCGGGCAGCACATCGGGAAAATCGTGCTGGTAGTTTGAACAGAGCGCCGTGCCATCGGGCAACAGCGCCTTGTCTCGATCCATCCGCGCGCGACGTTACTTCGCTGACGGCGGCGGCGTGTCGTCGCCCGTCATGTGCTCCTTGCGCATTCCGCGCATGCCATGCATTCCGCGCATGTTGTGCATGGCGGCTTCCATCTCGTCCTTGCTGATCATGCCGTCGTGATTCGCATCGATCCGATCGAACATCTTCATCCGGTGTTCTTCCATCATCGCTTGCATGTGCGCATGCAATTCGTCCTTCGTGATCGCACCGTCGTGATTCGCATCGAGCTTTTCGAATTGCGCCTTTGCGAACGCGGCATGTTCGGCGGCGGAAATCTTGCCGTCGTGGTTGGTGTCCATCGCGTCCCAATCCATCATGCCGTGGTGATGCCGCTGCATGCCGTGTTGGTGCGGGTCCATGCCCTGCTGTTGCGTACGGGCGTCTTCAGCGGAGGCGACCGAAGCCACGATTCCCGCAGCGATGACGATGCCTGTTGCCAGGCAGCCAAGTGTCTTGTTAGCCATTTGAGCTTCCTTCCCTAGTCGGCGGGTTGATCCCGCGGTGAAACCCGGTACCAGCAGTAACGCATGTGATGCGATGCGGATGACGCGCAGGAGGGTGACTTCCGGCCCATGACGGGGCTTATTTGGTGTTATACATTACCAGCACACCAAATCACGAAGGAGTTGCCATGAACACCCGCCGCGCCACCGTCAGTACGAACCCGGGCCAGAAAACCCCGTCCGCCCAGAGCCGCAGCCAGTCACGTCCGCGCCGCGAGCGCGATTTTGGCATCGGCTATGGCAGCAGCAGCGGCTATGCGTCCGCCAATCCGCGTCGTTATGCCGACAGCTGGGCGAAGCAGCCTTTCAGCTGTTGGTGAAGCATGTGTACCGATGCCATGCAGCGCATTCGGCATGGTGGCTTCCAGCACACGACAACGTGTATCTCCGAGCGTAAACAAGGATGCCTCCAGACAACGGAGGAGTGTCATGAGCAGTCAGCACATTGTTTTGCATCCCGGCAATGCAACGGTGCCGGATTCCAGCATGAGACAAACCGGTGACGGGCAAACTGACAACAGGTCGCGCCCGGAACGACGGAAGAACGGGACTTCAAGCGAGGGCGCCCGGAACCGGATTACATCGCGCACCCACCATCAGCGCGGATTCGGCATCGGATACGGCGCGAGCGACGGTTATGCCGACGATGAGAAGTACGCCGACAACTGGGCCAAGGCTCCGTTCCGCATTTCATGACGGCCAGCGGTCACGCAAAAACGCATGCGCCGGGCTTTAAAACACCCACGCGCGCATGAAATGCATGCCGCGATTCCGGCGGCAGGGTGCCGGAAACGCATCCGCGCGAACCCAACGGCGAGGCCTGGAGCCGAGCGACAGCAAGGCTATCAGCGCGCTTTCCGTTCCGTTCAGCCAAGCTGTGCAAACTGTGGCACGGGTTCATCAAATGCGATGCCCTCACTTAAGGAGTACAGCCATGCAACGGACATTACTCGCCATTCTCGCCGCGACGACTTGCGCTCTCGCGATGTCAGCATCCCAGCCCGCCGCGGCTGCCGATGCCAATCTCGACTGCAAACTTTCCTACAGCCTCACCGGCTGGTCGCTGATCTACAAGCACACGACCGGTACGGGTGTCGTCCGTTGCGAAAACGGACAGACCATGCGCGTGCACGTCAGTGCAAAGGCGCTGGGCATCACCGCCGGCAAGTGGCATATCGACGACGGCAAGGGCAGTTTCACCGACGTGCACCACATCAGCGATGTCCTCGGTAATTACGCCCAGGCCAGCGCGAATGCCGGTGTCGTGAAATCCGGCGAAGCGCAGGTATTGACCAAGGGCCCGGTCTCGCTCGCGCTGGCTGGTAACGGCGAAGGCGTGAACATCGGCGTGGACGTCGGCCAGTTCACGATCTCCCAGCGCTAAGTCGAACACGAGCAATCGAATCGATACGGATTCGATGAAGGCCGGCAGGGATGCCGGCCTTTTTTTGCCTGCAAGGATGTAGGTATGTCGCGAGCTGCCGGCACGGGCTTCCTGCCTTCGCCGACACTTGCGCAGCCATGCACGGCCGAGGCCGAAAAATGCTCCTGCATTTTCGGCATTTTCGCCATCCATGGCGGTCAGATGCGCAGTAGCGGCCACTGCGCCAAGGCTTGCGAAGAACGCGCTGTCAACGCAGAGTCAACGAACACGGTCGAAGCGCTTCCAGTATGCCGACAAGTTTGATGACGATCGGGTCGACAGCAACAGGTGCGAGCGCATGACTGCGCGCGTCGCCGGCAATGCACGCGCGATCCTCACGATGCTCGCGGCGGTCGGACTGTTTTCGTTGATGGACGCGGGCCTGAAACTGTTGTCGGCACGCTATCCGCCCTTCCAGGTCACGACCTTGCGTGGCGCGGCATCGTTCCCGCTGGTGCTGGCGTGGGCGTTGGCGACCGTCGGCTGGCGCCCCTTGCTGCGGATCCGCTGGCCGCTGCACCTGCTGCGCGCCGCGCTTAGCGTGGCGATGATCGCGAGCTTCGTGTTCGCGCTGAAGCGGCTACCCCTCTCGACCACCTACACGATCTTCTTCATCGCGCCGATGCTGATCACTGCATTGTCGGTGCCCATGCTTGGCGAATACGTCGGGCCGCGTCGCTGGACCGCGATCGTCGTCGGTTTCATTGGCGTGCTGATCGCGATGCGCCCGAGCGTCGACGGCGTCGCTGGCCTCGCCGCGATCGCGGTGCTGTTCGCGGCGATCGGCTACGCAGTCTCGGCGATCACCGTGCGCATCCTCGCGCGCACCGACAGCACGCAGGCGATGATGGTATGGCTGATGCTGCTGATGACGATCGGCGCATTCGCGCTCGCCGCACCGGGCTGGACGCCGATTGCGCGCTCCGACTGCTGGCTGATCGCCGGCGTCGGCATCGCGGGCGCACTCGGCCAATACGCGATCACCGAAGCGTTCATCCGCGGCGAGGCATCGCTGCTTGCGCCGCTGGAATACACCGCGCTCGCATGGGGCGTCGGCCTTGATCTGGCCTTCTGGGGCGTGTTGCCCGATCCGGTCACCTGGCTCGGCGCTGCGATCATCGTCGCCAGCGGCTTGTACCTGTTGCGCCGCGAACGCGTGCATGTGGAAGCGGAGCATCCCTGAGGCGATGCGCATTCAATGTGCGTTGTTCGCGTTCTCTTCCTTGAGCTTCGCATCGAGGAGCTTGTCGGAATCGCCGGCATAAGCGCGGCACGCGCCGGGTTCGAGGAATGCGTTTTTCGCCGGGTCGCGCACGTTCGCTGCGGCCTTGTCGAGAACGCCGCTGGCGTCCGGATGCACGCTGATCATCACGTTGCAGGGCAGCGCGCGGACGACAGCGATGCTGTGGCGCAGCGTTTCGGCCGTGGTCGGACTGCGCGCCGCATCGCTGTAACGAAAATCGCCCAGCGAAACCGGATTGAGGCTGTCGGCATACACGACGTCGACGCAACGGATGTTGTCGCAACTGCTCCAACTCCATGTCGTTCCGCCCGGCGTGTGGCCGGGCGTGTAGTGCGCGGTGACGGTCGTGTCGCCGAGTACAACGGTTTCACGGTCGAGCAGTGCTTGCGCATGCTGCACCGGCGGGAAGCGCGTGGCCTTGCCGGAATCAAATTGCGGGTCGTCCGCAGGCAGCGCGCCGATGCTCAATGCGGCGGCTCCAAGCGCGCTCGCGCCGACGTTGGCGCCGGTGATGCGCTGCAGTGCAGCGATGCCGCCAGCGTGGTCGAAATGCGCATGCGAATTCAGGATCCAGCGCACATCGTGTACGTCGAAGCCCAGTGCCTTGATGTTCGCGGCGATCTGCTGCACCGATTGCGGCAGGTCGCCGTCGAGCAGGATCAAACCGGCCTTCGTCACGATCAATACCGATGACAAGCCGTGGGTGCCGACGTAATACGTGTTGCCGTAGATGCGGAACGGCGCCTGCGGCTGGTTCCAGCTCGCGCAGTTGTCGCAATTGATCGGCGCTTCATCGGAAGCGATCGGGGTAGCCGCGGACGCGAGCAACAGTGAAGCGTACAAGCCGAGGATCATGGGGATGCCGGACGGAAGTATCGGCGGCATTCTAGCGTGGCGCGTGCGATGTGTTTGGAAACAGCGTCTTTCCTGTGCCGCGCACGGATGCGCAGGAGCGCCCGCAACGGCATGCGGCAGCCGTTCTGGCGATGCATCCTTGCGCGCCGCAAGGGCAGCCGGAGCTGCCCTTGTGGTTTGCATGGCCGATTCGCGGATCGATTACTGCATCAACACCTTGTCGACGACCAGGATCACGCCATTGCTCTGGTAGACGTTGGCGATGGTGATGTGCGCGGTGTTGCCCTTCGCATCGATGACGGTCAGATGGTGTCCGCGACCCATCACGGTCAGGTTGCCGCCTTGCACGGTCTTGAGCGTTGCCTTGCCGCCGCCGGCCTTGATCTGCGCGTTCAACGCGGCGGTATCCAGGCGTCCCGACACGACGTGATAGGTCAACACGCCGGTCAATGCGCTCTTGTTCTCCGGTTTGAGCAACGTATCGACGGTGCCGGCCGGCAATGCGGCGAACGCTTCGTTGGTCGGCGCGAACACGGTGAACGGCCCCGGGCCTTTCAGCGTGTCGACGAGGCCTGCGGCTTTCACCGCCGCGACGAGCGTGGTGTGGTCCTTCGAATTGACGGCGTTGTCGATGATGTCCTTGTCGGCGTACATCGCGGCGCCGCCGACCATCGGATCCTGCATCGACATCGACTTGCCATCGCTCATGGCCATCGAATTGTCGGCCGCCATTGCGACGGATGAGAAAGCCAGTGCTGCGACGAGTGCGGTGGATAGGGTGCGAAGTTTCATGGTGTGGCTCCTGGTTGGTAGACATGGGTGTTGATGGCGACGTGCCGTCTGCGCGTGGGCAGGCCGCTGATGCGTTTCGTGCGTCGCATCGGATGCGGTGCGCGAAAGTTAGGCTCGTCGTCGTGGAAGCCTCGTGAAGAATTGCGTGAAGGCTTCTTCACATCGATGCCGCGCGATCGCGCATGTCGCGCAGTGCCGCGCGTCGCGAAGCGATAAACTCGCGCATCGCATCGCAAGGAATGGCAGTTGGGTGCAATGAATACATTCGGTGGCGAAGATTCGGCGCTCGCGACGTTGTTGCTGCCGTTCGCGACGGGCGCGCTCGCGTGGCCGCGCGATGCGCGCGTGTTGTTCGCGCATGCGCGCGATGGCTGGCCGTTGCGCGCGATGCCGCTCGACCATCTGGTGTGCGAACAAGGCTTCAAGCCGCATGCGGATGCGTTGCAGAGCGGTGGCCTGCATGTCGTGGCGCGCACCGATGAAAAATTTCCGCTGGTGCTGTTGTTACCACCGCGCCAGCGCGACCATGCGCGTGCGGAGCTCGCGCGTGCGGTGCGGCGCGTGGAAGCTGGCGGCATGCTCGTCGCGAGCGTCGCCAACAACGAAGGCGCGCGCTCGGGCGAAGCCGATATGCAGCGGCTGCTCGGTTCCGTGCAAAGCATCAGCAAGAACCATTGCCGCGCATTCTGGGCAACGCCGCGCGATGAAGCGCTCGATCGCGCGTTGCTCGAAGAATGGTCGCAGCTCGATGCGCCGCGACCGATCGCCGAAGGACGTTTCATCAGCAGGCCCGGCGTGTTCGCGTGGGATCGCATCGATGCGGCGTCCGAATTATTGGCTGCGCATTTGCCGGATGACCTATGCGGACGTGGCGCCGATCTCGGCGCCGGTTTCGGTTATCTGTCGGCGGAACTGCTGGCGCGCTGCCCGCGCATTGCATCGCTCGATGCTTACGAAGCCGACGCGCGTGCGCTTGATCTCGCGCGACAAAATCTTGCGACCGCGAACGCAACGCGCGCCATTCCTGCGGAACTTGGTTGTTTCTGGCATGACGTCACCGCCGGCCTGCCGCGACGCTACGACGTCATCATGAGCAATCCACCGTTCCATGTCGGCCGCGCCGATGAACCGGAACTCGGCCGCGCTTTCATTGCAGCCGCTGCCGATGCGCTGGATCCGCGCGGACGCTTGTGGCTGGTCGCGAACCGGCACCTTCCGTACGAGTCGATCCTCAACGAACGTTTCGCCACGGTGCGCACGGTAGCGAACGAGCGCGGCTTCAAGGTCATCGAAGCGACGGCCGCTCCTGCGCATCCATGCGCTCGCGGCATTCGTCCATCGATGGACAGCAAAGGCTCATCGTGAACGGAGGTAGCAGGTGAAGCCGCTCAAGCTGATCGCGAACCTCGGCTACGGCAGCCGCAAGGAAGTCGCCGCGATGTTCCGCGAAGGCCGCATCACCGACGCCGCAGGCGACGTGCTGTATGCGGACGATGTGGTCGCGCACGCGGATGTTCGCATCGACGGCGAACCGCTCGATCCCGCGCAAGGCATCGTGCTGATGCTGCACAAGCCGGTCGGCTATACCTGCTCGACGCGCGATCCGGGCCGTGTCGTGTACGACCTGCTGCCGCCGCGTTTTCGCTTGCGCAACCCGATCATCTCGCCGGTCGGCCGCCTCGATCGCGATACGTCCGGCTTATTGCTGCTGACCGACGATGGTGCGTTGCTGCACCGGATCGTGTCGCCGAAATCTGGCTTGTCGAAGGTCTACGAAGCCACGCTTGCCGAAGACTTGCGTGGCGATGAAGCCGCGTTGTTCGCGAGTGGCAGCTTGATGCTCGAATCGGAAAAGACGCCGTTGCTGCCGGTCGCGATGGAAGTCCTCGGCCCGCGCGCGGCGCGACTCATGCTCACCGAGGGCCGCTACCACCAGGTGCG
>Ga0207695_10005292_pt1 | contig 17198 bp, 16 predicted proteins | sample KBSC54metaG_FD_184354 | JGI IMG/M metagenome (GOLD analysis project Ga0207695, IMG submission 184354) | Corn rhizosphere microbial communities from Kellogg Biological Station, Michigan, USA - KBS C5-4 metaG (SPAdes) (version 2) | ecosystem: Host-associated > Plants > Roots > Rhizosphere > Soil... | reverse complement strand
TTCTGTGCCCGGGATCTGACACATCTGAAGAAGCATGCGAGCTCCCGCTTGCGCTCCATGCAACGACGCTCCAGCCTCGTGACCGCATTTTGGAAACAGGCTGAGCTGTTTTGATCCGTCACTCAATTACTGAAGTCTCAATAGTGGCCTGTAACAACTGATTCTGTACTGATATGTCGACTCGGGTCAGCGTACTTCCATTTCACGGTTCGAGGCGCTTTGTTGTATTGGCGGATGTAACGCATGAGTTTCCTCCTCAAGTCGGCCACGGAGGTGAACACACCGCTGGCGATGACGTCGCGCTCGATCTTGCCGAACCACAGCTCAACCTGGTTCAGCCACGAAGAGTAGGTTGGAGTGAAGTGCAAGTGAACTTTCGGATGAGCCGTCAGGAAGTCTTTGACCGGCCCGCTCTTGTGTGCCGAGAGGTTGTCGACGATCACATGAATCTCTTTACCGCGAGGTTGGTCGATCACAATGTCGGTGAGGAAGGCGACGAACTCGGCGGAAGTATGGCGCGCCGCGGTCTTACCCAACACCTCGGCGGTCTTGGTGTTGAACGCAGCGTAGAGAGACAGCGTGCCGTGCCGGAAGTACTCGAAGCCGTGTCGTTCAAGGCGACCCGGAGACAGCGGCAATACAGGATCTTTTCGATCGAGCGCCTGAATCGCGGTCTTTTCATCTACGCTGAAAATCGCAGCGTGCGCCGGTGGATTCAGATACAACCCGATGATGTCGGCGGCCTTCTTCTCGAAGTCAGGGTCGTTCGAGGCCATGTAGCGCTCGATGCGATGCGGCCTGAGCCCATGTTTGCGCCACACGCGCGCCACCATCATGTGGCTGACCTCCAGATGAGCGGCAAGCTTGCGTGTACTCCAGTGAGTCGAGCCATCAGACGGCGCCCGTCGCGTGGCTTCCAAGATACGCGCCTCCAGCTGCGGGGTAAGTACCGTGGCGACCTGCCCGAAATGGCGACTGTAGAGTCCAGCGATCCGCTGCTCGGCGAACCGTTTGCTCCAGCTCGCCACAAAGCCGCGGCTGCACTCGATGCGCTCGGGAATTTCATCCCACGTATGACCTTCCGCCAGCAGCAAGATCAGCCGCGCACGTCGGGCATCTTCCGCCCGATCCGCCCGGCTATTGGCCCGCCGCGTCAGTTCCATACGTTCCGCATTCGTCAACGTGATCGCGTCTGTCATGCACGCGAGTATAGTCTATAAACGGATGTTACAGGCCACTAGTTACCCTGAATGCTTATACATGTATGTTGCTTCTTTGTATCAAAAGGCATCAGTTTTCGATGATATCACGCCGTAACAAAGCGTTATCTTAGCAAGTCCGAGTTTGTCCTCACACTGAAAACAAGTGAACGGTGTTGTGTGAGTAGGTGAACATATGAGCCGAGCCACTCCATGTTAGGCGTTGTCAACGGATCGCACAAACCTCCTCTGGTGTCAGGTCAGTTGTGACTGTCGTATTTTTACTCGCTGCTACGGGATGTTGGGCCGACGTCGAGTTACCAAGAGCCCTCAGCGAGGGCATGGCCCTGCAACGCGACTCAAAAGTCATGATATGGTGCACTGCGGACCCAGGGACAAAAGTCAGAATTCAGTTTCGAGGTGACCAGTTCGTAACCGGTGTAGACACACTAGGACAGTGGACAGTGTCTCTGGGCCCCTATCCGGCGGGTGGACCGTATGAAATGGTGGCCCCAGGTAGAAACAGTTTTGTACTGCATAATATTCTTATTGGTGACGTATGGCGCGCATCTGGGCAATCGAACATGTCGTTTCCAGTCGAGCACGTCGCGAATACCGGCGAGACAATTGAGCGAGATGATCTTCCGAAGGTCAGGTTGTTTAATGTTGAGGACGAGACAGCAACACACCCAAAGCGATGTAGTTTCGGGCGGTTGGCATGCTGTCACTCCGAAAACTGCCGCTAAGTTTTCTGCCGTAGCCTTTTTTCGGGCGAGAGCTGCACGAGCGTTAACATTAAATGCCACGTGCCTTGATCGGGGTATTCAGGCGCTCCACCATGTCAATTTTGCTTACGCCACAGCTGCCGGACCACTCTTCTACGAGCTTCCGCGCAAGGCTCTGGCACCATCAGCCGGGCATATGCGTCCGGAAGCCATCAACACTGTGTTCCGTCTGAAACTAGTGCTTGAGTGCGCGCTCCTTTGGGCTACCTAGATGGGTCGCACAGGTGGCGATGAAGAGCACTTGCTTTCCGTCACCACGACGACGCCGATTCATTAAGCAGTCCGAGTCATCATTGAAAAACGCGTTGCGAGCTGAAAGAATTCTGCCATTCCTAACAGCCTTGCCCGGACCGCGATGATTATGAGGCATCCTTATCGAACCTACATCAATCCTGTATGGCACTCACTGTGTTCCGCCTCGTGTCTTTAGTTAGCACCAAGATGATTTCGGCAATCCGAAATTTCATTGGTCAATGTGCTGCCGCCTTAAACACTCTCTTCACCCCCGCCAGCACTGTTCAGGTCATGGTGGCTGTGAGATTTTCTCATCGGTTGACATTAGTATCTGCAGGCATTTTCCTCCTCGCCGGTTTTGGCGACGCAAGGACACCGGTTGGTAATCTAGACAATGGACCTGCGGCGTACGCCCTCTACTGCGCCTCCTGTCATGGAAAAACACTTGGAGGCGGCTTTGGACCGCCACTCGTAGGTAAGCGCTTCCGCCACAAATGGGCCGACGCCCAAGCGGGAGCTCTAGACTCCTTTATCAGGAAGACAATGCCGCCAGCGTCGCCGGGTGGTCTTTCTGAAGCCCAGTACGCAGCTGTCGAGGATGTTATTTCGGCCGCGAACTCTCTCCCGCCTGGCGCGCCCGTCACCCTTCACCCGGAAAATGAGATTTCTAACCCCATGGAGGTTGGCTCTTCAGACGAAGTCGGAACAGAGTTGGGGCTCGGGCCAGACCACCGCGCGGAGTCCGTGACTCTTCAGCGGAGGAATCTGGTGAGGAAGACCGGACCCGTAACGGACTCGCTTCTGCAAAATCCACCGGACGGAGACTGGTTGAGCTGGCGACGAACTTTGGACGCTTTGGGCTACAGTCCGTTGAGACAAATCCACAGTTCCAATGTGCGCCGACTGACTCTTGCGTGGAGCCGCTCCCTGACGCCCGGCACAAATGGGATCGCTCCGCTCGTGCATAACGGCGTAATGTATCTGAATGCAAGCGGTAAAGTGCTTGCGCTCAACGCCGCCACAGGTGAGGCGCTGTGGGAGTTTGCGGGCAAGAGCGACGCAATTCCGTCGATGAGAGTCCCCCTCTCACAACCCAGAACAATTGCTCTCTATGCCGATAAAGTGTATGTACCAACTTTAAACGGCCATGTGCTTGCGCTTGATGCGCACAGTGGTACACCCGTCTGGGATCACGAAATTTTCGCACCTCACGATGAACTGGAGCTCACTTCTGGGCCCCTCGTGATTCACGGTAAGGTTATTCAAGGGGTCGCCGGTTGTATTCGTGACTACCGGGGCGGTTGCTATATCGTGGCGCTCAACTCAGAAACAGGACGTGAAGAGTGGCGTGTGAATACCATTGCAAGGCCAGGACACCCGGGCGGCAGCAGTTGGAACGGCGCCGATCTCGAGGACCGCTACGGCGCATCCGTTTGGATCACCGGGAGTTACGACCCCGAGCTGAATCTGGTGTACTTCGGAACCGGACAGACCTACAAGGTCACCACGCTGTTGCTTCCGAATGCTCATCGTGGTGACTCCAGCGATGCATTGTTTACCGACAGTACACTGGCGATCGATCCGGACAGCGGCAGGCTGGTCTGGTACTACCAGCATTTGGCCGGGGATGTCTGGGATCTAGACTGGGCCTATGAACGGACGCTGATGACTCTGAAAGGTCCTACTGGACCAAAGAGAGTGGTGGTCACCGGTGGGAAGCCCGCCATCTTCGATGCCTTGGACGCAAAGACAGGGAAATATTTGTTTTCCATTGATCTGGGGCTGCAGAACCTTGTTCAGTCCATCGATCCGCACACCGGCGCCAAAAAGATCAATCCTGCAGCGAGATTTGGGCCCGGGCACTCCTCAGTAGTCTGTCCCTATGGGGCGGGTGCCAGGAACTGGCCCTCAACCTCATACGACCCGCAAACAGGTTTTCTGTTTGTCCCCATGGTGGAAGATTGTATGGAAATCCGTCTCGTGCAGGACAATGCGGCTGACAAAGGATGGAGGGATGAGATGGAGCAAATCAGGCGCCCTGACAGTGATGGCAACGTAGGCCGTCTAACTGCAATCGATCTGCAGGGCCGGCGATTAGCATGGACCAATCGCCGACGTGCTCCCCAGTCTAGCGCGACACTCGCTACGGCTGGAGGGCTTGTGTTCGAAGGCTCGAGCGACCGAAGCTTCCGGGCTCTCGATTCCAGGACGGGAGAGAAGCTATGGGAGACCTCCCTCAACGACACCCCGAATAGTTACCCGATCAGCTTCAGCGTCGTAAACACCCAATATGTCGCAATTATTACCGGTGGTGGAGCTCCTTTCGACGTGCAACACAGGAGTTTGACTCCAGAGATAGAGCCAGCGAGCGGTGCCAGAACACTGTGGGTGTTCAGTCTGGGGCCGACCTAAGTTCCTGCCTGCCCGTACGACTTGAGATTCGATATCAGGAGGGTGTACCACTCGTAGTTCGTAAGTGTCACCCGATCGGCGGCACAATTTTCGATGATATGGTCTGGTTGGGTGGACCCGATGATGGGGATAATGCTGGCCGGATGATGCATAAGCCATGCCAGGGCAATTGCAGATGCATTGCTGGCCTGTTTTGTCGCCATGTCAGCCAGGAGACGGGCCGCCTGCTGTAATTCCGCCGAGGACTCTCGCGAAGGGTCGAGCAGAACACCTCGCAGCGGTGAATAAGCCTGCAGTTGAATACTTTGTTTGCGGCAATAGTCGATTGTAGACGAGAGTTGTGTGTAGTCCTGGATCCCCTGGATGGGGATCTGGTTCCAGATCTGCGCGAGACCGCCAGCGATCAAGCGGGAGTGCTCTAAGCTCAGATGGATCTGGTTAGTTATTAGAGGCTGGCGGACGTCTCTCTGCAGGAACTCGATCTGACTCGCGGTGTGATTGGAAACACCAAAGTAGCGTACCTTGCCACTACGGTGCAGATCATCGAAGGCGCTTGCAACTTCTTGCGGTTTAATCAGTATGTCAGGCCAATGCAGCAGCAAGATGTCCAGGTGATCTACACCCAGCCGGTCCAGGCTCCCCTCTACTGCACGGACAATATGCTCGCCGCTCAAGTCAACTCGGAACGTTCCTCCTACCTGGTTCTCGTCCCCATTCACAATGCCACACTTCGATTGGATGACAATTCTTCGCCGCAGATCGGGCGACCGCCTGAGAATTTTTCCAAACGCTATTTCAGCGTTGTGAAAGGCATAGTTGTCAGCCAGGTCGAAGAACGTAATGCCGTTATCGTACGCCGTCTTAACAAGGGACTCTGCCTTCGTGAGCCTGTCGGCACTCAACGGCTGTCTGTCCCAATCCACCAATGACGCACAACCGTAGCCGAGACGCGAGACAGCGAGATCCGTGCGGGGTATGTTATAGCCAGTTGTACGGCTGGCGGATGCTTGGGTGACTTGCCCGGAAGCGTCAGTAATCTGTAGTGTGTTGGTGGTCGCTACCACGCCGCTGGCAGTTGCCTGCATAAGAAAACTGCGACGGCTTGACATACGCTCTCCATGCGGAATAGCCGGTAAATCACTTATAGCTGCTTATTCGCTCGAGCAGCAATTGCATTATGCCGATATTCTCTTCATGCCATAAGGACTTGGCCACCACCAATAGCTCAAAGATCATGCTTGGAGACGCCCCCCCGGTGTCACGATAGTTGCCGCCTCAATAGCTCTGTAATAATGGGGGCGTTGAGGATGGACGATGGCTCGATACAGCGACGAATTCAAAGCACGTGCAGTGGCTCGGCTGCTGCCACCGGAGAGCGCAGCGATCCCGCGGTTATCGCAGGAGATCGGCGTGTCGGTGGCGACCCTTGAGCGATGGATGTCTGATGCGCTGTCCAGGCCCGCGGAGCGGGCCTGGACAGCGGCGGCGCGCCTGGAGGCTGTGATCACGACGGCGGCGATGGACGAGGCGCAACGCAGCGCCTGGTGCCGCGAGCAAGGTCTTTTCCCCTCGGATCTTCAGCAGTGGCGTCAAAGCGCGATGACCGCGCTGTCGCAGCCCGAGGAAGCGCGGGCGAGTCCTCAGGAGACGCGCGAGGATCGCAAGCGAATCAAGGAGCTCGAGCGCGATTTGCGACGCAAGGAGAAGGCGCTCGCTGAAACTGCTGCCTTGTTGGTTTTGTCAAAAAAATTAGAGGCGCTCTTCCAAGAAGGGGGGGACGAATGATTTCCCTGGAAAAGCGCCAAAAGATTGCAGCCATGATCGAGCAGGCGCGTCGTGAGGATGCACGGCTGAAAGCAGCCTGCGAAGTTGGAGGCATTGACGCGCGCACGTTGCAACGTTGGGAAACCAACGCCGGACTGCAAGACGGGGATGGCCGACCTCGGGCGCGGCGCTCGCTGCCGGCTCATACGCTGAGCGCACAAGAACGCGAACAGATCCTGCGAATCGCCAACGAGCGGCGTTTTGCGGCGTTGCCGCCAGCACGCATTGTGCCCACGCTCGCCGACGAGGGAATCTATATCGCCAGTGAATCCAGCTTCAGCCGGGTGCTGCGAGCTCATGGTCAAACCCGTCACCGCGGGCGTGCCAAGGCTCCTCGGCGTGCGCGACCGCCGACCACGCATGTCGCTACCGCCCCGCGACAGGTATGGACCTGGGACATGAGCTTTTTGCCGACCCAGGTGGCCGGAGTCTGGTGTTACTTGTACCTGATCCTGGATGTATATAGTCGGAAAATCATGGGTTTTGAAGTGCACGAGACCGATGACTCCGAACACGCCGTGGAACTATTACGCCGAACGGCTCTGGCCGAGGGGCTGCACGCCATGGCTGAAAAACCCGTACTGCATGGAGATAACGGCGCGACGCTGAAGGCGACGAGTGTGTTGGCGATGATGTATTGGCTTGGGTTGAAGGCATCCTACTCACGTCCTCGTGTGAGCGATGACAATGCATTTGTCGAGTCCCTGTTCCGCACCGCCAAATACCGCCCGGAGTTCTCGGCGAAGGGGTTTGCGGACCTGCACGAAGCGAGGCTCTGGGCGAGGTCCTTTGTCCACTGGTACAACAATGACCACAAACACAGCGGCATCCGCTACGTCAGCCCCGCGCAACGCCACGCCGGTGAGGACCGAGATGTCCTGGCTGCCCGACACGAGGTGTATGCGCAGGCGAAAGCCGCTAACCCGCGTCGCTGGGCACGACACACGCGCAACTGGAATCCGATCACGATCGTCACGCTCAACCCCGAGCGCGACCCAGTGATCAAGGCGGCTGAGAACGCCTCTTACACAAAACAGGCTGCCGCATAACTCAGGCGGCAACTGCCTTGACACTCACCGCGCCCTGTTACAACATCAGTTCTGGAGCGAGCTGCACATGTGGCGGACGGGTTCAAGCACCTCGACCGCACGGAATAGCGCGAACAGCGCCGGCCGCGCCAGATGATTCATCACTCTGATCAAGTTGAACCCAAGGAATATACCGCCGTGGCATTTGGGAAATGCTGCGTGCCGTTTGGAATTACACGTCCCATGGGATGCGTCGGCGACTGTTATGACAACGCGATGATGGCTCGTCAGCGACTTCGGCCGACATTCTGTAACGAACCACCCCAATGCAGCCTTCTTTCATCGGAGTCTCTCGCACTCCTTTTTTTGGGGCCGTGAGGGAGAGAATGTAATAAACTAAACTAATTTTCGCGCGCAAACATACGAATGAGCATTGGCGCCGAATATGTTCGACATTGGCAGAGTCGCCGCAGTGCTAGAGCCGACGTAAGAATCACCCGCTGTACTCTTGTAGGTTACTTCGGAAAATTTCTCATCGACCAGGAGATAGATTAAAGCGCTGATTTCAAACGAAGCGCGTTGTAGATGGCCTCTAGAGTTTGATGCCAGGGCACCAAGATACACAAGTATCCCGTCTAGCCGTGTTCGATAGCTTCGCGCTTCAGCCCAGTTCCGGTACGCAATCGCTAGAGACTTTGGCTCTTCCTGGGGGTGATGTACCAAGTCACCTACGAGTATCTGTAACGCTCCGTTGAATGCAAGCACGCGGTAAATTTCAGATAGGAACTTCCTTATCTCAATGGGCAGTAGCAAAGATTCTGGAACCCTCGAGACAAATACCTGATTAACCGATCCATCTTTAAATGGTAAATCCCACGTGGAAGCCATCGACAGCTGAGCCGGATATGCACCCACGTTAATCCAGCCAGACAGTTCAATGGCACCACAGCCAAGATGCAGCTTAAGCCCGGACGAATCGTTTGATATTCCCAAACGTTGAAGTTGATTGTCGATGTACTCTGGGCGCCAGTTGCGAAGTTGTCCAAGAATCATATCAAGGTCCGCCCGAATTGCGTCAAGGCGCCCCTCGATGCCTACACCAGTTCGCGTCATCATCTGGCGCTCAGCGCCAGGACCAAACGCGCAGAGCTCAACCGCCAGATCGTAGAGGCGATCCATCAAAGCTTTCAAGCACCGACCTGTACGAAAAGGTTCAAATTCCTCTGCGCCCTTGGTTTTTGGAGGATTGTCGCATAGGTAGAACTCATTACCAAGTTCTCGGACGCCTATTTTCGTACTCTTAGACATCGACCCTCACCTGCATGCCGAAATTCGGCAAGGCATTCTTGCTTGTGCAGCGCCTCGTCCCTGTGGAAGTAGCCAAAGTTTACAAGAATTTCTCGTCTGATAATTCGACCCTAGATGATGCGGATCAGCACAATTGCTCATATCCCGAGGTGCGACACTCAACAACGAACTCACCATGAAACGGGGCAGGCCACTTGACGTTAGGCGTGAGTTCGCATGACATTGGATTAGCCGGCGCAGGAACACGCGCCCCGATCGGCGCGCGTACTCTGTCGAACCAAATGAAGAGTTTAACAATGGACACTCAAACACAACATGAAACTCTGTCAGAGCGGAATTTCGGAATCATGCTCATGGCTGCATTCTTGGTGATTGGCTTTTATAAGATGATAAGCCGCGGCTCTACCATCTACGTCCTTCTCATCGCTGCTGGTTGTCTCTTTGGTGTGCTGGCGCTTGCGATTCCCAGGAGCCTTAGAATACCAACCCGTTTGTGGCTTATATTGAGCAACTGGCTCGGTAAATTCCTCAGCCCTATTGTTCTTGGAATTATATTTTTTGGGTTATTGACGCCGATCGCGACAGTGACCAGACTCTTTGGACGCGATGAGTTCCATCTGAAGCGCACAAAAGTCAATTCGTATTGGATAGACCGGGAATTGAAGTCCACCAACGCTGACTCCTTCAAAATTCAATTCTGACTAATCATGGGCGCATTCATTAAAGACTTCCGGTCATTCTTACGCACACGCAAAAAATTGTGGATTACACCCATTCCACTCCTGATGATTTCTATTGCGATTCTGTTGGTCGCCGCACAAGGATCGGTATTCGCGCCATTTATCTACACGTTGTTTTGACGCAGTGAATGTACTTGGTTTATCAGCCTACTATCACGATTCCGCGGCGTGCCTGACGTCGGACGGAGAAATCGTCGCCGCCGCGCAGGAAGAGCGGTTCACACGTAGGAAGCATGATTCAGGATTTCCCGCCCACGCGATCATCTACTGTCTCCGCGCTGCTGCGATACGACCCGTGGATATTGATTATGTGGTCTTTTACGACAAGCCATTCTTGAAGTTTGAAAGAATCTTCGAAACTTACATGGCATTTGCACCTAGGGGAGTTGGGAGCTTTGTCAAATTCATACCGATGTGGCTGAAAGATAAACTGTTCCAGAAAAAGGGGCTGCTTGAGGAGCTCGGCGCACTTCTCGGTGATGACGTCGACTGGAGCAAACGTTTGCGGTTTTCGGAACATCACTTGAGCCACGCTGCATCCGCATTCTTTCCGTCGCCGTTTCAGGAGGCGGCTGTGCTCACAATGGATGGCGTCGGAGAATGGACAACTACATCTCTTGCCGTCGGCAGGGGAAACCAGTTATCTCTGTTGAAGGAAATTCGCTTTCCCCATTCGCTGGGACTCCTCTATTCGGCTTTTACCTACTACACGGGATTTAAGGTGAATTCCGGCGAATACAAGGTGATGGGACTTGCTCCATACGGCAAACCGAAATATGTGGATCTCATAAAGAAAAACCTTGTTGAGATCAAAGATGACGGATCGTTTTCCCTCGACATGAGGTACTTCGATTATTGCACCGGCGTTACGATGACCAACGAGCGGTTCGATGCGCTATTCGGTGGGCGCCCGAGGCGTCCCGAGACCAAATTGACACAGCGGGACATGGATCTAGCCGCTTCGATACAGGTAATTACCGAAGAGATCGTAATGAGCCTTGCCAAAAGCATTCGCGAGTCGACGGGTTTAAGTCGTTTATGCATGGCAGGGGGCGTCGCGCTCAATTGTGTAGCAAATGGGCGGCTCTTGAAAGAGATGATATACGACGATATTTGGATTCAGCCAGCGGCGGGAGACGCCGGAGGGGCGGTCGGTGCAGCCTTGGCTGCCTACCATCTAATGCTTGAAGAGCCTCGGGCAACTGCCTTGGGCGATAGCATGAAAGGGAGCTTTCTCGGCCCGGAGTTCCATCAAGCAGAGATCGAGGCCCGCCTAGCCCAAGCCGGTGCGAAATTCGAGTTGGTTTCCGAAGATTCTTTGTTTCAATCCACTGTCCAGGCGCTAGTACAGGGAAAGGCGGTTGGCTGGTATCAAGGAAGAATGGAATTTGGGCCGCGGGCTCTTGGCGCGCGATCGATTCTTGCGGACCCTCGTTCGCCCGTCGTGCAGAGGCAACTCAATCTGAAGGTAAAGTACCGAGAATCGTTCCGGCCCTTCGCACCAAGTGTACTGCGAGAAGATCTTTCGGAGTGGTTTGAGCTCAACACTGATAGTCCCTACATGCTTTTGGTAGCGGACGTCACCAAGGAAAAACGGTTGCCCATGTCCTCCGAGCAACAAGCGCTGTTCGGCCTCGATAAGCTGAATATTCCACGTTCGGCCATACCGGCAGTCACCCACGTGGATTATTCAGCCCGAATACAGACTGTTCATGCCGAAACGAATGGGAGGTATTACCGGCTTCTTTCGGAGTTCAAAGCCCAGACGGGCTGTCCAGTGTTGGTCAACACTTCCTTTAATGTCCGTGGTGAACCGATTGTCTGTACACCCGAGGATGCGTTCCGTTGCTTCATGGGAACCGAAATCGAATGGTTAGCCATAGGAAATTGTGTCCTGAGAAAAGAAGACCAAGCCCACTCGCTATTTAAAGACTACAAGAACGCGTATGAGTTGGATTAGGCTGCGGCAGTGCTATGGCCGATTTCCTCGGTTGGGGACCACCTTATTTCCTGACTTCACGACCACCCGAGTAGAAGGGAGTTGCCCGCCTCTGCCAAGATTCAGAGGTCCCGGTCCCGTCCAAAATCCAGGGGAAGTTCATGCACAAGAGTGCGAACCGTTGGTGCAGACCTAGCGAAGGCCGTCATAGTGGTATGCGCTGCCGATCGGGCCGGAAATCTGTTTTATAGGCATCAGGATTGTCGAAGACAATGCGGCGACACGCGCTTCGACAGAAGGCATGGGCATCGCCTTGCCGCAGTCCGCACATGCTTGTTTAAAATGTATTCGAACCCTGAGCGCGTGAGTGCATGGCCTTGGGTGTTGAGAAAGACCTCTGTCGTGGAACTCGGTGGTCGCCGGGCAAGCCATGCACGCAGCGTGGCTGAGTCTCCCGCCACAGTGACAGCGCGCGCTGTGGGAGCCTATAAGGCAATCTGGCGCACATGCACACGGGGCGATTGATCGTCGCTGCATGGTGCGTTGTCACCTGAATGAGGACGCAGCGCGCGGCTTTTACCTTGGCCCGGATGACTTATCATCTCAAACGCCTAACGCAATTGCAATTGCGACAAGATACGGCAGCATTGCGGAAGTTTTTTTAACAAAAAGCATCTCCGGTTTTTGACTCCGGAGTGTTTTGTTTGGAAATACTTTTCGACTCGCACCATCCTCAGCATAACCAACAATGGAGAGGGGGTTCTTTGCAGGTCGCTGAACCTTGTGGTTGTCAGCACTGGAAAGACGTCCAGCCGCTATTTCAAGTGGGTGGGAGTTAGAAAGGAGGCGCGTGTCATCGCCACTTGCGCGCAGCGTTTCGATAGCGCAAGGCAGCCCGCTCGAATACGAGATGGTCATGGTTCGATGACTATGAGAAGATGAAGTCTAGATGGTACGCTTTATCGATCGCTTCAAAGCTTCGCACCCGGAGCTATTCCGGATATGACGGGCTTGGGTACGGGATGAGGCCATGTCCAAACCCCTCCAAGCCGTGCTCTGGATTGCGTTCGTCATTCTAATGCTTAGTATTATGTACTGGGGTTTCAACGCCTCATTCACCGCGTACGACACCCGCGGCGTGCAGTTTCATGTCTATAGATTGTCAGTGCCGGCAAGAGGCTCCTCCGAGGTCTTGCCTGTATTTACCGTCCGGCAGGGCGATACAGTCACGCTGGTCGTCCGATCTGACCGAATCGCAGAGGTCCACGTGCATGGATATGAAGAGAGAACAATCGCACTAAGACCGGAGCAAGACGCGATGCTGACCTTCACTGTCCGGAATGCTGGGCGTTTTCCGGTGCACATCCATGACCCTGACGGCTCCATGTACCCTCTGGGCATGCTGGAAGTGCAGCCCCGATGAGAGGGGTGCCCTGGCGGGCCAAAAGCCTGCTGGTGTGCGCCTTATCTCTGGGGGCAACCGTTTCCCAGGCGCACTCATTTTGTACTGCTTATATTTTACCAATACCCTTGTGGATGTACGCATACGGGTGCGTGGCAACGCTGGTTGTGACCTTTGCGGTAATCATTTTTTTCAGGGGTACCTTCACACCTTATGTAGTTCGGACGAGTGAGGTAAGCGTGAGTGGACGCGCACGCACCTTCGGCCGTTGGATACTGTGTCTGTTACGTGCAGGGGCTGCCGCTTGTCTGCTCCTCTCCATCCTGGCGGGCTTTATCGGAAATGCCGACCCCTCACGGAACATCGGGATGACGCTGTTCTGGGTCGTCTTTCTACTAGGCCTCGCCTATCTGACAGCGTTTCTCGGAGACTTCTATAAGTGGATCAATCCATGGAAGCTGGCCGTCACCGGTCTCGAGCGGATAGGCCTGGACCTATCAGCTCCGCGAGCCAGCTTCCCTCACCGCTTGGGCTATTGGCCGGCATTCTTATCCTACTTGGTCCTCGTGTGGGTAGAACTGTTCGTGGCGCCGGAGCCGTTTGTGTTGTCGCTGATACTCATCAGCTACAGCGGCCTGACATTTGCGGGCATCGCTGTATTTGGTAAAGCGATTTGGTTTCGCCGTGCCGACATCTTCAGCGTTCTCTTCCGGCTTATCGGAAATCTCGCGCCCATCGACTACCCGCAAGCGGGTGGTGCCTGTCCCTGGCGCATAGTCCTGCGACCACCATTCGTGGGCGTCCTGAAGGACCGGCCCGGACACACCGCTCTAGTGTTCTTCATTCTCTTCATGCTCTCGGCCACCGCGTACGACGGCATACATGACACCGTCCTTTGGACAGCACTGTTCTGGAAGACACTACTGCAACTCCTGCGGCCTGTATGGGGATCGGATCTTGGGAAAGCGCAGCGTTTGCTGATGGACTGGTATCTCGTCTACCGGCAGGCAGGTCTCGTGCTGTTCCCCTTTCTCTATTTCGGGTTCTATCTGTTTGTGTTGGTGTGGATGAAAATGCTTGTCCGTACGGCTGCGCCATTACGAGTACTCGCCCTAGAATTCGCACCCACATTGATCCCAATTGCAGTCGCGTACCATATCACTCACTACGGCACGTTCCTGATCAGCCAGCTGCGAGCGCTTCCCTGGCTTGTTTCTGATCCGTTCGGTTTCGGATGGAATCTATTGGGACTTCAGCGAACTCCGACGCAGCCCGCCTTGCAGATGGCGGTGATATGGCACGTTCAGATTGCCGTCATTCTGGTCGGCCACGTCGTAGGCGTCTACTTGACCCACAATGTTGCAATCCGGATGTTTTCCGATCGGTGGCAGGTGGTCCTCAGTCAGGTGCCGTTTCTGATACTGATGGTTTTCTACACGACGGTGGGCCTGTGGATATTGTCGCTCCCGCTGGGGTGGAGTGGGACGTAGCACGGCATACGTTCAGGCTTCTCGAGCCGGACACCACAACATCAGAAAAGATTCCACTGACGGAGAGGCGGGACGGGACTTCACTGAGCGATACGGCGAGCCATTTGATCACTACGGAATGCGCGCCTCATGGAACTTTCCCGGTAATGCGCATGAGAATGGTGATGTCGAATCAGCCAACGGCTGTTGCCCGCAGCCGCGCTGCGATTGTCTGATCTGTACGTATCTACTCCGAGGTGCAGGACGTGTCAAGAAATGGTCCCACCGAAAATAAAAGAGTTGCCATGCTCGAAGGCACGCGTCCTGGAATTTAATGCGCGCCGGATCTACCAGGCGCTCGAAAAATATCTAAGGTAGCCGCCTGAACAGATCGTATGGAGCCTCAAATGACGCCCCAGGACACGGTGACCGCCACAACGCTCGCGCCAACGATGCACGTTGGCCTGCTGAATTCGCTTCGCACCATCAGAGGCTGGATCGTAGTCGTGAGTCTCGGCTTGGCTATCTACGTTGCCATTGGCTCGTTGACATGGCCAATGGGACGTGACCAGGGAATCTTTACATTCGCGGGTGAAGCCATTCTGGACGGCGGAGTTCCCTACAAGGATGCGTGGGACATCAAGGGTCCTCTAACACATTACACCTACGCATTTGCGTTGGCGGCTTTCGGGCGTCACGAAGTCTCCATAAGAATCTTCGACCTGTGCGCAATCCTCAGCTGTTGCTGGATTCTTCGGCAGCTCATATTGCGTCTCAACGAGGGCGACAGACTGGGAGCCCACTACGCTATAGCACTTTTCGCTTTGGCTTACTACAGCATCGGTTTCTGGTGTACGGCGCAGCCAGACGGTTGGGGGGGAATACTAGTCGCGGCGACTGTCGGGCTCCTGTTGTACTCAACGTGGACACGACGTACTGTCATGTTAATTTCTGGCGCCCTCATCGCATCGGCGACACTGCTCAAACCGACTTTTGCGCTATTCATTTCTCTACCCCTGTTGTTTCCATCCAATGAACCAACACGTATTGCGCAGCATCTAAGATTGTGCCTGTGGTGCTTGGTGGCGTTTTCGGGCGTTTTGTGCATGTTCATGCTTGCGTTTTTCGAGCTTAGCGATGGTCCTCAAGATTTCCTGGATGTGATGCAGTTCCTCGTTGGGTCGTACGCCCCATCCAGAAACATATCCGACCAGTTAAGAGTAGCGTTCTTGGTGCTCTACGCCATCTCTCCGATTCCATACCTTCTTGCACTACTCGGCATTTGGCGTCTTTATCGCCAGAAACGTCGCGTCGCGAAAATTCTGGGAGCTTGGCTTGCTGTATCCGTACTCGATGTCGTCATCCAAGGCCGGTACTTTCAATACCATTGGATACCGGCTCTCATTTCGACTATACCCGCGGCTGGTGTTGCGGCAGCCCGTGGCGAGTTCAAATGGCTTCAATCAGGCCGCGACTATGTCAGAAGTACTCTGCTGGCACTGGCAGTTCTTTTCGTAGTTATAGCTCCCAATAACATCTACGGGCTGTTTGATTCGTATCGTTGGCCTGCATACGCATTAGGGCTCTATGGGGAACAGCCTTATAAGGCAAAAATCACACACGGCTGGCCGTATACAACATATGTAAACATATCTCACTATGTAGCAACCCACTCCCGCTCGACAGATAAAGTCCTTTTGTGGGGGTTTGATACTGTTATCAACGTGCTGTCAGGGCGCGAAGCACCAACAAGATTCGGTGTCTCCTATCCTTTGGTTGTACCTGGTCCCGTGGAATCGAAATACAGACGGCTATTTATGAGTGAGATCTCACGTGACCCTCCTGTATTTATCATTTTGGATGCAAAGGAACCCTGGGATCTCGTCGACCTGACGGGCCTGCAACTTTTGGATCATTTTCCAGAATTCAACGGGTTTCTTCACCGCCGATACCGTTTTGAATTTGAAACCAACGGTTTTCAAGTATGGACATTGATCCGGTAGCTCCGGCCCCCTGATATGGGACCACTCGTCAAGCGTTAAATGTGGCACCTCTACATTCTCCGTTTTGTGTAAAGCAGAGCAGACAGCGGCCGAGACAAGCAAATGCGACGGTTGATCACACTGATATTCGCGGATCGGGACAAGCCCGCCGTCATGGTCGTATTCGTCGGGAGCTGTCTCGGACTAGGGACGTGAGTCCAGCCTTGCGGCCGGTCAACATAGGAGCGCTCGAGGATCCTCCTTCCGTGTGCCCGCTCAGCCGCTGTCCGCTGTGCTTCACTGTTAAACCTGTCTGTCTCGAGCCGTTACGCCGCGCGTCGCGGTGCATGTCAACGTACTTGTCGCGTCAGTTAAGCAGCATTCCGCTTTCGCTTGTCCTCCGCGACAGCGGTGTTGACGATGGAGTCGCGCTCGGGATTGAGCGTGACGACCTCGATGGGCTCCCAGTTGCGTGTGTGTCGAGCCCAGCGGCGCGGATTGGCCGCACGCGCTTCGGTATACAGCTCGTGCCGTCTGGCGAGGATGGCGCGATCTTCGCCTGCATGGCGCTGAGCGGGGCTCACGTAGCGGATCCCGCTGTGCCTGTGGTGATGGTTATACCAATCAACAAAGTTTCTGACCCAACAGCGTGCGTCGTCGATGTTGGCAAACCCCTTCGCCGGGAACTCGGGTCGTAAGCACCCCTCCGGGCACGGTATTGACCACATTCGGGCCCACAGCTAGGGCGCCGGTAGGTGGTGCGGCCTGGATTGAGATCGTAAGCTCCCCCAGCATTGACACAGACGAATAGTAGACTCTCCTTCTACGGAGGAGAGCGATGAGGAAATCGAGGTTTAGCGAAGCGCAGATCGCGGA
>Ga0207695_10005291_pt1 | contig 17200 bp, 17 predicted proteins | sample KBSC54metaG_FD_184354 | JGI IMG/M metagenome (GOLD analysis project Ga0207695, IMG submission 184354) | Corn rhizosphere microbial communities from Kellogg Biological Station, Michigan, USA - KBS C5-4 metaG (SPAdes) (version 2) | ecosystem: Host-associated > Plants > Roots > Rhizosphere > Soil... | reverse complement strand
CGAAAGCCAAGCTCTTCCCCCGGAAGGATGCCAGGTCCTTCCAGGACTGGACGATCAACCAGTTCGGCTCGCGGCTGTTCGGCATCTTCTTCAAGACCTACACCGAGAAGGTGTGGGGCATGCCCTGCGACGAGATCTCCGCCGACTGGGCCGCGCAGCGAATCAAGGGCCTGTCGCTCGGCAAGGCCGTGCTGGATGGCTTCAAGCGCTCGCTCGGCCTCAACAGGAAGCCCAATGACGGCATGGAGACCAAGACGCTGCTGGAGAGCTTCCGCTATCCGCGCAAGGGCCCCGGCATGATGTGGGAGGCCGCGCGCGACCGCGTGGTCGAGGGCGGCAATGCAGTGCTGATGGCGCATGGCCTCAAGCAGCTCAGTCAGGATGCCGAAGGCTGGCGCATGGTCGCGACCGGCCCCGAGGGCGATCGCGTGATCCGTGCGAAGGACGTCATCTCGTCCGCGCCGATGCGCGAGCTGGCCGGCCGCATCCATCCGCTGCCGAAGACGCTGCCCGACGCGCTGGACCTGAAATATCGCGATTTCCTCACCGTCGCGCTGATGATCCGTTCGGAGGACCTGTTCCCCGACAACTGGATCTACATCCACGATTCGAAGGTGAAGGTCGGCCGCATCCAGAATTTCCGGTCCTGGTCGCCCGAAATGGTGCCTGATCCCGAGCTCGCCTGCGTCGGCCTCGAATATTTCTGCTTCGAAGGCGACGGCCTCTGGGCCTCGCCGGACGACGTGCTGGTCGAGCTCGCCAAGAAGGAGATGGGCATTCTCGGCCTGTGCGATCCCGCGACCGTCGAGGGCGGTGTCGTGGTGCGGCAGGAGAAAGCCTATCCGATCTACGACGACGCCTATGCGACGCATGTCGACGCGATGCGCAAGGAGCTGGAGGAGGCCTATCCGACGCTCCACCTCGTCGGCCGCAACGGCATGCACCGCTACAACAACCAGGACCATGCGATGATGACGGCGATGCTGACCGTCCGCAACATCCTGGCCGGCGCGCGCGTCTATGACTGCTGGCAGGTCAACGAGGACGCCGAATATCACGAGAGCGGCAACGAGGGCGCCGAGGCGACCATCGCCCGGCCGCTCGACGAGGACCAGAAGGTCGCGCTCGATTCGGTCCGCGCGGTGCCGCGTCGCCTGAAGGCGGCGTGACCGGCCTGCCGGTGGCGGAGCGCATCGACGTGCCGCCGCACCCGGACACCGGCCGCGTCCGCCATCCCCTCGCGCTCGCCGCCATCTGGCTGGCGGGCTGCGCCCTGCTCTTCCTGTTCTTCCGGGAGGATATCGGCGGCGCGCCCTTCTCCGATCCCGACGATTATATGCGCCTGGCCGAGGTGCGCGACTGGATGGCGGGCCAGAGCTGGTTCGACGTCACCCAATATCGCATCAATCCGCCGCATGGCCTGCTGATGCACTGGTCGCGGCTGGTCGATCTGCCGCTCGCCGGCACGATCGCCCTCCTCCGGCCCTTCGTTGGCACCGCCCTGGCGGAACTCGTCGCCTGCGCGATCGTGCCGCTGATCTCGCTCGGCCTGACGGCGCTGGCCGTCGCCGCGACCGCACAGCGGCTGATGGGACGCGGAATCGCGCTCGCCGCCATGGGCTTCGCCATGATCGCGCCGGAAATCCTCTGGGCGGCGCGGCCGATGCGGATCGACCATCATGGCTGGCAGCTCGTCTGCGCCGTCTTCATGGCGCTGGCGCTGATCGGCAACCGCTGCCCGCGCCGGGCCGCGCTCGCGGGCCTGCTGGCGGCGCTATGGATGCACATCTCGCTCGAGGGCCTGCCCTTCGCCGCGGCATGCGGGGCATGGCTCGGCCTGCGCTGGATCATCCAGCCAGCGGAGCAGCGTTGGCGCCTTCCCGCCTTCCTCGGCGCGGCGGCGGCCGGGAGCCTCGGCCTGTTCCTGATCGCCCATGGCGGCGCGCTGTTCGATCGCACCTTCTGCGACGCCGTCTCGCCGGTCCACATGGCTATGCTGGCGCTGGCGGCACTGGGCTCCGCCGTCGCCTGCCGGATCGCGCCCCGGCACTGGGCCGCACGCGGCGCCTTGCTCGGCGGCGCGGCGGTGGTGGCCGGCCTCACCTACAGGCTCGGCGCGCCGCAATGCGCGGGCGGCCCTTTCGCGGCGCTCGATCCGCTGACCTATCGCCTCTGGTATCTCGTCATCCCCGAGGGCCTGCCGATCTGGAAGCAGACCCCGCAGGCCGCCGCCCTTTCGATCGCCTATCCGCTGGTCGGCCTTGCCGGCTGCGTCGTCGGCTGGCGCCGCGCGGCCGCCGAGGCCAGGGCCGCCTGGCTGGATCTCGGCGCGCTGCTCGTCGCGACGATCGCCATCGCCGCCATGCTGGCGCGCGCCTCGGCTTTTTCCAACGCGCTGGCGATCCCCGGCGCGCTCGCTTTCCTGCCGGCGGCAGGCACCGCGATGAAGCGCGCGTCGAATCTCCCGCTGCGGGTCGCGCTCGGCGCCGCGGCCGGGATCCTGTCCATGCCGCTCGCGATCGATCTGATCGCGCTCGCCACCGTCGCGAGCGGCCAGGCGGAGGATCGCAATCGCGGCATCGCCATCGCCACCGCCCACACCTGCATGACGCCCGCCAATCTCGCGGCGCTGAACCAATTGCCCGCGAGCCTCCTCTTCACGCCGATGGGCGAGGCACCGGCGCTGATCGTCGACAGCCATCACCGCGCCGTCGGCAGCGGCTATCACCGCAATTCGCAGGTTATGCACGATATCCTCGCCACCTGGCTGGGCGATGAGGCCTATGCGCGTCGGACGATCGCGGCGCACGGCGCGGCCTATCTCTTCTTCTGCCCCGGCGATTCCGAAATGCGCCTGACCGCCAGCCTGTCGCCGGGCGGCTTCGCGGCACGGCTGAATGCCGGATCGCCGCCCGCCTGGCTGCGCCCGGTAACGGTGCCCGGTCTTGCGGCCGGCCGACTCTACGCGATCACGCGCTGATCGCCGCTTGCCCGGCGCCCATGCGCCGGACTATCGCGGTGCGGACGATGACCGAGCCCGAGACGTTCCCCCGCAATGCCTTCTGGGAGACCCGCGCCTTCGCGCTGGCGATGATCGCGCTGGCCGCGATCCCCCTGCTGTTCACGCCGATCCCGCCGCTGACCGACCTGATGGGCCATATGGGCCGCTACCGGGTGCAGCTCGAGATCGGCTCCTCGCCCTATCTGTCGCATTATTACCGATTCGACTGGGCGCTGATCGGCAATCTCGGGGTCGATCTGCTGGTCGAGCTGCTCGGGCCGATCCTGGGGCTGGAGCCCGCCGTCCACCTGATCGTGATGGCGATCCCATGCATCATGGTTGCCGGCCTGCTGCTGCTGGCGCGCGAAATCCACGGCCGCGTGCCGCCGACCGCCATCTTCGCGCTGCCGCTAGCCTACGGCTATCCCTTCCAGTTCGGCTTCATCAACTTCGCCCTCGCCATGGGGCTGATGCTGATCGCCTTCGCCTTCTGGCTGCGCATGGCGCGGCTGGGCAAGCTGAAGTGGCGGCCGCACATCTTCTTCGTCGTCTCCTTCCTGCTGTGGGTGGCGCACACCTTCGCCTGGGGGACGCTGGGCCTGCTCTGCTTCATCGCCGAGGTCGTGCGCCGCCGGAAGGAAGGGAAGCCCTGGTTCGAGAGCGGCTGGCGCGCCGTCGTCGCCTGCCTGCCGCTGGCGCCGCCCGCCTTGCTGCTGATGCCGTGGCGCGGCGGCTCCAGCCCCAAGGGCACGTTCGACTGGTTCAACTGGTACTTCAAATGGATCTGGCTGCGCTCGGTGCTGCGCGAGCGGATCGAGCTGTGGGACCGGCTGAGCGCGCTGCTGCTCTACGCCATCGCGCTTTCCGGCCTCCTGTGGAAGCCGTGGCGCCGCTACGAGCCGGTGCTCGGCATCGGCGCGCTGCTGCTCGTCATCGTCTTCGTCTGCCTGCCCCGCGTGCTGCTGAGCTCGGCTTATGCCGACATGCGGCTGGTGCCCACCATGCTGGCGATCCTGATCCTCGCGCTGCGCCCGATCGGTGGCCGGCGCCTGTCGATCAGCATCGCGATCGCCGCGACGCTTTTCTTCGTCGCCCGCATCGCGATCACGACGCTCGCCTTCCAGAAGTTCGAACGCAACTACGACACCCAGTTGCAGGCGCTGGAACATATCCCGATGGGCGCGCGCGTGATGGCGCTGACCAACACGCCATGCCGGTCGGCCTGGTATTCGTCGCGCATGGAGCATCTCTCCTCGATGGCGACGGTGCGCAAGCAGGCCTTCGTAAACGACCAGTGGGAGGCACCGGGCGCGCAGCTGCTGCGCATCGCCTATCCGCCGGCCGGGCGCTATTACAGCCACGACCCCTCGCAGATCGTCCGCCGGCCGGATTGCCGCGCCCGCAACGAACCGATCCTGGAGATCGCGCTCGAATATTTCCCGCGCGATGCCTATGATTACGTCTGGATGATCGACATGCCGCGCAACCGCTGGCCGGTCGATGCCGATTTCGAGCCGGTGTGGACCGGCAATCGCTACGGCATCCTCTACAGGATCCGCCACCATGCGCCGCAGCCCGGCCCGGTCATGGGCCAGAATGGGGCGGCGGGGCGGTAAAATCTGAACTGGATCCGTTCGGCGCGTCCCTCGACTGCACTCAGAATGAACGGGCGTCGATCACACCCTCGAACTGAGGTGTCAGCCAGCCCTCAGCGCGTCACCGGCTGGATCGGCACGCCGATCGTCTCGCGCACCACGTAGATCGGCCGGTGCTTGGTCTCGACCAGGATGCGCCCGACATATTCGCCGAGCACGCCCAGCGAAAGCAGCTGCACCCCGCCGAAGAACAGGATCGCGACCATCAGCGAGGGATAGCCCGGCACGTCGCCGCCATGGACGATGGTACGGATCACCAGATAGGCCGCGTAGAACAGGGTGCCGACCGCGACGATCCCGCCCAGATAGCTCCACACCCGCAACGGCAGGGTGGAGCCGGAGGTGATGCCGTCGAGCGCCAGCGTCCACAGTTTCCAGTAATTGAACTTGGTGGAGCCGACCTCGCGTTCCGCACGGTCGTAATGCACCGCCGTCTGGCGGAAGCCGGCCCAGGCGAACAGGCCCTTCATGAAGCGGTTGCGCTCCGGCATCATCCGTATGACGTCGACCACCTTGCGGTCGAGCAGGCGGAAGTCGCCGGCATGTTCGGGAATCTTGTCCGCCGAGAGATAATTGTGGGCGCGGTAATAGAGATCGGCGGTCAGCCGCTTGGGCAGGCTGTCGCTCTCGCGGTTGCGGCGCACGCCGTAGACGACGTCGAAACCGTCCCGCCAGGATCGCACCATGTCGGCGATCACCTCCGGCGGGTCCTGCAGATCGACATCGAGCGGGATCACCGCCTTGCCGGCGGCATGATCGAGGCCCGCCGACAGCGCCGCCTCCTTGCCGAAGTTGCGCGACAGCGAGAGGCAGCGGATACGCGGATCGCGGGCATGCTGCAGGGCGACCTCGGCCAGCGTCCGGTCGCGGCTGCCATCGTCGACGAAGAGGATTTCCCACCCCTCGGGCTCGTTCAATCCGTCGAGGATGACGGAGACCCGCGATACGAACGGAGCGATCCCCTCCTCCTCGTCCTTCACGGGCACGAGGATGGTGAGCAGCGGTTGGGCACCTGTCATGAAATCACCCTTACGCCCGAACGGGCTCAGTCGAAAACCCACATGCGGTTGAGCACGAACAGGATCGCCGGCGTCACGCAGAACATCGGCACAGAGGGCCAATGCGCCGAGAGATGCAGCGCGCTGGTGAGCAGCCACACCCAGAAGCTGTTCACCGCATAGCCGACGATGCCGTTGCTGACGATGAAGCGATAGATGGCGCGCCACTCGCTTGGCCGCTCGCCATGCCCGTCGAAGGTGAAGCGGCTGTGGATCGAATAGCCCACCACCATCGCCGCGCCGGTCGCCAGCGTGTTGGCGATCAGCGGCTTCTGGTGCGCGGCGCCGATCAGCAGATTGTAGATGCCGATCTGGAACAGGGTGACGCCGACGCCGACGACCCCGTAGCGCATCACCTGCACCGCCAGCGCCCGGTGCCCGTGATCGAGCCCGTTCCAGAACCTTACCAATCCGTCACGCACGCCTGTTGCCCTTGCCCGTCCTCGCCCAGCGACTAGAGCGGGCACTACTAAATCTCAAATCCTTATGGGACATAAAGCCCCGCATGACCGAGCCGGCCCCCGAAATCCCCCTGGATACGCCCCATGGCCGCCGCCTCGATCGGTGGGAACGCTGGGCCGAGGACCTGATCGATCATCGCTGGAAGCTGGTGACGCTGCTTTTCTGGGTGGCCGTGGCGATCGCGCTGTGGGTCCAGAAGGCCAATGCGATCCACTGGTTCGCGCTCAGCGATACCGACGACAACATGCGCTTCGACCAGGTGCGGGACTGGCTGGCCGGCCAGGGCTGGTACGATCTGCGCCAGTATCACATGAATCCGCCGGGCGGCTTCTCGATCCACTGGTCGCGGCTCGTGGACCTGCCGCTCGCCGCGCTCATCCTGATCTTCAAGCCGATCGTCGGCACCCAGCTCGCCTATCGCTGGGCCTGCGCCATCGCGCCGATGATTCCGCTGCTGCTCGCCATGCTGATGCTGGCGGTGACGGTGCGGCGGCTGGTGGGCAAGCGCGCCTACGTCCTCGCCTTGCCGCTGCTGATGTGCGCGGGCGACGCGATGGGCATGTGGACGCCGCTGCGCATCGATCATCATGGCTGGCAGCTCGCCTTCCTCATGACGACGGTGGCCGGGCTCACCGAGCCGGACAAAAACCGTTCCGGCATCATGATCGCCGTTTCCTCCGCCTTGTCGCTGGCGATCGGGCTGGAGATGCTGCCCTATGTGGCCTTTGCCGGCGCGGCCGTGGCGCTGCACTGGGCGTGGGACGCGGCCGAGACGCCGCGGATGCGCAGCTACGGCGCCAGCCTCGCGGTGGCGACGGTGCTGTGCTTCCTGGTCTTCGCCTCCAACGACAATTGGCACCCGGTCTGCGACGTGCTCTCGCCGGTATGGATGACGACGGTGGCCGCCGCCGCGCTGCTGCTGGTCGCCGTCACCTTCGTGCCCGCGCCGCATCCGGCCGCCCGCCTCGCCCTTGTGCTGGTGGCGGGCGGCATCGCCGGCGCCATCTATGTGTTCGGCTTCCCGCAATGCTTCGGCCACCGGCTGGAGGGGATCCCGCCCGAGGCCGACAGGCTCTGGCTCAGCCATGTCAGCGAGGCGCGGTCGATCCTGCTCCACCCGATCTCGACCGGCGTGCCGATGGCGGCGCTGCCCTTCGTCGGCATGATCGGGTCGATCGTCGCGATCGTCCGCCGCTGGGGGACGCGCGCCGCCGCCGAGTGGATGCCGGTGACGTTGTTCGCGATCTTCGCGACCGCCCTCCTCTTCTGGCAGATCCGCACCGCGCCGAGCGCCGAGATGCTGGCCGTGCCGGGCGCGACCTACATCGCGCTGCGCGGCTTCGTCACGCTGCGACGGAGCGAGAATGTGCTGGTGCGGGTGATCGGCCCGGTCGCCGCGTTCGTGATCGCCTCCGGCCTGTTCGTCGCGGTCGGGCTCGACAGGATACCGGCGCGCTTCACCGGGCTGCGCTTCAACCAGGTCTGGGCGATGGCGACCGGCCAGCAGAAATGGCCCGCCGCGCCCAAGCCCGGCGGCAAGTCCCGGCCGGACCTCACCAAGATCGCCAACCGTCGCTGCCCGACCATCCCGGCGCTGGCGCCGATCGGCAAGCTGCCGCCGGCGACCTTCTTCACGCTGATCGACAATGGCCCGCGCCTGATCACGCTGACCCACCACAATGCGGTGGCCGGCCCCTATCACCGCAACTGGCAGGCGATCCTCGACACCGAGCATGCCTTCCGCGGCACGCCGGACCAGGCGCATGCGATCATGGTCGCCCACCACGCGCAATATCTGCTGCTGTGCCCGCACATGTCGGAGGCGACGATCTACCAGGCCGAGGCACCGCAGGGTTTCTACGCAAAGCTGCAGACCGGGTGGACGCCGGACTGGCTCAGCCGCCAGCCGCTGCCGGCGGGTTCGCCATACCAACTGTGGAAGATCGCCAACTAGCCCAATCCCGTTCGCCCTGAGCTTGTCGAAGGGCTACCCTTCGTCTTCCCCGAAGCTGGCAGGAAGGACAGGGCTTCGACAAGCTCAGCCCGAACGGATGGGGTCGATGGCCATGTTGCGGATCCGTGGGGCTCAGGCGAATGAAGCCCGTATCCCGTCGATCACGAACTGCGCCGCCAGCGCCGCGAGCAGCACGCCGAGCAACCGCGTGATCACCGCCTCCACCTTGTAGCCGAGGACGCGCATCAGCGGCCCGGCGGCGAGCAAGGCGCCCATCATGATCGCGAGGTTCACGCCCAGCGCCAGCAGCACCACGGCATGCGCCTCGATCCCGTGCGAGCGCTGCATCATCAGCATGGCCGACGCGATCGAGCCCGGCCCCGCGATCATCGGCATCGCCATCGGGAAGATGGAGATGTCCTCATATTGCTCGGGATGGGCGGCCACCTCCTCGGCGCGATGCTCGCGGCGCTGCTGGCGCTTTTCGAACACCATCTCCAGCGCGATCAGGAACAGCATGATGCCGCCGGCGATGCGGAAGGCGTCCAGGCTGATCCCCAGCGTCTCCAGCAGCGGCTGACCGAGCAGCGCGAAGGCGAGGAGGATGCAGCCCGCGACCAGGGTCGAGCGGATCGCCATCGCCTTGCGGTGCGCCATGTCGGTGCCGCGCGTCAGCCCTGCGAAGATCGGCGCGCAGCCGGGCGGATCGATCACCACGAAGAAGGTGACGAACGCCGAGAGGAAGAGCGCGATCAGATCGCGCCCTTTTCGAGCGGCACGCCGGCCCGGCGATGCGCCGAAACCAGGGTGTTGCGCAGAAGCACCGCGATCGTCATCGGGCCGACGCCGCCCGGCACCGGCGTGATCGCGCCCGCGACCTCCGCCGCCTCGGCGAAGTCGACGTCGCCGACCAGCCTGGTGCCGCCCTCGCCATTGTCGATCCGGTTGATGCCGACGTCGATCACGGTGGCGCCCGGCTTGATCCAGTCGCCCTTGATCATGGCCGGCCGGCCGACCGCCGCGACGAGGATGTCGGCACGCCGGCAGAGTTCGGGCAGGTCCTTCGTGCGCGAGTGCGCGATGGTCACGGTGCAGCTCCGGGCGAGCAGCAGCTGCGCCATCGGCTTGCCGACGATGTTCGAGCGGCCGACCACAACGGCATCCAGGCCGGAAAGATCGCCCAGCCGGTCCTCCAGCAGCATGATGCACCCGAGCGGCGTGCAGGGCACGAAGCCGTCCAGCCCGGTCGCGAAGCGCCCGACATTGACGACGTGGAAACCGTCCACGTCCTTGTCGGGATCGATGGTGGCGATCACCACCTGCTCGTCGATATGCCGGGGCAGCGGCAGCTGGACGAGGATGCCGTCCACCGCCGGATCAGCATTGAGATCGCGCACCAGCGCCAGCAGCTCGTCCTGCGTGGTCGTGTCGGGCAGGCGATGGGTGGTGGAGATCATCCCCGCCGCCTCGGTCGCCTTGCCCTTGGAGCGGACATAGACCTGGCTCGCCGGGTCCTCGCCGACGATCACCACGGTCAGCCCCGGCTTGCGCCCGGCCGCCGCCTCGAAGGCCGGGACGAGGCCCGCGACCCGCTCGCGCAGGCCGGCGGCGAAGGCCTTGCCGTCGATGATCGCTGCGCTCACGCCGCCTGGCCCGCGATCAGCGGCAGGAAGAGATTGGGCAGCAGGATGCGCTGCAGGATGATGATGATCAGGATCACCACCATCGGCGAGAAATCGAGACCGCCGAAATCGGGCATCACCCGGCGGATCGGCCGATAGAGCGGCGCCGTGATCCGATCGAGCGCATAGAGGAACTGGCGCACGAAATCGTTGCGCATGTTGATCACATTGAATGCGATCAGCCAGGACGCGATCGCCTGGACCATGATGATGTAGAACAGCACCGACAGCAGAAGCTGGAGGATCTGATAGATCGAGAGCATCCGGAGTTCCTTGGAGGAGGTGCGCCTTATCTAGCCATGACGGCGCCCGCCGCCAAGCGTCAGCCCGCGCGGACCAGCGTGCCGGCGCCCTGACGGGTGAAGATCTCCAGCAGCATGGCGTGGCGGATGCGCCCATCGAGGATGACGGCGGCGTCCACCCCCGCCTCGATCGCGTGCACGCAGGTTTCCATCTTGGGGATCATGCCGCCCGAGATGGTGCCGTCCGCCTTGAGCCGCTCGACGTCGCCGGGCACGAGATCGGAGAGCAATTGCTTGTTCTTGTCGAGCACGCCGGCGACGTCGGTCAGCAGGAACAACCGCGCCGCCTTGAGCGCGCCGGCGACCGCACCCGCCATCGTGTCGGCATTGATATTGTAGGTGTGGCCATCGGTGCCGATGCCGATCGGCGCCACCACCGGGATGAAGCCCGAGGACGACAAGGTGTGCAGGATCGTCGTGTCGACATAGGTCGGCTCGCCCACGAAGCCGAGATCGACGTGCCGCTCGATGCCCTGGTTGCGATCCGCCGCGTCACGGCCGACCTTCTCGGCCACCACCAGCCGCGCATCCTTGCCCGAAATGCCGACCGCCTTGCCGCCGGCCTGGCCGATCCAGCCGACGATCTCCTTGTTGATCGATCCGGCCAGGACCATCTCTGCGATGTGCGCGGTCTCCGCATCGGTGACCCGCAGGCCGTCGACGAAGCGCGATTCGACGCCCAGCCGCTTGAGCATCGATCCGATCTGAGGCCCGCCGCCGTGGACGACGACGACATTGACGCCCACTGCGCGGAGCAGCACCACATCCTCGGCGAAACTGCGCGCCATCTCCGGATTGCCCATGGCGTGGCCGCCATATTTCACCACGAAGGTCTTGCCCGCATAGCGCTGCAGGTAAGGCAGCGCCTCGGTGAGCGTCTCCGCCTTGGCGAGCATGGCGGGATCGGGGAGCAGATCGGGCAGCGTCGACATGGTGGCGCCCATAGCGGGCGGGGGCACATGATTCCACCCAATACCTCCCGTCGGGAACGGTATCAGTGGGTCAATGCCTCCAGCGCTTTCCGCAACGGGGCGTGCGTGCTGGCGGTCTCCCCGTCGAGGCTGAGGTCGAGCCTGCCATCCGGGCCCGTCGGCGATCCGAGCAGGGTCAGCGTGCTGCCGTCCGCGCATTTCACGGTCAGCCGCAGCTTGAGCTCGAACTGCGGCAGCTTCGCCGGTTCCAGCGCGAGGCCGTGCAGCGCCGCCGTCAGCTTCGCCAGACGCGCATCGCCCGACGGGATCGTCACCGGCGGTGCGATCGAATCGATCGTCTCCGGCGTGATCGCGGTGCGGGTGAGCAGCGCCTCGTCGACGAGGTTGAACGTGGCGGATGTCGCCTCGCACGCCTTCAGCCTGGCTTGCGCGCCCATGCCCGATCCTTTCGCTGCCGGAGACGCCGCCGAACAGCCCGCCGCCGTCACGGCGAAGGCGAAGGCCGTCAGGATCGCGCCTCGTGTCATGCCCGTCACGCTAGACGCCGCGCCGCTGCCTGCCAACCGCCCCGACCGATCAATGTTTCGGCGCGGCGCGCGCGGCGATCGCGCCGTCGACGACCTTGCCGCTCGTCACGTCGGTATGCGCATTGGCCGTCGTCATCACCACGGTCGAACCGTAATGATCGGTGCGCGTCGGCTCGTGCAGGTCATGCGCGATCGTCGTCTCGGAGCCGGTGATGACGCGCTTTTCCTCGCTGTTCTGGTAGCCGTCGCCGGTCGGTTTGCCGACCGTGCCGTTCACCTCGTGATCCATTTCGTGGGCGAGGCCGAGCGCGGCCGACTGGATGCCCTGACCGCTCGTCACCTTGAGGCCGGATTTCGGATCCCAGTTCAGCACGCCCGTATTGGGATCGTAGCTGTCGTTGCCATCGTGGATGATGTGGATGGTCGCGCCCTCCTTCATCTTGCCGATCAGCTTGGTGGCGGTCGGCGAGACGGCCTTGCCGCTCGCGTCGGTCTGCTGGAGATATTTGAGCGCATCGTTGAGATCCGCCTTGTCCTGCTTGGTGCCGCCGGTGACCTTGAAGTCGGCCGCCGTCTTTGCGCCGCCGTGCGCTTTCGGCGCCTTGTCCGGCGTCGCGGCGGAGGCACCGCCGCCGGCGCGATCCATCAGGCGGGCGAGCATTCCCTGTTCCACCGGCGAGAGCTGGCCGGACGCGGCACGGGACTGGAGCGTATCGAGCTCGCCCCCGTCGCCCGCCGTCACGCTGGCGCGGCTATAAGCGTCGGCGCCCGACGCGCCGTGCGAAACGCTGCCCGATCCGCGGGCCGAAACCGATACGTCCATGGGTCACCTCCGGCCCCAGGGGATGCCGGAGACGACGGTTCGATGACATAATCGTTTCGCTTAAGCGGCGCTCGGCCTGTCGAGCCAGCGCCCCAGCCTGACGAGGCCGGTAATCAGCCAGGGGATCAGCACCACCGACAGCAGCACCTTGGTGAGCATCTGCCCAGTCATCAGCCCGAGGATCGGTCGCTCGCCCAGAAACGAGATGGTGATGAACAGAACCGTGTCGACGATCTGGCTGATCACGCTGGCGATCATGCCGCGCAGCCACACGCGCTTGCCCTCGCCGCCCGACAGCCTGGAGAAGACCAGCACGTTGAGCGTCTGCGAGGTGCCGTAGGAGATCAGGCCCGCGATCATCATCCGCGCGCCCTGCCCAACGACGATCGGGAACGCGGAGACGGCCGGCGGATACATGCCCGGATCGGCCGGCAGGCGAAGCACGATCTGGATCAGCAATGCCGAGGTGATCAGCGGTATGAAGCCGAAACGCACCAGCGTGTCGGCGATCCGCTTGCCGTGCAGTTCGGCGACCGCACTGCCCATCGCGACGAGCAGCAGGAAGGCGAAGATGCCCGCCTCCACCGCCAGCGGCCCCAGCGCGACCTGCTTCACGCCCAGCACGCCCGCCATGCAGACCATGCCGCCATACAGCAGCGCGAACAGGAACAGCGAGCGGGGAATGGCGGGTGCGGCCGCCGGTGCAGTGGACATAGCGCCTGCTATCCGGTTTCTCCGCATAGAAAAAGGCCGGACACGCATCCGCGCGCCCGGCCTCCCCCCTCCCCGGGAGCTGAAATCAGATGGTGTTGCGATCCGGCGTCCGCGCCGGCGCCGTCTCGGCGGGCAGCACGGCCGGCGTCGGCTGCGGCACGGCCTTGACGGCGGACGCGGCAGTGGGTGTCAGGCCCTGCGGCTTGGCGACGGCCGATCCGCAATCGCCCGACGAGGTCCGCTGGATCTGCGGCGCCTTGCCGTCGCCCATCGAGATGGTGCGGACGCTCTGGCTGCAAACCTGGCCATTGGCGCCGGAGGTGGAGATCATCGTGAAGCTGGTGGTGCCGGTCCCGCCGCTGCTCTGCATCGCCGCCTGCTGGAGCTGCTCGGGCGTCATGCTCTGCATCATCGCGGCCTGGCGCATCATGCCGGCCATCTGGGCATCCATCTGCGCGGAGATGCGGTCCATCATCGCGAAGGGCGAATCCGGCCCGAAGGCGGCCAGCATCGGGTCGACATCGGACACCGGCACCGCGACCACGCGTGGTGCGCCATCGCCGACATAGCGGATCTGCTGGACGCTGCCGTCCGCCATGCGGACGTTCATGACGTGCACCGGCATGACATGGCCGTCGTTGCGATCCGCGGCGACGGCGGCGGTGACACCGGCGGCCGCCACAAGGCCGGCGATGATGAGAACGGACTTCGGACGCATCGAAACTTTCCCCTCCGGAATCGTGGACGGATGCAGGCAGCATCCTGTCTCATCTACCTGAACGCCCGTTGAATGGCGGCTGGTGGCGCGCGCCGTCCCGTGTATGGTCGCGGCCGGTTCGCTTTCACGGATTTCCGCCTGCCCATGACCAAGATCCTGACCGGCATTGCCGGCATCATCGTCATCCTGCTGATCGCCTACGCCTTCTCCGCCGATCGCCGCGCGATCCGGCCGCGCGTGGTGGGCGCCGCCTTCGCGCTGCAGGCGATGATCGCGTTGCTGGTGCTGTACGTACCCTGGGGCAAGGCGGTGCTCGCCTTCCTGTCCGGCGGGGTGGCCGATCTGCTCGGCTATGCCAATGCCGGCACCCAGTTCCTGTTCGGCAAGCTCGCCACCGATCCGCTCGGCCAGATGTTCGCGATCCAGGCGCTGCCGGTGATCATCTTCTTCGCGGCTCTGGTCTCGATCCTCTACCATGTCGGGATCATGCAGCTGATCGTGCGCTGGATCGGTGGCGGCATCGAGAAAGTGATCGGCGTTTCCAAGGTGGAGTCGCTCTGCGCCGCCGCCAACATCTTCGTCGGCCAGAGCGAATCGCCGCTCGTCATCCGCCCCTATCTGGCCGGCCTCTCGCAATCCCAGGTGTTCGCGGTGATGACCAGCGGCATGGCGGGCGTCGCCGGCACCATCCTGGCCGCCTATGCCTCGATGGGAATCAAGATCGACTACCTGCTCGCCGCCAGCTTCATGTCGGCCCCCGGCGGCCTGCTGATGGCCAAGATCATCATGCCCGATCCGAAGGCCGCCACGGATGCGGCGGTGTCGAACGAGGACGTGGTGATCGCCGAGGCGACACACGACGAGGAAAAGCCCGCCAACATCATCATGGCCGCAGCACAGGGCGCGCAGACCGGCGTGCGGCTGGCCGTCGCGGTCGGCGCGATGGTGCTGGCCTTCGTGGCGCTGGTGGCGCTCGCCAACGGCCTGCTGACCGGCGTCGGCCACTGGTTCGGGATCGACGACCTCACTTTCCAGCGCGTGCTCGGCTATTGCTTCGCGCCGGTGATGTTCCTGCTCAACGTGCCGTGGCACGAGGCCGGGATCGCCGGCGGCCTGTTCGGCGAGAAGATCGTGCTCAACGAGTTCGTCGCGTACATCTCGCTCGGCAAGGACACGCAGCTTTCGCCACATACGGTGGCGGTGGTGACGTTCGCGCTGTGCGGCTTCGCCAATTTCTCGTCGATCGCGATCCAGATGGCGGTGACCGGCAACCTCGCCCCCAACCAGCGGCCGACCATCGCCAAGCTGGGGTTGCGCGCGCTGCTCGCCGGCAGCCTCGCCAACCTGATGTCGGCGGCGTTCGCGGGGCTGCTGCTGCCGTGACGATCACGCTCGCCTTCACCAAGGGCGCGGGCAAGACGGACCTTCTGGTCGTCACCCGCGCGAATGGCGGGGAGGAGCGGATCGATTGCCCCAAGCAGGGCATCATCCCGCACGACATGGTGCATTATGCGGTGGAGCATGTCCTCGCCGCGCGCGGTTTCCTGGGGCGGCTGGCGGCAGGTGAGGACGCCGCCTTCACCATGACGGCGGAAGCGGAAAGCGACGGTGTCGAGCGGCTGGTCGAGGTGATCCAGGGCGATGCCTGGTCGGGCGGCGCCTCGCCGCCGGCGGAGATGATCGATCTCTACCGCGTCACCTGCGAGGCGCGCGACTGCCCGCCGCTGCCGATCGACGCGCGGGCCATCGACGCGATCCGCGCCGAGATGCAACGACTGGCCGGCGCGTGGAGCGCCGCGCCGATCGGCGGGACGCTCACGCTCCGTCTCGGCTGAAGCCTCAGCCCTTCAGCTTCGTGTTGCAGGCGCTCCAATATTGCGGCCACTTCTGGCCGGCCGGGATCTTGCCCGCCGCCTTGTCGGCCGACCACATCTGGCCGCACTTGCGCTGGCGATCGTGCATCGCCTGCATGGCCGGGCTCTGCGCGCCGGGGAGATGCGAGGCGGGCTTGGTCGCCGCGACCGGCTTCGCCGCCGGAACGGTCGCGGCCGGGGCAGCCGGCGCCGTGGTGCCACGGCACGCCGCCAGGAACTGCGCCCAGTTCTTGCCGCCCAGCGTGTTGTTCGCCTTGGCCGCCTGATATTTGGCGCCGCATTCCTTCATCACGTCGTTGGCGGCATGGGCGGACGCGCCCACACCCAGCGTCGCAACAACCGCACATGCGCCCAGAAGATACCTTTTCACGCCCGTCCCTCCTGTTGGATGGCCGGAACATAACACAAACTTCGGGCGGCGCCAGCGGCCCCGTTCAGCGCATCGCGGCGTGGATCTTCGCGGCGATCGCGGCCAGCGTCCTGGGGTCGGCGGGCGGCTGCTTGTAGCTGGTCTGCGCGAGCGGGACATTCTTCCATTGCGGGGTGACGTGCATGTGGAAGTGGAACACGGTCTGCCCCGCCGCCTCGCCGCTGTTCTGGCGGATGAAGATCCCGTCCGGATGCAGCGCCTTCATCTGCGCCCGCGCCAGCCGCTGCGTCACGTCGATCAGATGATCGAGCACCGGACGCGGGATGTCGATCAGGTTGCGGTAATGCCCTTTGGGGATCACCAGCAAGTCGCCGGTCGACAGCGGATGGATGTTCATGAAGGCGAAGACGGTGCGGTCTTCATAGACCTTCGTGGCCGGCAGCTTGCCCGCGAGGATTCTCGCGAAGGGGTTGTCGGCATAGGCGCCGGTCAGGCCTGTCGCGATGTTCCTGGCGGAACCGGGCGCGACCTCGGCAGCGGCCGGCGCGGCGGCGAGCAGCACCCACAGGGGGAGAAGCGCCCTCATCGCGTCGGCACCGGCTCGGCGCCCGAATAATCGTAGAAGCCGCGCTTGGTCTTGCGGCCGAGCCAGCCGGCCTCGACATATTTCACCAGCAGCGGCGCCGGGCGGAACTTGGGATCGCCGGTACCCGAATAGAGCACCCGCGTGATCTCCAGGCAGGTGTCGAGGCCGATGAAGTCGGCAAGCGTCAGCGGCCCCATCGGATGATTGAGGCCGAGGCTCACCGCCGTGTCGATGTCGCGGACGTTGGCCACGCCTTCGCCGAGCGCGAAGATCGCCTCGTTGAGCATCGGCAGCAACACCCGGTTGACGATGAAGCCCGGCGCGTCGTTGGCGTGGACGACCTCCTTGCCGAGCTTCCTCGCGAAGGCCTCGACGCGCGCGACGGTCTCGTCCGCGGTGGCGAGGCCACGGATCAGCTCGATCGGCTTCATCACCGGCACGGGGTTGAAGAAGTGCACGCCCATGAAGCGCGCCGCATCGGGCGCGGCCTGCGCCAGCCGCGTGATCGGGATCGACGAGGTGTTGGTGGCGAGGATGGCGTC
>Ga0207695_10005287_pt1 | contig 17210 bp, 16 predicted proteins | sample KBSC54metaG_FD_184354 | JGI IMG/M metagenome (GOLD analysis project Ga0207695, IMG submission 184354) | Corn rhizosphere microbial communities from Kellogg Biological Station, Michigan, USA - KBS C5-4 metaG (SPAdes) (version 2) | ecosystem: Host-associated > Plants > Roots > Rhizosphere > Soil... | reverse complement strand
TAAGGAATAATCAGCTCGCCGTTGTGGAGCAGAGCGCCGCAGGTATAAACCACATTAGGCACGTAACCTTCACGCTCGTTCTGGTTCGCTTTGAGCAGGGGTTCGGGGAGACGTCCGATCACCTTGGTGGGATCATCGCGATCGAGGAGGAACGCGCCGATGCAGTACGTTCTCATCGGGCCGACACCATGGCTGAGGACCAACCATCCCTCATCGGTTTCTATAGGCGAGCCGCAGTTCCCAAGTTGGACCAGTTCCCAAGGAAAATTGGGCTTCAGGAGAACGCTACGTTCATTCCAGAAGTGGATGTTGTCAGAAAACATCAGGTAGATGTTTTCATTGTCCTGGCGGGAGAGCATCGCAAACTTACCGGCAATTTTCCGGGGGAACAAGGCCATGCCTTTGTTTTCCGCGGCCGGTCCATTCAACGTCCTGAATCGGAAGTGGAGGAAATCGGAAGTCTCAACCAACTCCGGCACTACGACTCTGCCATCGTAAGCGGTAAATGTCGCATAGTAGATGTGCACGCCGTCGTCGTTCCGGAAGCAAACGAAACGGGCGTCCTCAATCCCGTTGCGTTGGGACGGCGTGGCCGGAAATATGATGCGTTCCGACATGTCCTGGTCCGGCTGAAATTGAACTTCATAGTTGGACCGGGCGAGCATCCAAATCCCTTGGGATGCGTCCTGATCGTCCTGAGACAATCCATCCGGCAGGCGGAACTGTTCTGCCTGGAGCGCGCCGCGAAGCTCTTCCAACGCGAAGGATTCCCCTAGTTTGTGCATGATCCGGCGTGCGAATTCACCGATCAAACCCAACTCGGAGAGCTTTCGCCCGAACAGAGCCTTCTCGTAAACGGGGTTTGGGACCTGGCGCGGCTCGGTGAGGAAACCAGTGGGCGCGCAAACCTCGATCCGTTGATCGGGATGAATGGTCCCGATCCGAAACGTGACGGAGGAAATATGGCCTTCCCCGGTAGCTCGCAGGCTCAGGATAAACCGCAGAGCGCCGGGCGGGAGATCGGCCTGGTCAGGATGTGGAACCACGGATGGATTGAACAGGGCGGCGGATTCCAGCGAGTATTCGGCCAGGAAATACGATCCGATCAAGAGCCGCCTCGACTCGGACACCAGATCATTCTTTAACATCGATTCGCAAACTTCTTCAAAGCGCTCCAGAAGGCGATGTCGGAGTCTGTGGTGCCTCTGCGAAAACTCGGCGCATACCTCGTCGAGCAGCGAATCGACCCGGTCTTCCGGAAGCGCCACGATGCGCGCAACTATCCTGGCCATCCGCTCGGGACCACCCGGGTTGAAGGGCCGGAGAAGAACCCGTGATTGATCGGGACTGAGAAGAGTCGAAGTGCGTTTGAGGTGAATGGGCATGGACTAGGATGGCTACGTCGCGACGGCGATCTGTCCCTTGAAACTGGTACGTATGTTTTGGGCTGATCGCATTTCCGCCAAAGCAAGGAGGAAGGCCAGAGTCGATTCCGCTCCTTGGTTTCCATTGACGCGATCAACATGCAGCCCGTCGTGGCAACCGCCTGTCTCGGGCGAGTAAAGCTCGAGTCCGAGATCGTTCCAGCCGATGAACCAGTCGAACGCGCATTGGGCATGTTCGAACCAACAAACGTCCGATGTGACCCGATAGGCTTCCAGACAAGCCGAGACTGTAGCCTGTGCCTCAACGGGCTGCTGGTCGAAGTTGGCGCGGGGCTCGCCGCGGGTATAGAACCCATTGCTGCCAATCGGGCGAAAATGATTATCCTCCGACATCTGCAATTTGGTCAGCCAGCGTAGGGCTTGGAGGCCCCGATTCAGCACTTCGCGCTGTCCGGTTGCATGTCCGCTCACAATCAAGGAGTGCGCGAGCTTGGCGTTATCGTACGACAGGCTTTCTTCAAACCATTGCCAGTCCGGCTGCGCAACTGCCTTGAAAATCTCCATGAGCCGGCTGATAAGCGTCTCGCGGGTTTGGTTGACCAGGCTGTCGCCGCCTAGCCGGCGCAAATACTCATGGATGCCGATCAGACCAAAGGCCCATGCCCGGGGGGAAGAGAACTCAGTAATCGCGGGCAAGGCCTGTGCGAAGAGTTGTCCCGCCATCATTTGAAAGCTCCGAACGGGTGAACGCCCCACGCCCATGCCAAGAGCCCAGAGCGCCCTTCCCTGCGAATCCTCCGATCCGTGAGGGTCCAGCCACCGCCGGTCAAAACTCAAATGGTTGTGGAAGCGCCCAGTCTCCAGATCGAAGGCATGATGGAGGAAAGCCGCAGAAGTGCTGGCCAGTGCCCGTACTTGCTCCGTTTCCTCGCCCAGTTCACCCAGCAGGACCGCCAGGACGAAAGCGCGAGCATTGTCGTCGGTGCAATAGCCTTCGGAAAAGTTCGGCACACTATAGACCGCATGTTGGAAAACTCCCGTCGAGTCGGTCATTCGCAAGAGATGGCTCAGATTCAGGCGCGGAAGTTCCCGCGGCTTTTCATCGAGCGTTTTGGTGGCAAGGGCCATTCGAGACCGGGCGGAGGCTTCGATGCGAGAGCTCTCGAAGGAACGCATATACATCTGCGCCACGTTGCTCCAGACCATTTCCCGGCCGATGCGGTATGCGTTTTTACGAATGGAATGGCGGCGGGTGTCGTCCCGCAGCAACCCGACAACTTCTCGCGCGATGGACGGAGCGTCCCCGAACGGCACCAACACCCCGCGATCTTCGGCCAACAGTTCCGCCGCATGCCAGTAGGGCGTAGAGACCACCGCTTTCCCGGCGCCGAAGGCGTAGGCCAGCGTGCCGGAAGTGATCTGGGCTTCGTTCATGTAAGGAGTGATGTACAGGTCTGCCGCGCCGATGAACTCCTTTAGATTCTCAAGGTCCACGAATTGGTTGTAGAAGATGACGTTCTTGCCAACGTTGTTCTTCTTAGCGAGGATTTCAAGGCTGAGGCGGTAGGCTTCGCCGTGTTCCCGCAATTCATTCGGATGGGTGGCGCCGAGGACAATATAGACGACTTCGGGGAACTCGGCCAGGATTTGCGGCAGGGCATTGAGCACATACTCGATTCCCTTATTCGGCGATAGTAGGCCGAACGTCAGTAGCACCACCCGCCCTTCCACCCCGAACTGATCCTTGAAATACGTCGGATCGACGAAACCAACGTCTGGAATGCCGTGCGCGATGAGATCGATCTTAGCCAGCGGCGCCTGGTAAATATCTTGCAGCATCTGGCGGCCACGCTCGGCCATGACCACGAGCCGGGTAGACAGGGAGATCAACCCTTCCATGACGCGCCGCTGGTCAGCACTCGGCTCCCGCAGAACGGTATGGAGCGTTGTGATCACAGGCATTCTCAATTCGCGCAGGAGTGCCAGGATATGTCCGCCGGCAGGTCCTCCGAAAATACCGAATTCATGCTGCAGGCAGACAATGTCTACATTACTGATATTGAGGAAGTCTGCGGCTCGCAGATACGAAGAGAGGTCCTGCTCCTCAATCTCGAAGCGAACCACCTCCGGATACTCGTAGCCTGCTGAAATGTCGTTGACCGACACGGCGAGACACTGGCTTTGGGGATGTGCGGCCGCGACGGCGGCTAGCAAGTCGGTCGTGAAAGTGGCGATACCACACTTTCGAGGCAGGTGGTCGCCGACAAAGGCGATCTTACGGATTTTCGTAGTTTCGTTCAAGTGACCCTTTCGGCCCGGACGATAAATCTGTCGGGAGCGGAACCGACGAAGTAGAACGGATAGCAGGTGACCAGGGTGAGGATCTCGCCAGCGCTGGTAGCCAACACCTCGACATCAGTCGGACTCACTACCCTGGCGGAAACGACGCGGTAACGGTACTCGCCGAGCGGCGTGGTGAGCGTGATGACGTCGTCTTGACGTATGTTTCGCAATGGCCTGAAATACGTGTCTCGGTGACCGGCGATACCGACATTTCCGCGCCCGCCGGGTAGCGCCGTACCAGCAATGTGGCCGACGGCGCGCCGAAGTGTGGTGGTACTGGTGCCCTCCAGGACGATCGCAGAAAGGCGGAGACGCGGAATCGAAATACGGCCAATCAAGCCGCCGGTCAAAGCCGTCGGACTCTGCGGCCAAACGGTAGATGCGGCTTCCCGCGGTCCAGGGCTCCCTGCTTGCCGGTCATGAAGCATTTGTTCGAGGTGGCGGCGTTCACGATTTTGAAAGATCCAACTGTCGACCACCGCGAACACACAGTAACTCAGCGACACCACGGCGCAGGCCGCGAACACTCGCTGCGTCCAACACAGAATATCTCTCAGTGCCTTCCTGTCCACTAGCAGCTTCATTTGGCGTGCTCATTCCTGTCCGGCCTGGATTCGCCACCGGCAATGTAGCCGGCGCGGGTGCGCACCGTGAGGTTGGCCTTCCCCGCCGTTCGTGCGATCACGCGAATGGCCCGGAACGCGCCTGGCTGCGCCGTATTGGAGGGAACGTATCCGAGTGTGTATTGATTACGAATGTCGCGCGCGATGCGTTCGCAGATTGGCACGACCTCGTTCAGCTCGCCGGGGAAGAAGGCTTCCCCACCTGTTGTGCCGGCCAGTCGACGGAGGACGGCTGGGTTCCGGTCGGCGTCGCTGTCATCGAAGATGCCAATCGTGTAGATGAGTGCGCTCGATTGGCGTGCCATTTTCACAACGTCCTCCAGGGAGTGCCTGCTTCTGTTGTCGCCGCCATCGCTGATGACGATCAGCACCTTCTTATCCCGGGTACCCGTCAGCAGGCGGCCTTGTGCCATGAGCACCGCGTCGTAGAGCGCCGTCTGCCCCGTGACCGGCGCCTTCGCGATGGCCCGCGCGAGCTCGTCGGGGCGGTTGGTGAATCGGATTGCATCCGGTAGGCCCAGAGAGACTGTCTCGTTGAAGTTGACTACGAACATCTCGTCCTGCGGGCTGCTCGCCTGGACGAACGTCTGGGCGGCCGCAATCACTTCCGCGAGTCTGGGACGCATGCTGCCGCTGTGGTCGATCACCAGTCCCACGGTGACCGGGATGTCTTCGTGGAGGAACAACCGGAGCGCCTGCCGGACGCCGTCTTCGTAAACCTCAAAATCGTGCTCACCCAAATTGGAGGCGGGCCTGCCTTTTTGGTCGCGCACAGTAGCATTCAGCACGACGAGATTGACATCCACTGAAATCCGGTGGGACCCTGGGGCCTGGGGATCGCTCGACACCGGAGCCTGCGGTCCGGCATTGCCCGCAAAATCGATCAGAAGGAGCAATGGAAGGGCGAGCAGCATGCAGCCATTCATTCGCCAACTCCTCACGAGGCTTGTATCCGGCGGTATTCCGGCTGCCACATCGCGTCTTGCACCTGTTGAACGATGTCGTCCAACCTGACTCCAGCCAAGCCCTCAGCAACGGCGGCCTCCGCGACCGCGACCGCCACCGTCGCCGAGACGCTGCGCAAGTTGTCAACATGGGGCAGAAGCGACGCGCCGGGCTGGCGCACAACCACCAAGCTGGACACGGCGCTCGCTGCGGCCGCGAACATGCCCGCGCTAATCCGGCTGGCTCGGGAGACAATCGCGCCTAGTGCCAGGCCCGGGTACAGCATGGCATTATTCAGGTGCGCGACGACGTAGGTCACGCCTTTGTAAGTGACCGGGGCGAACGGGCTACCCGCCGCAATGAGGGCACGTCCGTCGGTCCAGGCAATCAAATCGGCAGGATTTGCCTCGGCTCGCGCCGGCGGATTGGATAGCGCGAAGATAATCGGCCTGTCGGTATTTGCGCCCATTTCCCTCACGATCCCTTCCGTGAAGCTGCCAGCGGCGGTCGACGCGCCGATCAACATGGTCGGTTTCACCCGGCGCACAACCTCGGCCAGGTTGACGCCACCCTGAACGCCATCGTGCTTCCAAGATTTGCTCTCCGCCGCCGGCCGGGCGTATGCCACCTGATCATCGCGCAATTCATCAGCCATTTCTAGGGTCAGGAGCCCCTTCCGGTCGATGCACCAGAAGCGCCGGGCCGCATCCTCTTTGGTGAGCCCTTCGAGCACCATGGCGTCGCGAAGTTGGTCGGCGACACTGATCCCGGCGGTGCCGGCGCCGAGTATGACTACGCGCTGGTTGCGCAGCAGCGTCCCGCAGACCCGAGTTGCGGAAATGGCCGCAGCCCGTGCGATCGCGCCAGTGCCCTGTATATCTTCGTTGAACGTGCAGATCCGGTCGCGGTACCTTTCGAGGATGCGGCGACCATTGGCGGACGCAAAGTCCTCCCACTGCAACAGGGCGTTCGGGAACAGCGTCGTCACGGTGCTGACGTAAGCATCGATGAAGGCGTCGTACCGCTCCCCACAGATCCGGGCGTGCCGGTTCCCGATGTAAGCGGGATCCTCCAACAGACTCTCCCGGTTGGTGCCGACATCGAGCATCACCGGGATGACGCGGGCCGGGTCAATGCCACCTGCCGCCGTGTAGATCGCCAGCTTGCCGATCGACACCTCCATGCCGCCTACCCCCCAATCGCCGATTCCGCGAATCTGTTCGGCATCGGTCGCAACGATGAGGTCGATATCGCCCGCGCGGACGCCGACGCCTGCAAACGCCTCGTTGATCCCCTCGGGATGGTCGATGGAGAGATAAACTCCCCGCGGCGGCCGGCACTCATGGTGGTATTGCTCCACGGCTATCCCCACGGTCACATCGTTGACGATGGGAATCATCTCGCGAAGGTGTTCTGAAAACAGACGGTAGAACAGCACCTCATTGCGGTCGTGCAACGCGGTCAAATAGATGTTCTTGCTCAGCGAGTCGGGCAGCCGCTCGTACTGGATGTAAGCGCGTCTGACTTGAATTTCCAGGGTGCTGATGTCGGGCGGCAGCAGACCCCTGAGGCCAAGGGCCTCGCGCTCTTCCGCGGTGAAAGCCGTCCCTTTGTTTAGGACCGGCGAATTGAGAACGGCCAGTCCCCGCGCCTTTGTCTGGTCACAGTCTTCCTCATCCGGGTTACGCTTGGTCGCGGGCGCCAGTATCGGGACCACTCTATGTCGCATGCTGCTCCTGTCACCTGACAATTAGAAAACGTTCAACGCGGCGCGCCAGGATTGGCGCGCCGCGTGATCAGATCGAAAACACTCTACTGAAGCCGTCTTGCGGCAGTACGGACAGTGAAGGCGCCGCCCAAGGCAACCAGTCCGAGTAGCCCGATCAGGGGTACCGTGCTCGCCGTAGCCGGAAGCGTCTTCTCCGTCACGGAGGCAACTTCAGTCGATGCCGGCGGCGGGGTAACCACCTCGGCGAGCTGGACCTCTTCGCCGGTCGGCTTGATCGCCATGATGGGTGCCCGCTTCATTTCCATCACAATTGGTTCGGCCGCCAACTTGGCCGGCTCGGTGACTTCGACAGGGATCTCGGCCGCCGTGAAGAGTACAGGCGTGTTAGTGGTTTTCGCCAGGGTCACAGCTTTGGCCTTCGGATAGACGAATTCCTCGCCCCAGTTTCTGCCGGGGTAGAACCAGGCTCGCAGCGCTTCCGGTTCGCCGGCCGGCCTTTCCCTGAATGTCACCACGGTTTTGTCGGTGGCTTTGAGGCGATAGTTCGGGATGGCCAGGATAGTGGCGTAGATGGTTGTTTCGTCCTTATTGAAAATCTGGACGATGTGGCGGTCGGACTGCGAGTCCAGGATCTTGAACACATAGGTGCCGGCGGGCAATACGCCCCACCCGGCGAGGTGAACGCCCGGAATCTCCACAGGACCGCTAAAGGTGATGACGGTCTTCCTGTTCCAGTCGTCGGCTCTTACGCTTGGTGCGAGTACCGCGCCGATTAGCGCCATACAGCTCACCGTGATTAATCCGTTGATAAGTTTCACTTCTTCCTCTTCCTTTGATGGATCTTGTAGTCTGCGGTTCGCTTTGCGTGGGCGGCAGATCTCGACGGGTTTTGACCCGCGCTCTTCTACTAAGGCATTTCGTCCGCCATACGCGCCGATCGCTGTTGGGCTATAGATTTCTGCGTTCCTCACGTTTACGGATAGTGCTCGAAGCGTTGGGACCCCGACGTTGCGAGGTCATGGTGACCGAATGCGGTCAATCCCCGTGGACGAGCCTGCTTTCGGGGTCGTCTCCGCCGCGTTGTTGTCTTCGGCCAGCAACGTGCCCCCTCGGTCATTGAGAGAAGAGGAATCGAATCGTGAAAACCAAATTGATCGTGTTGACATTGCTGGCGGTGGGGGCAGCCTTCGCTCAGTTCTCCATCGGAGTGAGAATCGGCGCGCCGCCACCAGTGCGGGTTCTCAGGGTGCAACCACGAAGTCCTGGCGCTGATTATTCCTGGGTGGCCGGCTATTGGTACCCGGCGGGTAACCACTACAAATGGCACGACGGATATTGGACCCGTCCGGCATATACCGGCGCGCGTTGGGTGGAACCCCGTCATGATGGCCAGCAGTATTTTGCCGGCTATTGGGAAGGAGACCGCGGCCAAGTGGCCCACGATCACCGCTGGGACCGCGGCCGTGACCACAACCGGGATTTCAATCGCGATCACGACCGCAGGTAAGGTGGAGTGCTCGCTGGGGCAGACGACGAAGTGCGAACGTCTGCCCCATGCCAGCGTAGTTACCGCGCGGCTGGAGATTCATGAAAGCGGGTTTCGATTCCGGCGCTGTTGGCCGCCTGCATGCGACACCGCGGGTCAGCATTTAGTCCATCTGGCATGGAAGGCCTACCAGGGCGAAACGCTTTCACTCCCGCTGATCGGCGGTGTGGCGCTCCGGCAGTCGGAGAAGTCATGTCCACATCTACATTAAGGAGAACTATTTCATGATCAGGTTATTTTCTGTCGCGCTTTTGACCGTAGCCGGTCTTTCCGCGCAAGCCGTGCCGATTTGTATGGCAGTCACAGCAGAGGACGCACAGGCGCTGATTGGTCCCGCGGCAAAACGGACCAAGGATCCCAGTGGCTGCCAGTGGCAGGAAACCGGCGGGAAGAAGTTAAATGTGGCGTTGGAGGGATCGTCCGCCGCTTTCGAATCGTATCGTGCCCACAGCGCCAAGGAGGGCAAGACCCGGAACGAAGATGGTCTCGGCGGCACGGGCTTTTCCAGCATCCCCACCGAACACCATGGAAGCCGCGCCGCGATCTACCTGATGAAGGGGCCGGTGATCCTGGTCGTCGATATCGACGGCTATGCTCCCGGAGGCGCCGAAGAGCGACTGCCGCAGGTGCGCGACCTGGTCCGCAAACTCGTCCCCAGGATTTGAAAGTCCGCCACCAATTCAAGAGGAGAAACGAAATGATCGCTATTAGACCTACGACAAGCATTGCGCTCATCTGCATGACGCTCGCCGGAGCCGCTTGGCTGCATGCCGAAGAGCGGATGCGCGCCGGACTCTGGGCAGTCATGTCGAGCTTAAACGGAGAGCCATCCGGAACAGTGGGCAACATCTGCTACACGCCCGCCATGGTCGCAACCGCAAATGCGCCGGCGATGGAAGTCAAGCAAGCCACTGAGAAACTCAGCGCCCGGCAAGGCTGCACGCTCAAGGAATTCACCATGGACGGAAACAAGATGTCCATGATCAAAGCCTGCGGCGCTAAAACGTCGGTGATCGTGAGCACTTACAGCGGCGACCGATTTGAAACCGTGGACAAGGCAACCACAGGCGGTGTGACCAGAGAGATGCGCATGACCGGTAAGCGCGTCGGCGAGTGCAAGTAACCAGGCATGGATCCAATCTTCAGGACGAATGACGGGCGAACCGCGACCACAACATCGACACGACCGACGCGGGCAAACTCTTAGGGCTGCCACGAGAGCAGATCATCGGCCGTCCGGTCGATGATTTCACAGACCCCGCCTTTAAGCCCCAGCTGTCGGAGCTTTGGCATGCCTGGCGGGCAGGACGGCGAACATGAGGGAACGCTTCGGCTGGCGGGTTCCGGATGGAAGTCCGCGCGACGCCCAAAAAGAACGCGCCCGTCATCGTCATCAGACGCGGATCACCGGCCCAGGCGGAAACCGGCTACACCCGCCCACATGCCGGTGGCCTGCAACAGCCATATGCAGACGACGACAACCACCACGACGTTCAGGATCGTCTTGATGCTGGAGGCCATGGGAATGTAGCGGTTGATCAGGTGCAACGCAACCCCGACCACGATCAATATCACAACAAGATTGAGTAAAGGCATGTTCAGCTCCTTCGATGCAAGAAGGCAATTCGTCACCCAAAGCCGTGCGGCAGGCGCGGCCGTTCTTTCCATGAGTCAAACCCGCGATTGGCTCCGGCAAAGTTGACCACCTGCGGTCACGTGACCCGGTGCGGTCAGTTCTCCCCTCTGGTCAGTTGGCTCCGCGCGCCGCCGCCGCGTGAACAGCGATGGTTTTGCGGGTTCAAGCACTGAATGGGCTCCAAAATGCGCTGACCACATGAATTGGAATCCAATCGAAGGCAAGTGGAGACGACTCACGGGATCTGGACGGGAGCGTTTGGGGGAAGCCTAACGCCAAGCGGCTGGGGCGCGTCGGAAGGAAGATAGTGTTCCAAACAAGTACGAGAATCATGAAGTGGATTTCGGTTCCGGCGCTGCTGGCGGCCTCCATGTTTCTATTTCTGGCCAACAGGTACGAACCTTTAACGGCGGGGCTCGTGATTCTGGGCGCCGTCTTCTTTATTGTGCGGGCGGTTCGGGCAAAGGAGTATTGCTGGTCCGTAGGACTGGTTGCAATCGCGGCCGTGTTCAGCCCCCTGGTGCTCGCGGCGAAGATCTTCCTCTTGATGGGCCTCACCTGCATCGCCATCCTCACAACCCTCTTGGCCGTATTCCGGGCGCAACCGGCGCCTGCCGGCTATAACAGGACAGTTCCAGGCGCCGGCAAAGCACTGAGACTCTATGACGAAACTATTGACATTCGCGTTCCTGGCGGCGATTCCCATGGCTGGTGTTGCGCAGACCCCGGAACCGCTCGCCGTGGGAGACAAACTACGCCTTCACGCCGAAAGCACCGTCGGCCCATTGGCAATCGTGGGTATCGCCGCATATGCAGGCGCTCTTCAGGACTTCAACGCGCCAATGGAGTGGGGCCAGGGAGGCGCAGCCTACGGTAAGAGGGTTGCATCGACGGCAGGTGCGTGGGGTATTCACGGCGCTCTGGCTTTCGGACTGGATGCCTCTCTGCACCAGGACCCGCGGTACTCCCGGTCGCTCCGCACCGGGTTCTGGCGCCGGATGGGGCATGCTATCCGGGGAACGATCCTCACCCGCACCGATGCAGGCGGCGAGACTCTGTCCATCTGGCGCATCGGCAGCGCCTACGGCTCCGCCTACCTGTCCAACCTATGGTATCCGGACCGGTTGAATACGGCGCGGCTCGGATTTGTCCAGGGTTCCGTCGGACTCGGGTTTGGTCTGGCGGGAAATCTGGGAGCCGAGTTCTGGCCGGATATCAAACGAAAGATGTTACGGACAAAATGACAACTCCCCGCATGGCTTGTCCCCCCTTGGCCGCGATTGGCCTGATGGTTCTATTCTCGTGCCCAAGCGCGTATGCGTATTCGGTGCTGACCCACGAGGCCATCGTCGATTCCACCTGGGACAGCGGGATCAAGCCGCTTCTCCTCAAACGATTTCCCGCTTCTACCGAGGAGGATTTAGTTCATGCGCACGCCTATGCCTACGGAGGCTGCATCATCCAGGATCTGGGCTACTATCCGTTCGGCAGCAGATTTTTCAGCGATCTAACCCACTACGTGCGCAGCGGCGACTTCATTCTCAACCTGCTTCGAGAGTCGCAGGATCTCAACGAATTTGCCTTCGCTCTGGGCGCATTGGCTCACTATGCCGCGGACAACAACGGCCACCGCCTGGCCACGAATGTCTCGGTGCCGCTGCTCTACCCTCAGCTCCGCTTGAAATTCGGCAGCTCCATAACGTATGCGGACGATCCGTTCTCGCACACTAAGACAGAATTTGGCTTCGACGTGTTTCAGTCCGCGAAGAGCCGCTATGCTTCGGACGCCTACAAGAGCTTCATCGGTTTTCAAGTAGCCAAGCCGGTTCTCGAGCGGGCATTTCTGGACACGTATGGGCTGACCATGAAGCAACTATTCATCAGCCTCGATCTTGCCGTCGGGTCGTACCGCCGCGCGGTCGGTATCGTCCTTCCGGCCCTGACGAAGGTCGCATGGCAAATCAAAAGTCAGGAAATTCGGAGGGATGCGCCGGGCATCACCCGCAAGAAATTCCTCTACAATTTGTCTCGCTCCAGCTACGAAAAGAACTGGGGCTCGACTTACCAACGGCCGGGTCTGCGATCGAGAATGCTGGCGGGGTTCTTTCACATCGTGCCTAGAGTCGGCCCGTTCAAAGCGTTCGCCTTCAAGAGGCTGACACCGGAAACTGAGAGGTTGTACATGGCTGGTTTCAACGCATCGGTGGACCGGTACCGCGAACTGCTTGCCGGCGTGGGTAGCGGCAAGCTGATCCTGGCCAACGACAATTTCGATCTGGGAGAAACCACAAAGGCCGGTCGATACACGCTGACTGACGCCGCGTATGCGAAGCTGCTCCATAAACTGCATGGCCGCTACGCAGACCTGCCGCAGGGTCTCAGGAGCGACATTCTGGCCTTCTACAGGGATCTCACGCTTCCAATCGAGACCAAGGCTCGCGCAAGCGACTGGGCGCGGTTGCAGGATGAGCTCGATCACCTCTCTGCAATCGATCGGGATCTCGATGGGACGAGTTCTAGGGTCGCAACACTTGCGGGAGCGCCGCTCTCGAAATGAGCGGTAAAACCGGCTTTGCGTCTCCGCGCTACCGGAGCATTCCCCCGAATGCGGGCCGCAAACACGTCGAAATTTAGGAGGTTGACCGCATTTGGTCGGAAAGCACCTCCTGGCGGCGGCCTTCCGGCCCGAGGATCGGTTCAGTCTCGGATTAGGGAGCCCGCTCGAAGCGCCTGATCTAGCCCTTTAGAAGCAATGTGCTGTGGGATTGGCCCGGAGAAGGTCCTCCGCGGGGGGGCAGACTCGTTCTACCCTATTGCTCCATTGGTCCTGAGATTGCCTTTAGGAGCATGCCCTCCATAGGTTAGATGGTAGTAGATATGGCGGAGGGCAACTTGCACATACGTGAAAGGCGGCAATCATGCCCCCATCTCTAAAAGGGACCGTCGAAACTATTCTGGTTGTTGACGACAATCCGTTGGTTCTCAAAATGGTAGTGGCGGTGCTCGAAGCCGAGAGATTCATAGTCCTCTCAGCTGATAACGGACCTTCTGCGCTCAAGCTTGCGGACAAAACCACCGAAACGATTGATCTGCTGCTCTCCGATGTGGAGATGCCGCAAATGTCCGGCCCAGAGTTGGGCGAGGCGCTGAAGAAGACGAGGCCGGACATGCATGTGATGTTGATGTCAGGCGGAGCAAATGGCAGCCTGCTGGTTCTGAACTACGGATGGGCATACATTCAGAAACCCTTTGTCGCCCGGAAACTGGTTCAGATGGTTAATAACGTATTGCATTCACCCGATCGGTCTCAACCGGGCGGCGATGAATTCGACAGCCGGAAGGACCGTGAAGACGATAGAGGAATTCGAACTGACACAACCCCAAGATGCCCTCTGATATAAGCTCTCGTGACCGAATATGGTCAATGCGTAGTCTGGCCACGCCCAACTTGATGGTAGACTTGGATGTCGCTGCCATTCTTGGCTCCAGCTTCGTTTGCGAGACCGAATTGGCGCAGGTTGATTTTGTCTTTCTAGCAACGGCTGGCTCCCCTGGATCCCCAACGGCTGAAAGAGAGGGGCTGTGAATTCCGCTGCACGCTCCGCTGCCCCACAAACGCCGGACGCCCGCTGGCTCGTGGAAAACGGTCCGCGACAACTCGAACTCCTGTTCCGCGCGATCGTGTATCACCCTTCCGCACCCGTCGTCATCATGGACGACAATGGCCATTCCAAGGACGCCAGCATTGGCGCGGGCAAACTCTTAGGGCTGCCACGAGAGCACATCATCGGCCGGCCGGTTGATGATTTCGCAGACCCCGCCTTCAAGCCCCGGATGTCGGAGCTTTGGAATGCCCTCCAGCAGGACGGGGAACATGAGGGAACGCTTCGGCTGGTGGGTCCGGATGGAAGCCCGCGCGACATTGAGTACACGGCCAAAGCAAACGTCATGCCCGTGCGAAACCTCCTTGTTCTGCGCGATAAGGCGGCAGCCGGTGAGAGTGAACCCGCTCCCGCCGGCCCCATTCCGTCCTGGGTGCACGACTACGCTCTGTACTTGTTGGATATGGAAGGACGCGTCGTTGCCTGGTATTCCGGAGCCGCCCGCATTTACTCTTACCAGGCCGACGAGGCCGTCGACCAACACGTATCGTTTCTCTACCCTGGCGAAGATACTCTCCCGGCGAGAGTTCAGGGCGAACTGAATAGGGCGGCGATCGAAGGTCATGTGGGCGCTGAAAGCTGGCATGCCAGAAAGGACGGGTCGCGCTTCTGGGCCAACGCCATTACGATGGCGCTCAAAGATGAAAACGGCCAATTGAGGGGATTCGCCCGAGTGGTGCGCGACTTCACCGATCGCCACGAGAGAGACGATAAGTTGCGGCGCAGCCGCGCGCGTATTCGGCCGATCCCGTTGCACTCGACGATCGTTGGCGTTGTTTCGGGTGAGTTCGACCGCATTCCGGAGGTCAACGATGCCTTTCTCGCGCTTGTCGGTTATAGCCGCGACGATTTGGCGGCTGGCCAACTCAACTGGCCGGATCTCACTCCTCCGGAATACGTCCCACTGGATGAGGTGGCGCATGAAGAAGGGCTGAGATTTGGGGCATGCACGCCTTTTGAAAAAGAGTTGATACGGAAGGACGGCAGCAGGGTCCCGGTCCTGGTGGCTACGGCAGTGTTGAAACTGTCTCCGTTCCGGTGGATCACTTTCGTGCAGGACCTCCGCGAGCGGGAGCGTACTGAGAGTGTCGAAGAGGAGGATGTCGGACCGAAGCACGACTTCGAAGAGATTCTGGGCACCAGCGCGGCGCTGCGGCGCGTTCAGCGCCTGGTGGAGGTGGTCGCGCCCACCGATGCCACCGTCTTGATCCTCGGGGAAACCGGCACCGGGAAGGAACTGGTGGCGCGCGCCGTCCACCGAATGAGTCCGCGCAAGGGCCTTCCATTTGTAACGCTAAACTGCGCCGCCATTCCGACTGGGCTTCTGGAAAGCGAGCTATTCGGCTACGAGAGGGGCGCGTTTACGGGAGCACTATCCCAAAAGATCGGCCGCTTTGAGATGGCTCACCGGGGCACATTGTTTCTGGACGAGGTGGGCGATATTCCGCTGGATCTGCAGCCGAAATTGCTGCGGGCTTTGCAGGAGAAGGCGTTCGAGAGGCTGGGCGGCACCAAGACCATTCCTATTGACGTCCGGCTGGTAGCGGCAACCAACCGCAATCTCACCCAGATGATGGGGGACAAACTCTTTCGAAGCGATCTCTACTATCGGCTGAAAGTCTTCCCAATCACTACGCCTCCATTGCGCGATCACCCGGAGGACATACCGCTGCTCGTCCGGCACTTTATCAAGAAATACGCGGCGAAAATGGGCCGGCAGATTGACAAGATCCCGTCGGATACGATGCGCGCCCTGGTGAGCTGGGATTGGCCGGGGAATGTACGGGAGCTTGAGAACTTCATCGAGCGGGCCGTTATACTTTCCAGCGGCACAAGCCTTCGTGCGCCTTTAGCCGAAATACGGCACTCTGCCGGGGAATCGGCCGGCGGCGCCACGCTCGAGCAGGTCGAGCGTGAGCATATCGTCCGCGTGCTTCGTGAGAGCGGAGGGGTGGTCACCGCGGCCGCCACCCGCCTCGGACTCCACCGAACCACCCTCAACGCCATGATGCGAAAGCTTGGTATCTCCCGCAACGAGCTTTAAGCCAAGGCGCAAACCGCGACTCGTATGCTGGCGGGCGTTCGCAGCATCTCACCATTCGGCCGCCACTCTAAGAATGTCCCTCGCTCCATCCGGGGAGGCCCGCGCGGCGAGAAGGCGGGTGGTGTTCAGTTGTTGTTAGTGAACTGATTTCCCCTGTTCCTCAGACGGCCCCTGTATAACTGCAAACACTATGAATGCCCCGCTGGCTAAGGCCACCGCGGCGCCGGCACGAAGGAGCCCGGATCCCTGCATCCCCTCCCATTCCATGATCGCCCTCGCGTGATCAAGTCCGAGAAGCGTCGCCGAAATTCCTTGCAGGCACACCACGGTTCCCAACGCCCGCAAGGTCCTGGGCCAGCGAGAGCTCGACGCCGCCAGGACCAGTCCGATTCCCATGGCGAAGCGCACAGCGACGACCGCATAGAATAGGGCCGGCGTCGCGTAGTACAATCGGCGAACCATCGTCCCGCCATCGGGGGAGGCGATGCCCGCGATGCCAGCGACGATGCTCAACAGAGCGACGGGCAACGCGGCAATTCTAATGTCTTTTTTCATTCGATCCTCCTCAAGAAAACGCGCAGGGGCAAACTGAAGTCCGAGTGGGGGCTCGGGCAAGACTTTGATGATTGCTGTCATCACAACGGACCGGTTGCCAAGATCCCCGCGACGGCTCGCCGCGCCAACAGTTCGAGGTCACGGTCTCTCTCCAACACTGCTATTAATGAGTTAACACCCTGTAGCGACTACAGAGTCAAGCTCAAAGAACGAGAAGGTCAGAAGAAATGACAATCGGCGAACTTGCACGGAGAACGGGATGCGGAATCGAGACGATTCGGTATTACGAACATGAAGGCTTGCTGCCAAAACCCGACCGGACGAGCGGGAACTTTCGACGCTATGGGCAGGAGCACGCCGAACTGCTATCGTTCATTCGGCATTGCCGTTCCCTGGACATGGCGTTGAACGAGATCAAGATCTTGCTCACATTTCGCTCCGCGCCGGACGAGAACTGTCGTGAGGTCAACGCACTTTTGGATACCCATATCGGTCACGTGGAAGAGCGCATCGCGGAACTGCAAAGCCTGGAGGGCCAGCTTAGGGCACTGCGGGACAAATGCAGCAGCGGGAGATCGGCGGAGAACTGTGGGGTTTTGCGGGGATTAGGTGGTGCCCCCGATGACCGGGACGCAACCCGCGACAACCATGTTCCGCGTATGCATTCGACCAAGCGATAGAGTCGCAGGTGCCAGGCACCACCACAGAACCCTTGCGCCAAAGAGTTGGTCTGGCTGAAAGG
>Ga0207695_10005286_pt1 | contig 17211 bp, 18 predicted proteins | sample KBSC54metaG_FD_184354 | JGI IMG/M metagenome (GOLD analysis project Ga0207695, IMG submission 184354) | Corn rhizosphere microbial communities from Kellogg Biological Station, Michigan, USA - KBS C5-4 metaG (SPAdes) (version 2) | ecosystem: Host-associated > Plants > Roots > Rhizosphere > Soil... | reverse complement strand
CCTCGAACGCGTTTACGCGCGTGAGGGAGAGGCAGGCCTGTGCTTGCGGACGCAGTTCTCGTTGCGCAAGCGCGTGCTATAAGCGCCAGATGCGCACCCTGCTGACAATTATTTTCTCCGTTTTGACCGCCACGATGGCGCTTGCTCAAACGCCGCGCACGCACATTACTTTCGTCACCGACTGGAAGGCCCAGGCCGAACATGGCGGCTTCTACGAAGCGCTGGCGGAAGGCTTCTATGCCAAGCGCGGACTGGATGTGACCATCCGCGCCGGCGGGCCGCAAGTGAATGTGCCGCAATTGCTGGCGGGCGGCGCAGCGGATTTCGGCATCGGCTCCAACAGCTTCATCACCCTCAATCTGGTGAAGCAGGGTGTACCGCTGCGCGCCGTGATGGCGGTGTTCCAGAAGGATCCGCAAGTCTTGATCAGCCATCCGCGCCGCGACCTTACTTCGCTGGAAGAAATGCGCGGCCGCCCGATCCTGATTTCCGATGGCGCGATGACCAGCTTCTGGCCCTGGCTGAAAGCACGCTGGAAATTCAGCGACAGCCAGATCCGCAAATATACGTTCAACTTGGCGCCTTTCCTGGTCGACCCCAACGCGATTCAAGAGGGCTATCTCACCAGCGAACCCTTCACCATCGAGCAACAGGCGCATTTCAAACCGAAAGTGTTTCTGCTCGCCGATTACGGCTATCCCGGTTACGCCAACATGGTGCTGGTGCCGCAGAAATGGATCGACACCAATTCCAAAGCGGTGCAGGCCTTCTATGACGCCAGTCGCGACGGCTGGCTGGATTATCTCAACCGCGATCCCGGCCCCGGCAATCGCTTGATCAAGCGCGATAATCCTGACATGACCGACCCCATCATCGCCCAGGCGATCGATAAGATGAAACGCTACCAGCTCGTGTCGGGCGGCGATGCGCCGGCGTTTGGCGTAGGCGGCATGACCGAAAAGCGCTGGCGTGAATTCTACCAGACCATGCAGAGCGAGGGGCTTTATCCCAAGGGCCTGGACTACACCAAAGCCTATGACCTCACCTTCATGCGGCGCGCTTTCCAGAATTTCAAATGACGCTGCTTTCGGTTACCCAAGTCGGCAAACGCTTCGACAATGGCACCGAAGCCTTGTCGGGGCTGAATTTCCAGGTCCGCGATGGCGAGTTCGTGTCGCTGCTGGGACCTAGCGGCTGCGGTAAGTCCACGGCACTACGCCTGATCGCGGGCCTTCTCGCGCCGGACCGCGGCGCCATCACTTGGGAAGGACCACGACCCGAACTGGGTTTTGTGTTTCAGGAGCCCACCTTGATGCCTTGGGCCGGCGTGCTCGCCAATGCGCGGCTGCCGCTTGACTTGAAAGGCGTGACGCGAGCCGAAGCTAACGGGCGTGCGCGCGATGTCCTGACACGCTTGGGCCTCAAGGATTTCACCACGGCTTACCCCCGCGAATTGTCTGGCGGCATGAAGATGCGCGTCTCCATCGCCCGCGCCTTGGCCGCCAAGCCGCGGCTGCTTTTGATGGACGAGCCTTTTGCCGCCCTGGACGAGCCCACGCGCCAAGCTTTGAACGACGATCTGCTGCGCCTGGCGCGGGAAGATCGCATGACGGTGATTTTCGTCACCCACAGCGTGACCGAAGCGAGTTATCTCTCCGACCGCGTGCTGGTGATGACGCCGCGCCCCGGCCGCATCAAGGCGGATGTTCCGTTGCCGCCAGGTCCGCGCGACAGGCTCTCCGCCGCCTTCGCCGCCGATCAGAAACGTGTGGCGGAAGCGATGCTGGAACCGGCATGAGGCGCGCGCTCAACATTCTCATTCCAATGCTCTTGGGCGTGGCGTTGCTAGCGCTCTGGGAAGCAGCCGTGGCGGCACGGCATATTCCGCCCTACGTTCTGCCCGCACCGTCGGCCATCGCACGTGCGCTCGCGGACAATTTCTCTTCGCTGATGGCGTCGCTGTGGTCCACGCTGACGGTGACCTTGGAGGGCCTTGCGGCGGCGCTGATTGCGGGCGTGACGTTGGCTGTCGCCTTCAGCCAGAGCCGGCTGATCGAGCGCGCGCTTTATCCCTATGCCGTGGTGCTGCAGGTGACGCCGGTGGTGGCGATCGCACCACTGATCATGATCTGGGTCGGCTTTGAGCACATCGGCACGGCGCTGGCCTTGATCGCAGCTCTCGTCGCCTTCTTTCCCATCCTCTCCAACACCACGCTGGGTCTGAAATCTGCCGACTTCAATCTGGTGGATCTCATGCGGCTCTATGGCGCCACGCGTTGGCAGATTCTGTTGCGGCTGCGCCTGCCCGCTTCGCTGCCTTATCTTCTCAGCGCCATGAAGATCGCGGGCGGGCTATCGTTGATCGGTGCGGTGGTGGCGGAATTCGTGGCCGGTTCGGGCACTGCAACCGGTCTGGCCTGGCGCATTGTCGAAGCCGGCAACCGGTTGGAGATCGCCACCATGTTCGCCGCCCTCGCTCTCCTGGCGCTGTTGGGTATCGCCATTTTTGCAGCCTTTACCCTGCTGGAATGGGCGCTGCTGCATCGTTGGCACGAAAGCGCCTTGCGCCAGCAGAAATAACACCATACTACTGTATAATTATTAGAACAACATATTTCATGTGTTGAAGTATTGATTTTGCGGCTGCGAAATGTGATTTAGCAGCCATGCCCTTGCCTGCCTTGCAGATTTTAACTGCTAACCGGCTCAAAACCGGTGAGGTGCTTTATTGGCATCGGGCCGCTTGGGTGACCGGCCTGGATCAGGCCGAGCTGTTCTCGGAAGCCGGCGAGGCCGAGGCGGCGCTGGCCTCCGCACAGGCCTACGTCGCCGCCAACCAAGTGGTCTCGCCTTATCTGTTCGAAGTCCGGCGGGACAAAAGCGGCCTTCGCCCCGTCAAGGAGCGCGAAATCATTCGCAGCCTGGGACCCAGCGTGCGGCCCGACACCGGCAAACAGGCGGATCATGTATAGGTACGATGAGTTCGACGCCCGCTTCGTGGCGGAGCGCGTAGCGCAATTCCGCTATCAGGTAGAGCGGCGTCTCTCAGGCGAATTGACTGAGGATCAGTTCAAGCCGCTCAGGCTGATGAACGGCCTCTATCTTCAGCTCCACGCCTACATGCTGCGCGTCGCCATTCCTTACGGCACGCTGGCGAGCCGCCAGCTGCGCAAGCTCGCCCATATCGCGCGCAAATATGACAAGGGCTTCGGCCATTTCACCACCCGCACCAACATCCAATACAATTGGATTAAGCTGGTCGACGTGCCCGACATTCTAGCTGAACTGGCCGAAGTCGAGATGCATTGCATCCAGACCTCCGGCAATTGCATCCGCAATGTCACCGCCGATCATTTCGCCGGGGCCGCACGCGATGAAATCGAAGATCCACGCCCGTTGGCGGAGATCATCCGGCAATGGTCCAGCCTGCATCCGGAATTCAGCTTCCTCGCCCGCAAATTCAAGATCGCGGTGGGCGCGTCTGCCCACGACCGCGCCGCGCTCCTCTATCACGATATGGCGGTGGAGATCGTGCGCAATGAAGAAGGCCGCATTGGTTACAAAGTGCTGGTGGGTGGCGGCATGGGTCGCACGCCCTATCTCGCGCAGGTGATGAGCGGCTTCGTCGAACGCGAAGACATCCTCGTCTATCTCGAAGCGGTAATGCGGGTTTATAACCAGGACAGCCGCCGCGACAACCTCCACAAACAACGCATCAAGATCCTGGTCAACGCCATCGGCGTAGAAGAGATGCGGGCGCGCGTGGCGCGTGAATTCGAGGAGATCAAGCGCACAGGCTCCTTGCAATTGCCGGCGGAGGAACTGGCACGGATCGCCGCCTATTTCGCGCCGCCCGCTTTCGAAAAGCTGCCCGACGCTCTGCCTGTGGGCGACAGCGATTTCGAGGACTGGAAGAAGACCAATATCCATCCCCATCGCGCCCCCGGTTATGCCATCGCCACCATTTCGCTCAAGGCCATCGGCCAGGTACCGGGCGATGCCAGTGCCGATCAGATGGAGGCGCTGGCCGACCTTATGGACGAATTCGATCTTCGCGAAGTCCGGGTCAGCCATGAACAGAATCTGGTGCTGCCGCATGTTCGCCAGAGCGATCTGCCCGCAATCTTCACCCGGCTGAAACAGTTCGAGCTCGCCACGCCCAATGCCGGGCTGATCAGCGACATCATCGCCTGCCCGGGTTTGGATTATTGTGATCTCGCCAATGCCCGCTCCATTCCCGTGGCGCAGACCATCGCCAAGCGCTTCGCTGACATCGAACGCCAGCACGATATCGGCGAACTCAAGATCAAGATTTCCGGCTGCATCAATGCCTGCGGCCATCATCACGCCGGTCATATCGGCATTCTGGGCGTCGACAAGAAGGGCGTGGAATATTACCAGCTGGTGCTGGGCGGCTCGGGGGCGGAAGACGCCAGCATCGGCCAAATCATGGGCCCCGGCTTTGCCGCGCATGAAATCACTGACGCAGTGGAACGGGTGGTCGATCTTTATCTCACGCAGCGTGCGCCAGGTGAACGATTTCTGGACACCTACCGGCGCGTGGGCATGGAGCCTTTCAAGAACATCGCTTATCAGGAACAGATGAATGCCGCTTACAACGGTTGACGGTTTCAAGGCCGACGACTTCGTCACGCTGTCCGACGAAGCGCCATTGCCGGAAGCGGGTGGTGCCATCGTTTCGCTGGAACGGTTTCGCCGCGAGCGCGACCCGCTGATCGCCCGCAATGCGCCCATCGGTGTGCGGCTCCGCTCCGACCAATCGCCGGAGCAATTGGGCGAGGATGTGCATCGCCTGTCGCTGGTGGCGCTGGAATTTCCCAAATTCCGCGATGGCCGGGCTTTTTCCTGGGCACGGCTGCTGCGCACCCGGCTTGGTTTCGAAGGTGAAATCCGCGCCGTGGGCGATTTTCTCTATGACCAGATCGCTTATCAGCGCCGAGTCGGGTTCGACGCTTGGGAGTTGCCGGAGGATTTTACCGACGCGGCATTCGAACGCGCTTTGTCCGAGATCACACAAATTTATCAACCTTCTACCGACGGGCGCCGGACCATCGCGGCGCTGCGTGGCGACCGGCCTATCTGAATCGGCCGCGCCCCTTTCTGAACGGCAGATGAATGGCGGAAATTTCATATTTTACGCCATTTATTCAGCGGCGCTGAAGCCGCCGCGCCGTTAAATTGCCGCTCGCATTTCAAGACGAGTATTCCATGCGCAAAGCCCTTGTCCCCATGCTGGCCTCGCTTGTCCTATGCGGCACAGCCACCGCGGCTCTGGTCGTCAATGCCCGAGCCGCACCGACCAATGTCCGAAAGCCCATGATGGTCGCCCTGGTCACGCCCGGCACCATGCTGGCGCAGAACAGCGCCGCTCCAACCGGTGCGCGCGAGTTGCGCATGCCCGCCGAAATGACGGCACATCTGAAGCAAATGTGTGAAGACCATTATGCCCGCGAAGCCGGCCGCATGGCTTATATGGAAGCGCGTCTCAAACTGACGTCCGCCCAGCAGCCCCTATTTGCGCACTGGAAGGATGTCGCCCTCGATATCGCCAAGCGCCGCAGCGCCGATTGCAGCCAGCGTGTGGCACAGCGCGACCGTAAGGAGCGCAATGTGGTCGAGCGCATGGGCCGCGAGGAGGAGATGCTCAAGCGGCGCGTCGCCGATCTCGAATCCGAACGGCCGGCGTTGAGCGCCCTCTATGGCGCGCTTTCGCCCGAGCAACGGGAAGCCCTGTCGCCTGGGCGCCACCGCATGTTGGCCGGCGGCCCCATGATGGACCGCGAGCGGTTCCAGCGCCCACCGATGGAGATGGGTGATCATTCGCCGCCACCGCCGCCGCAATAGCTGTCACAAAGCTGGCACAAAGGGTCCCCCGGTGGTGAGACCCTTTTTTGTTGCCCCCATCCGGCGTTGGTTCTAAGAGGCGCGGACCAAGTACTGGATGACCGGCGATGAACGCTCCTACCCGCTTCGACACGCTGCCCCATTTTGCTTCCGCTGAAAAAGCCATGGAAAGCCTGAGGCCGACCGAGCCGCTCTATCTGGTCGCTCCCAAGAAATTCGCCGCCGCCGCCAAACAATTCCTCGATGCGTTTCCCGGCGACGTCCTCTATGCCGTGAAGGCCAATCCGCATCCTATCGTGCTCCTGCAATTATGGGCGGCAGGCATCCGGCATTTCGACACCGCCTCGCTGGGCGAGATCGAGATCGTCAAGACTCTTTTGCCGGACGCGATTTGCCACTTCATGGCGCCGGTCAGGCTGGCGGGTCAGGCCAAGGCCGCGTTCGAACGCCATGGCGTGACGGATTTCGTGGTCGACAGCGATTCCGAATTGGACAAGCTCCTGGCGGAAACCGGGGATCCGAAAAAGATCCGCGTCTTCGTCCGGCTGGTGGCGCAGCTGGGCGGCGCGCTGCTGGAAATGTCCAGCAAATATGGCTGCCGTCCCGAAGAGGCCGCCAAGCTGCTCAAGCGCGTCAAAGCCTCAGGCGCGCAGCCTTGCCTCACCTTCCATGTCGGCTCGCAATGCCTGTCGCCTTTTTCCTATGCCCAGGCGATCGAGATCGCTCAGCGCGCCATCACCCAATCCGGGGTCGAAGTCGCGGCGCTGGACATGGGGGGCGGCTTTCCCGCGGCCTATGCCGGCGAGGAGCCTCCGCCCATGCACTGGTACTTCGACATGATCAAGGAAGCGCTGGCCAATATCGGCCAGGCCAAGATTCACGTGATGTGCGAACCGGGGCGCGCGCTGGTAGCGGGCGGCATTTCGCTGGTGACGCAGCTGGTGATGCGGCGGGGCGACCGGCTTTATCTCAATGACGGCATCTATGGCAGCTTCGACGAACAGCGTTTTGCCAGCTTCGACGAGAATTACCCACCGACGGTTTACCGGCTGGATGCCAAAGGTCACGCCAAGCCTGTGGCGGGCGACAAACGGCCCTTCCGGGTCTATGGCCCGACCTGCGATTCCGCCGACGTGCTGCCCAGGCCACAGATGCTGCCCGACACGATCGCCAATGGCGACTTCGTGCTGTTCGAAGCGATGGGCGCCTATACCGTGTCGTCCCGCTCGCCTTTCAACGGCTATTATCCCGACAGCTGGGCGTTCCTGGACGCGTAACTACCGGTCGTCGTCGATATCGGCCTTTTCCAACTCGTGGGCGACGCGTTCCTTGATTCTGGCTGCGAAGTCCGCCTGGGCCCGCGCCAAATGCGCATCCGCATCGCCGTCATGCGCCATCGCCGCCGCGACGGCGGAGCCCGAGATGGCTTCGGCGCGGGCGTGCCGCTCATGGGACCGCCGGTCTTCCCGCCTGCCGTCGCTGTGTATCACTTCGCCGCTGCCACCAATGGAGACATCGATGCTCTTGGGCTCCCTGCGCAAAGTGACATCGCCCGAGCCACCGATACTGACATTCAACCTGTCTTCCGGCGCGATCTCGGCTTCGCCGCTGCCGGAGATGTGAACATCGGCACTCTTGGCCACAAGGCCGCCCAGCTTGGCATCGCCGGAGCCTTCCATTTCGATTTTCAGATTGCCCGTCGTGCCCTCGGCTTTGACGCCACCCGAACCCTCGTCCGAGATCGTGACATTGGTGGCATCCCTGGGTGCGATCTCCACGTCGCCGCTACCGTCGATGCTCACATCGGCGTTTTTGGCGGTCAGCCCGGCAAGCTTGGCGTCGCCCGAGCCTTCCACATCCAGGTTGAGATCTCCCGTGCTGCCCGTGGCGGCAATGTCGCCCGAGCCGGCTATCAGGACTTTCAAGCGATCGAATTTGCCGTCGGCCGTGATGTTGCCGGAACCCTTCAGCGAAATCTCCGCGTCCGGCTGGGAAAGGCCGGCAAGCTTCATGTCGCCGCTGCCCAGCAATTCGAATGTCTTGAAAGGCCGGCCCGGCAGCGTCACTTCGATCCGATGCTCGGGCCGGCTGAACATGAACCCACCTTGATTGCAGTCGATACTGACCACGCCGTCGCGAACATAGACATGAGAGATCAGCCTGGGATCGCCTTTGATCACCAGCTGGTCGCCGTTTCCCGGATGGTAATAGGCGCTAGCGGCCAAGGCCACCGCCACCCGGTCGCCATTGCCGTTCCAAGGCAAGGTCCGGCTGGCCGCGGCGGCGGCAGGTCCTGCCAGTCCGCAACTTGGCATGCCAAATCCACCAAAGCTGAAATCGGCGTTACCCAGCGTGCCACCGCCCACGGCAAACGCGCCGCCCAGACAGACCGCCGAGAGGACAAAGCCGGATATGGCGACAATTGCGAGTTTGGTCCGCATCACTGCACCTCCGCGTTGGACAATTCACGAGCTACGCGTTCCTTGATCTTGGCGCTCAACTCAGCCTTGGCCCGCTCCAGATCCTGGTCCGCATCATTGTCATTTGCCGTCGCCGCCATGATGGCGGACCGGATGATCGCCTCTTCGGCGCGCGCATGCCGGTTATGGCGCGGCACGGATTGGGTCTCGCCATCGGGATGAACGATCCGGCCGCTGCCGGCGATGGACGTCTGCAACTTCTTCGGCTCATTTTTAAGATAAATGTTGCCCGAGCCGGCGATACTGACGTCCAATGCATCCTGCGGGGCGACTTCCACAGTGCCGCTGCCGGCAATACTGACATCGGCAGTCTTGGCTACCAGTTCGCCCAGTGTGATCTTGCCGGAGCCGCGGATATTCACCCCGAGATTGTCGGTCTTGCCGCTGGCTTCGATATTGCCGGAGCCCGCAAGCGTGATCTTGACGTCCGGCTGGGACAAATCCGCCAATTGCATATCGCCAACGCCCAGAAGATCGAAGCTTTTGAAGGCGCGTCCCGGCAATGTGATGTCCAACCGGTTATCGCGGCCCAGATTGAAATGGCCGCCATGGCAGTCCAGCTCCACCACACCGTTGCGAACGCGGACATGAGCCACGACTTCCGGATCGCCTTTGACGATCAGCTTGTCGCCATTGCCGGCCCGATAATGAATATTCGCGGGCAGCGCCACGGCCGCCCGGTCCTCTCCCTCCCACGCCAAGCTGCGGGTGTCGGCGGTGGCGGTCGGCTGTCCCATCGTGTCGCAACGGGGCTGGCCGAAGCCGCCAAAGTCGAACACGGCATTGCCGGCGACGTTGCCGCCGAGCGCGAAGGCGCCCCCCAGGCAGACGGCGGAGATGGCAAATCCGGATACAGCGATGATCGCGAGTTTGGTGCGCATCAGTCTCTCCTATGAATGAGCGGGTTCGGTATGGGCGGAATCCAGCAGGCGGAAATGCAACCGCGCATACTGCACAAGACCACGGACGATAATGTCGAGCAGAAGCCAGGTCAGTGCCATCAGGCCGACACCGGCAGAGATTAGGCCCAGGCCGGCCAGCCAGAGCGCGGCGGCGCTACCCAGCATGCCGGTGATGGAACCCAGCACCATCATGCCGGGGAAAATCGCCACCAGCCACACGGCGGCGCCCGCAAAGAACAGTGCGATGGCAATGACGAACATGGCCAGCAACATCGCGGCCGCGAAGCAGACAAACGGAATGAGGAAAATCAGATCCAGGGTTGCAAGCCCCAACAGCGCGATCACGGCGCTTGCCAATCCCCCGGCGCTGCGTTCGCTTTCCCAGCGCTTGAATCCCGCTTCTGCCTTCAACTCCTTCGCCAACCGCGCCGGATCGCCCAGAGCGTTGGCAATGGCGGTCTCGCTGCGCCCCTCCGCCAAGCCTTCGCTGAAATGGGATTCATAATCGGCGATGGTTTCGTCTATGTCCTTCGGCGGCAGGCCGGAAAGCCCCATACGCAGTTCGGACAGAAACATGGCGCGGTTCATGTCGCGTCTCCCAGGATTTTTGCGACGGCAATTTCGAACGCGTCCCATTCGGCGCGTTGCGCTTGGAGCGCGGCGGTGCCCGCCTTGCTCAGTTTGTAATATTTGCGTGGCGGCCCGCTGGCCGACTCCTGCAGATAGGTCGTGACCAGACCGTCATTCTGCATGCGCCGCATCAGGGGATAGATCGTGCCTTCGCCCATGCCCACCGCCTCGGCCATCTGGGACGCAATCTCATAGGCATAATTGTCGCCCTTGGAGAGCAGTGCCAGCACGCACATTTCCAGGACGCCTTTTTTGAGTTGGACTTGCAGGGACTCGGACATGGGACCCTTATACTGCATAGTACCATGCAGCGCAAGGTAGCAGTGGAAATCCATGGAACCCCTTGATTTAACAAATATTAACGCTGAAATCCGGGCTATTCCGCCAACCAATCCTTAAGAAGAAACCGTCAGCATGGGGGCATGAACGCAACCACACGCCTGGCCCATCTCCTGGAACTTGCGGAAAAAGGCCCCGCCCTCAGAGCCGCTTTGGCGGAAGAGGTGGCGGAACTTCTGATCGATTGGCCCAGCGATTGTCCGAAGGAAATGCGCGGCCCTTGCGAGGCCTTGCTGGCGCGCGCTGCGCGCGAAGTGGATACGAAAATCCGCGCCCGGCTGTGGGTCCGCCTCCATGCCGATCCGGCGTTGGCCGCGCGGGTGTTGCCGCGCAATGAAGCGGTGAGCAATCTCCTCATCGCTGCTGCCCGCAACGGCGATGATATTCGCGCGCCGCTGGCGCAAGCGTTGAATCTTCCCGCCGCGCAAGTGGAAGAAATTCTGGCCGACGCCAGCGGCCATGCCTTGGCAGTTGCCTGCAAAGGTTTGCGGCTGTCCCGCGTCACCTATTCGACACTTGCGGTTTTGACCGGCAGTCAGGCCAATTATTCGCGGCTCGATTGCTACGATGCGGTCGAGACACCGGACGCCGTGCGCCAATTGCAGGATTGGCGTATCAAGAGCGCCGTGCAACACGCCGCTTAAATTTTGTTTGTCGCGCGATCTTACGGAAAACCGCTACACACTTTCCCGGCTCGCGCTCAATTCTCCGCATGAACTTCGTGACGTTCGCGCGTTTTTAAGAACGTCACTTTGGGAAATTTCTCCGCCACATAACCCAGCTCCCAGGCGCTCTTGGCCAGGAACACAGGCGCGCCATCGCGATCGGCCGCCATGCCGCCGCGATTGGCGGCGGTGAATTTCTCTAGCTCCGCCTCGCTGCCTTTCAGCCAGCGCGCGGAATCGAACGGCGCCATCTCCAGGTCGGCTTCCAGTCCATATTCCGCCACCAGCCGCGACTTGAGCACATCCAGCTGCAGCATGCCCACCACGCCCACGATCCATTGCGAGCCGATCTGGGGCTTGAACAATTGCGTCACACCTTCTTCCGCCAGGCTTTCCAGCGCGCGGGCTAGATGCTTCTGCTTCATCGGATCGGACAGCCGTACCCGGCGCAGGATTTCCGGCGCGAAATTGGGGATGCCGGTGAAGACCACGCCACCCGTCTCCGACAGCGTGTCGCCCACGCGCAGAACACCGTGATTGGGAATGCCGATAATGTCGCCGGGCCAGGCTTCGTCCACGGTTTCGCGCTCGGAGGCGAAGAACAGGATGGGATTGTGCACCCCGATGGATTTTCCGGTGCCGGACTGTTTCAGCTTCATGTTGCGGCGAAAACGCCCTGACGCCAGCCGCAAGAACGCCACCCGGTCGCGATGATTGGGATCCATATTGGCCTGGACCTTGAAGACGAAACCGGTGACTTCGTCATCGGCGGGATGCACCACGCGCCCCACCGCGGCCTGGTCGCGCGGCGATGGCGCATGCGCCGCCAGCGAGCCTAGAAGTTCGGCGACGCCGAAATTCTTCAGCGCCGAGCCGAAATAGACCGGCGAAAGATGGCCTTCACGATAGGTGGCGAGATCGAAAACCGGCAAGCCCTCGCGCGCCAGCAACACGTCTTCATCCAGCTTGGCCTTGAGATCGGGATCGAGGGCCGCCGCATTGTGCCCGATGCGATCTCCGCCACCGAAAGGCACGAATTCGTCGGTGTGAAGATCCAGCACGCCCTTGAAATTCAGCCCCATCCCCACGGGCCAGACCATGGGCGCAGTTTCGATCTGAAGCTGGTCGGACAATTCGTCCAAGAGTTCGAAGGGATCGCGTGCTTCCCGATCCATCTTGTTGATGAAGGTCATGATGGGAATGTCGCGCAGGCGGCAGACTTCGAACAATTTGCGGGTCTGGGCTTCGATGCCTTTGGCGGCGTCGATCACCATCACCGCGCTGTCGGCGGCGGTCAGCGTCCGGTACGTGTCTTCCGAGAAGTCTTCGTGACCCGGCGTGTCCAGGAGATTGAACACGGCATTTCGATATTCGAAAGTCATCACCGCGCTGGTGACGGAGATACCGCGCTCCTGCTCGATCTTCATCCAGTCGGATTTGGCGCGCCGGGCCTCGCCCCGGGCCTTCACCCGGCCGGCGGCATGAATGGCGCCGCCCAGCAGCAGAAGATGCTCGGTCAGCGTGGTCTTGCCCGCGTCGGGATGGGAAATGATGGCGAAGGTGCGGCGTCGCGCGGCTTCGCTCGAAGGCGTCTGGCTCATGGTGCGCGCGGGTTAGCAGAGGCGGCGGGCCAGAGCAACCAGAGCTAGCCGGGGGCGCCTTCCGCCAGAACCCGGCGGGCGCGCAGATACATTTCCAGCCCGCGTATGCCAAATAAGAACGCGGTGAAGACGATGAAGCCATCGGTGATCAGCACGGCGTCGAGATGCCAAGCCGCCGCTTCCAGATTGAGGCCCGCGCGCAATCCGATCCGGAGCGCCAGAAGCAGCATCATCACAATCAACGCCGCTTGCGAGCCCCGCGTCATCAAGGTTCCGTTGGCCGGATCGACATGGATCACCATCAGCCGGCCCCATTGCCAGCCCAGTGCACCACCGATCAACGCTGCCAGCACAAACCAAGGCAGATCGGCGACCGGTGGCAGTGCGGCGCCAAGGGCGCTGACGCCCAGCGCCAGGATGATGATCGGACGAATCCACAAGCGGTTCAGCTTCAGCGGCTGCGGCTTCATCATCCGTCTCAGCCGCAAATAGAGCAGCGGCAGAATGACGAGAATGGGGATGACATAGCTGAGCGGATTGGCTTGGGCGTGGGGCGGCATCAGAGACTCTCGATCGGAAGTCCAACTCTACACGATCGGCTCATCCACGAAAGCGCGACCCTCGCGGTCTTCGATCTCCACGATCCAGATATCTGGATCAAATTTAATCTGCTTGTCGAGCCAGCCGCGCGCGCGTCCTTCTTCGCTCCAATCGCCTTGTGGCCGCGCCCAGACAAGATGGCCCTGCCCGTCGCGCGCCTGATTCAGCAACAGGCAAGTTCCATCCAGACGCGAGATGACAAGAATGACAGCGCCGGCTTCCTCCGCGCCCTTGCGCACAATGAACGCGGACGCACCCGCGACCTCCGCGCGGCGCACCAGCGCACGCACGAAAATCCCCGCCTTCAATCTGGGAACAAACGCCATGACGGATTTGTATCAGGCTGCGCCGCGGAACGGCAGGATCTTGGCTTCGGCTTTCACATGGCTGCCATCCGCACCCACCGCGGCATAAGGCAAACGCAACGTGACAATGGTGCCGCTGCCCAGCATCGATTCCAAGACCGCTTCGCCGCCATGCATGGCCGCCAGCGACTTGACCAGCGCCAGGCCCAGCCCGGTGCCTTCCTTGCCCCGCGTCATGGCGCCTTCGGCCTGTTCGAAAGGCTTGCCCAACCGCTCGAGATCGGCCTTGGAGATGCCGATGCCAGTATCCGCCACCTTTATCTCCACGCCTTTCTCCATCAGCCGCGTGGAAAGACGCACTTCACCACCCTTGGGCGTGAATTTGATGCCGTTGCTGAGAAGATTGACCAATATCTGCTTGATCGCCCGCCGGTCGGCGAAGATCTGCGTGGTTTCGCGCGCAATCTCGCTGGTCAACTCCACGCCGGCCCGCTCCGCCGCAAGACGAACAAAGCGCAACGAAGACGAAACGATATCCTCCAGCTCGAAGATCTCTTCGTAAAGCTCGAACTTGCCCGCTTCGATCTTGGACATGTCCAGAACGCCATTGATGAGATCGAGAAGATGGCCCCCGGAATCATGAATCAGCTTGGCGTATTCCTGATAACGGCCATTGCCCAACGGCCCGAAAATCTCGCGCGTCATCAGTTCGGAGAAGCCGATGATGGCGTTGAGCGGCGTGCGCAATTCGTGGCTCATATTGGCCAGGAAGGTCGATTTGGCGCGGGACGCGCTCATCGCCGCATCCCGGGCCTCGATCAAGGCGCGCTCCTGCTCCTTGCGCTCGGAGATATCGCGCGTCACCGCCACGATCTCGGCCGGCTGGCCCTTGGGCCTTGGCCCCACCGGCCGGCAGCGTATTTCCGACCAAACATGATGTCCGCCGCCCCGGCGAAGCCGGATCTCGGCAGCGCTTTCGCGATTAAAATAGGCGGATTCCAGAAAAGCGGTTTCCAGCAGTGGCGCATCATCGGGATGAGCCAGTGCCGACAGCATCTGGCCTTCGAGTTCGGACGGCGCCTGCCCCAGAAGCGCATGCGCTGCGGGGCTGGCAAAGCGAATGCGTCCATCCGGCGCATGACGGGTGATGAGATCGACCGCATTGTCCGCCAGAAGCTGGTACATGGCGAGCCCCTCTTCCGCGGCGCGGTCGGCGGCACGCTTCTTTTCCTGCGCCGCTGCGGCAATCAAGCCTGCCTGCACCAGAGCCGCCAGAATAGAAACAGCGGCGACGAGGCCTTTCGGCTCAGGCAGGCGCGACAGCGGCAGATTTCCCGTGGCATCGAGCAAAGCCAGAGCGACGAGAACGATAGCGGCACCAATCCCCGCCTCCGTCACGGCGCGGCGTCCGCCGGCCAGGGCCGCTTCCGCGGGCACCAACACCAGCCAGACGAGCAAGGGCGATTGAAGGCCACCTGTGAGTGAAACGAGATAACCGATCAGAATGGCGAAAAGCGCGAGGGCCGCCTGTTCCAGCGCCGCCAGATTCAATTTCGTCCAGGCCGCTGGGACCAGGAGCAACGGCGCAATCAAGCCCAAGATCGCAAGCCCTTCCAACAGATCGGGCCGCCCGATGACGAGAACAAATCCCAATCCCAGCAGCGCGCCCACAAGCGCCTTGCCGCCTTGCACCAGCGCAAACAGATGCCGACTCTCCTGAACGTGGGAAATTTTGAGCAGGCCGATCACGGTTTACGGGCCATTCATCATAATTCCCGGCCAGTTTCGCCGCGCAAGATTTAACGAATCTTGAAGAAGCGGCGAATTCATTCGCAAATCGGAAAGCATTTCCCGGGAAGGTTAACCGGCCTTAAGAAAAATGGCCCGATTCGGGCAACCCTGTCGCCTGGTTTGGCCATCGCGCCGGCAAGAGCGGACGCGCTTTTTTCCTGCAAAACCGCGGCTTCTAACCATTCCGCAACCGCGGATGCGCGAAAATCGACAAAATATAAGGGGCTCGCGTGCAAAGCGTGACGGCTGAGGAGTGGGGTGAAAGTGCGTTTGAGCAGGGCCCGGAGGCCTTGCTGGAAACCCTGCATTGCCTGCGGGTGGCGATCACGATTTTCGACACCGAAGCCCGGCTGGTGTTCGCCAGCGTTCATCTCAACCACATCTTCCGCAGATTGCCGCCCGTAAAAAACCTGATCGGCCGATTCTACGAAGAATTGATCGCACTGGAACTGCCGGAAATCGCGCCCGAGGCGCTGGCGGGCGGCGTTGAAGCCTTCATCGCCGCGCGGCTGAGCCAACTTGGACCCCGCGCGTGGGAGCCACGTGACATTCCCTTGGCCGATGGCCGCATCATCGAGATCAAGGCGCGGCGAGCGCCCAACGGCAATGCCATTCTGCTGTGGGCCGACGTCACCGCCGCGCGCCACCAGGTCACGCGGCTGGGTGAAGCCATCAAGTTATCGGCGGATGCTTTCGCGTTCTATGACGCACAGGATCGTTTTCTCACCGGCAATCCGCAATATGCCCAGATGACGGGCCTTTCCTTGGAAGAGCTGCGTGGGCGGCTGTTTGAGGAGATCGTCACCGGGATCGCTCATAGTGGTCGGCTAGCGGCAGAGATAACACCGGAAGAGTGGATTCAACGTCGTTTGCGCGGCCATCGCGCCACCACTTCGGCCGATACGATGCCGCTAGCAGGTGGCGGCGCCTATCTGGTGCGCGATCATGCGACGCCGGATGGCGGGCGCGCCGTGGTCTTCACCGACATCACCGAGAAGACTCGCGCGGAGATGGCTTTGGCCCAGGCGCAATCGGCGCTGGAAACCAGTCGCAACGAAGCGCGACGCCAGACCGGCTATCTCTCTGACCTCACCAAGCGGCTGGATTTCGCCACCCAGCAGGCGGATAGCGCCAAGACCATGCTTCTGCGCACCATGAGCCATGAGCTCAAGACGCCGCTGAACGCGATCCTGGGCTTTTCCGATCTGATCAATGCCCTGTCCGACACGCTGACGCCGGCCCAGGTCCGCGAATATGCGGCCCTGATCCATCAGGGCGGCACCAATTTGCTGAAGATGCTCAACCAGATCATGGATCTCACCAAGATCTCGGCCGGCCGCTACGATTTGCGCAAGACCCATATCGACGCCGGCAACCTTTTGTGGCAAGCGCGGGAAAATTTCTCCGCCCGCGCCGAGGCCAAAGGCATCACCATGGACGCGGAGAATTGCCCGCGCGGCGCGATGATCGATGCGGACGAGATTGTGTTCGGCGGCATGATCAACGCCCTGATCGACAATGCCGTGACCTTCACCCCGGAAGGCGGTCAGATCTGGCTTTCCGTGTCGTCCCAGGGCGATCATGTCGCCATTGCCGTGGCCGACAATGGTCCGGGCGTCGCGGAGCAGGACCTGGAACGCATTCTGGAGCCGTTCGAGCATGCCGGCCGCGCCCAGGATCACGCCAATGGCGCCGGACTGGGCCTAACTCTGGTCAACGCGTTCGCGGATTTGCACAAGGGCCGGCTGGAGATCGAGAGCAGCGCCGGCAATGGTTTTCGCGCGACGCTTATGATGCCAAAGGCATCATAAGCTCCTTTATTTGCCCCCATCTGTCTGCCACGCGGGCAAGCCCGCTAGCAGACATCTTCCCCCACCAGTCGCTTCGCGACGCGGGGGAAGAAAGCCCGAGCCTAGACGGACTAGCGCCTGTTGAAGCTTGGTCGTGCCCGCCCTCCCCCGTGCGTGCGAAGCACGCTGATGGGGGAGGTGGCCGTAGCAGCGCTTGCGATGCGAAGGCCGGAGGGGGTCGCT
>Ga0207695_10005284_pt1 | contig 17215 bp, 11 predicted proteins | sample KBSC54metaG_FD_184354 | JGI IMG/M metagenome (GOLD analysis project Ga0207695, IMG submission 184354) | Corn rhizosphere microbial communities from Kellogg Biological Station, Michigan, USA - KBS C5-4 metaG (SPAdes) (version 2) | ecosystem: Host-associated > Plants > Roots > Rhizosphere > Soil... | reverse complement strand
CTATTTCGCAAGCAGCAAATGGATACGTCTGTGGCCCATATCATCGAGGCCGTCAGGTTGGCCGGGTCGCTGGCTTCGTTACGGGGCCTGTCAAAAGCTGGCCTGGAAGAAATGAACGAAGCCACATTGAGCGTTTTGTGTAATGGCGAAAACATCCTGTTAAAATTGGTACACGACGAACTGATCGTCGGGCATCAAATAGGCGATGTGCCTTTAGAAATACCTAAACCACCTTTACAGCTCGACATAGAAAAAATCCAGAAAAAATTAAGGCTTCCCGCAACCGCCGATTTTAAAGATTACACCCTGGATTTACGAAATGACAACGACCTGGAACGAAGCGTGTTTTTACATCGCCTTACGTTGCTGGGTATTAACTGGGGGCAGCAGCAATACGTATCGGGTAAAGGCACTTTTAAGGAACAGTGGCGCCTGCAATGGGACCCCGGTTTTGCCGTAGAAATTATTGAGCGCGGTAATTTAGGCAATACAGTGCTTGAGGCAGCCGGCAACAGCGTGCTGGGCCAGGCGGCATCGGCAACAGATTTAAAAGTCATCAGCGGCCTGCTCGAAAAAAGTATTCCGGCCGAATTGCCGGAAGCTATACAGTCACTCATTACCCGGCTCAACAATTTAGCAGCCGCATCGGCCGATGTAATTGAGCTGATGGAAGTAGTGCCGGGCCTTATTACCGTGGCGAGGTATGGCAACGTACGCAAAACAGACGCCACGGTTGTGCTAAGCATTATCAGCAGCATAATTACACGTATTTGCATCAGCTTGCCTAACGCCTGCGTTGCCATTGATGAGGATGCCTCGCAACGGCTGCTGGAACTGTTTTTTAAACTAAACGATGGTATTAACTTACTGCAGGATACTGAAATAATCGCTATGTGGCAGCAAACCCTGAGGGTAATTGCAGGTAACAAAAACACTTCACCTGTAATCGGGGGGTACAGCACGCGCCTGCTCAATGATGGTAAGCTGCTTACCGGAAATGAGCTGATGCAATATTTCGGCTATGCAATGTCGGCAGCTACTGCGCCGTATATTGCCGCCGCCTGGCTAGAGGGCTTTTTAAAGGGAAGCGGCACCCTCTTACTGCTTGACCAGGACCTTTGGCAGGTGATAGATAGCTGGGTTTTGGGTTTAACCGACGATATATTTATGCAGGTGCTGCCTTTGCTGCGCCGTACATTTTCTAATTTTTCGGCCCCGGAAAGGCGAAAACTGGGCGAGAAGGTTAAATCTGGCGGTACAACAGGTAACCAGTTTACCACAATCAGCCCGGATTTTAACACTGAAAGGGCTAAACAGGGCATACCGGTAATAATGCAACTATTGGGTTTAACAATAAATAATACAGCCGCAGATGGAGATTGAACCACAACACGTTCGTAAATGGCGGCTGATATTGGGCGGCCATCAGCAGGAGGGGACCCAGTACGAACTGAGCGAAGCCGACCTGAAGGTCGACCGCACGCTGGAGGCGCTGTATGACAGTGACAAACAAGGCGGCCTGGGCGCATCATCGCCCAATGTGAGCCGGTGGCTGGGTGATATCCGGACATTTTTCCCGTCGAGCGTGGTACAGGTGATGCAGCAGGATGCTTTAAAACGCCTGAACCTTACCCAGATGCTGTTTGAAAAGGAGATGCTGGAAAACATTGAACCCGATGTGCACCTGGTGGCAACCCTAATGACATTAAGCAGGGTTATCCCGGATAAAACAAAAGACACGGCAAGGCAGGTAATACGCCGGGTGGTTGACCAACTGGTGAAAAAACTGGCCGAACCCACACGACAAGCAATAACCGGCAGCCTGAACCGGAGTATACGGAACACCCGGCCCCGACACCATGAAATAAACTGGGGGGCAACCATTTTAAAAAACCTGCGGCATTATCAACCCGAATACAAAACTATTATCCCCGAAAACAGGGTAGGGTACGGGCGTAAGCGGTCGTCGTTAAAAGATGTGATTTTGTGTTTGGATCAAAGCGGATCCATGGGCTCATCGGTGGTTTATTCGGGTATATTCGGCAGTGTAATGGCATCCATACCGGCTGTAAAAACCAAAATGGTGGTATTTGACACCGCAGTTGCCGATTTAACAGAAGAACTGACTGACCCGGTTGAGCTGCTTTTTGGCGTTCAGCTTGGCGGCGGTACCGACATTAATGCCGCCTTAACTTACTGCCAGCAAATAGTAACCAAGCCCGGTGACACGGTGCTGGTGCTGATCACTGATTTGTATGAAGGCGGCAATGTGGCCGGCATGCGCCAACGGGCGGTTGAACTGGTTGCCGCCGGTGTACAATTGGTAGTGCTTTTAGCGCTTAATGACGATGGTGCCCCTTCATACGATCATCGCAACGCTCAATTTATGGCCGATCTGGGTGTGCCGGTCTTTGCCTGTACTCCCGATAAATTCCCCGACCTTATGGCCGCGGCGCTTACCAAGCAGGATGTTGGGCTTTGGGCGGCCAAGGAAGATTTGATTATAAAGAAGTGAGGGGAAATATGGAAATAACCTATCGCAATTATTTTATAACCCTATCCGAAATATACGGAACATCCGAATAGCCCAAATGGTATTTCGGCGCCTGCATTTCCTGTGGAGAAGGCGACACAAAGGTGGTCTTTTTGCCTTTTACCGCAATAGTGCCGTCGCTGTAAATGGTGAGCATGGCCCATATGGGATCTTTATAAGGGGCGGTATTTTTTACCGCGGGGTGCGCATTCTCAATATCGGCGCTATAATGGGCATGCGGCGGGACATCGCCCATCCACTGGTACGACATACTGTTGATCTGCAAATATGAAATTCCGTTATATACATTGCACCAATCCAAATGGTGGTGACCGCTCAGCACTAATTTTACCCTGGTATGCCCGGCCTGCTGGTTTGCCCGGTCGAAAATTGTGCGTATCCAGTTAGCCTGGTCGATACCGCCGATGTCATTGTCGAGCGGTTGGTGGCAAAAAACAATTACGGGGAGGCTGGTACCGGCGATATCGGCTTCCAGCCAGTTTCGCTGTTTTACGCTGATGCTGCGCGCATAGCCCTCGTAGCCACTGCCTTTTTCGTTGCCGTTTAGGATAATAAAATGGTAGCCGGCTAAATCAAACGAATAATACTTGTCCTTTGCGTTCCAAAAGCTTATTACCTGGTCGTGCGTGAAGCCGCCGTCGGTATCATGATTGCCGATTACGTGGTGTTTTAAACCGGGGAACTGGTTCCATATATCCATGATGATTTTATTTTCAGGCTTTGGCGTGCAGAAATCGCCCATCTGGATAATGAAATCGGGCTTTAGCTGGTTCATTTCGTCGATGAAAGCCTGCAGGCGACGCGGGGCATCGTAGATGATGTCCTGGTGGAGGTCGGTGCAAACGCCTATGCGGGCAACCACATCTTTTTTAGGTGCAGCCGCCTGCCCGAGTTCTGCCGCCATGGCTGGTAAACTGACCGAAGCTAAACCGGTTATGGCAGTTGTTTTTAGGAATTTGCGGCGTTGCATACTGATGGATGTTTTGGTAAAATTAAGGATTGTTAGAAAATTGAGAGATAAGGAATTGTTAAATTTGGAGATGAAAAAGCTTTTGCTGTTAACGGGTCTCGTTTTGCTATCCGCATTCTCGCCAAGAAAGCAACTTACCTGGGTGGCCATCGGCGATTCTATTACTTACCATAACGGGAAACCGTGGGCCACAAAAAACCGGCTGACCAAAGGGTACATGGATGATGTGGTTGAACAACTGCCCTACATACATTTTACCAACCAGGGCTATGGCGGCTGGACAGCAAAAACCATGGCAGATAACATAGATAAAATTGGCCTTGAGAAGGCCGACATTTACACCATATTTTTAGGTACTAACGACTGGTGGACTAATCTACCCATCGGCACCCTCGACGATTACAGGAACAACACCGGTAACGGAACGGTTTGCGGTGCTTATCGCACCATTATTAATAAAATACGCTGCCTGAACAGCGCTGCAAAAATTATCCTGCTCACGCCGCTGCAACGCACCGATTTTGTGGACGTAAACGACTCGACCAGCGTTATTTATGGCTGCTACAAGCCTAATAAAAGCGGCCTGTTTTTATCAGATTATGCAACGGCGATCGGTGATATTGCCTATATGGAAAGGTTTAAGCTAGTTGACCTTTACCATAATAGCGGTATTACTATTAAAAACGCTGTCAAATTCCGGAGGTTACGAAACCCTAATACAGGAGCTTACAAAAATTACCCATACCCGAATTATACCGTTATCCCCTATAACCCTAAAACTGATGAATACCCTTACCCTTTAGAAGCTATTGATATGACCTATGATGGTTTGCATCCGTCGAACAAGGGGCATAGGCGGATAGCGGATATGTTGGTGGAGGTAATGAAGGGGGATTAAAGTTTTTGGGAATTCCTGATTCCGTATCCGGTCGGCATAAGTGTCCGGAATTGCAAACTGCAGGGCAGGGGCGGCGCATGAGCATTTTAGCTTCAAAGGTTAAACAACACCTTTACAATGATTATCCTTCCCGGCAGCATATGAGAACTCGCCGTCAGTGTATTGGCCGATAAGTATAGGGCGTTGTAGGTTTTTACATTCAGAAAGTTATTGGCATCCAGTTCCAGGTCAACCTTCAATTTTTCGAGCCTGAACCTTGCCGAGGCGTCGGCAAAAAAGTATTTCAGATCGGGATTGCCCTGCTGGCGGGTAAAGTAGTGCTCGCCTGATAGTTTAAACTGCAAAATTTTTGCAGGAGTATAATCTACCGAGGCCTGTTGTTGTAACTGCCGAATATGATAAGCTGATGTTTCCACGGCCGAATGGCTGTTTGTTTGGATAAGTGACGCTTTGTAGCTAAAATCTAACCGTTCGTTTACTTTGGTTTCGGCGCCCGCAACGGCGGTTTCCGAAGTTGTATTAAAAGGCAATAATACATTATTCTGCAATTGGACAGACCTGGCGGTTTGCCATTGAAGACTTCCGCTAAAAGTGGTTGATAGCGTAAACGAATATTTGCTTACTGTGCCGCTTGCCGTCCACGAATCTGTGCTATTTGGATAAGGGAGTACAATGCCCCGCTGCAGGTTGTCGGTGACAATGCTGGAAGCGATGTTGTTTGCGCTGTTGTGGTTATACAGCAAATTCACGCTCCAGAAAAACAGCGTCATCGCTTTACGGTAATTAAATCCGAGGGCGGCAAAGTGATTTTTTTGAAGCGTCAGGTCGGCGCTGTTTGCATAAAGTGTCCGGTAATTTTTCAGTATATCACCCTGGTAAATGTCCCCGATGGTGCCGGCCTGGTTTCGGTAGTTGTACAGAAAAGTCACGAAATTTTCGGCGCCGGTATAGTATTTTAGCTGTAGTTGCGGGTTAAAATATAGCCTCGTAAGCCCGTGGTGTAATGCATAGCTGGTATCGGCATAGCTAATCTGTTGCAGTGTGAGCGGCAATACCAGGTTGGCTTTAAGTTTCTCGCCGGGGATATCGTAAGCGGCTTCTGCATAAAATTTCCTTTTATTCCAGTTGAGACGGTTAAACGAACTGTCGGACCCTGGGTTAAGGCTGGAGGTAAGAGACTGCTTTTGTTGGCTAAACCCTGCCCGGAAACTTTGGGTGACCAGGTTGCCTGGTATTTTACAGGACAGGTAATTATTGGTGTACCAGGTCGGTATGTTGACGTTCTGTAGTAATTGCGAGTAGGGCATTCCGTTGTTAAACAATGTCGGTTGATAATCGGGCCCTATCGCCAACTGTTCCGGCTCAGCAAGGTAATTGACATACGAATAGAGCTGGATGATATGGTTTGAGCCGGTCGACGTAATGAGATTAAATTCATTGGAAAAATTCATCAGATGGTCAGTGAGCACCTGGTTGATTAGGGCGCCGTTGGCATTCAAACCAGAGTAGCCGGTAGAACGGTTTTTATCCACCAGGAACACATCATCGAGATAATTTTTATCGGTATTGTGCTGTACGCTAAACTGCGCATACAGCAGGTCAGGGCGAAAGCGATTGTGTTGGGTTTCGGTATATCGCACTGTGTCGCCCGGCAAGAAAATGCTGGTGTGCTGGCTGTAATCCTGTTTTTGGCTATCGTGCAGATAAAAGGCATTGACACGCAACTGCCAACCGCCAACCATGTTTACGAGGTTGTTTACGTTTAAAACACCGGCCTGGTTAAATAAATAACGGCTCCGTGCCAGGTCAGGATTATTGGCCGCACCCAGGGAAAGCAAAGCCTTCGGCAACTCATTTCCGATCAACTGCCCGTATCCGGATGAATTATGCGATACCAAATCCCGTTGCAAATCATAACCCGTATTGTTTCCTTTTAACTGATCGATCATCTTTGTTTTGTCGCTAAACAGCAACACATTAAGGTCGGCATCATAGTTACCCGGGGTACCGGCGCCGAGGGTTTCCTGGCCGAACGGCTGTAATTTGGCGGTTTTCTTAAAAGTAAGGTTCAAGGCTACTTCGTTGCTGACAACCTTATGTTGCAATACCTTAATGGGCTGGTCATTATCAATCACTTGCACCTGGTTTACCACACCCTGCGGGATTGCGTTGGTAGCGATAGTGTAACGATCATCAAGCAGGTTGTCGCCACCCAGATATACCGCCGAAATTGGCCTGTTGTTATAGCTTATCGTTCCGTCTGCTGCAACCGAAATACCCGGCAGCCTTTTGATCACATCGCCTATTACCCTGTCCTGCGGGTTACTGAAATCAGAGACTTTATAACTCAGCGTATCGCCGTTCGTCCTCAGCAATGGCTGCTTGCTGTGGATAACCACAGCCTGCAATTCACTGACCGATTGCACCAGCGTAAAATCCATTTTTGCCGCTAAACTGCTCACCGGCCGGCTTTGCGTTTTGTACCCGATGTAACGGACTTCGAGGTACAATCCTTCTGGCTGTGTACCCACCGGAACGTGCAACACATATTCGCCTTTATTATCAGTCGTGGCAAATGCGATGATGGCACCACCCGGTGCCTTTTTGAGGTTCACACTGGCATAAGGCACTGCTGCACCTGCACTGTCAATCACCGTACCGCTGAGTTGCTGGCCGGACGACGATAAAGGCAACAGGATGCTGCCCAGCAGCATACCTGTTAACCAAATCAACCATCTCATTTCTTTTCCGGTAATTCAATCGGGTTGTTGATGATGGGTGCGGGGGCAGGCTTCATATCTATCTGGGGCCCGCTTTTGCCCGGTACGCCACCGTTCTGAATGGTAAGGGCTCTGGAGAAGGCATTAGGGTCCTTTTGCGCGGTTATCTTCAAACGCGCCATTTCTGCCTCAGTGGTTTTTATAGCATCGTTGGGTAATTTAACCAAATCGGCACTGGTTGCTTTGGCCATACCGGCAAAGTTAAATTGCACTTCCTTTTTGGTATCCCAGGCCTCAACAATCACACCCGGGAGCCCATTAAGTTTCCATGGGCCCGCATGTAAAGGCAGGCTCGGGCAAAACCAGGCGATATAGTTCCGGCCCTTAAAATGCGCCGTTGCTTTCTGACAGCGCAGGCCTCCTTTAATAGCTGTATCTGAGCTAATATGCCAATCGACCACCGGAAAAACTTCCGCTATAAGGTACGCATTGAACAACCCCTCGACCCTGATCATTTTCTTTTCAGCCGGAAATAGGTAATATTCTGCTCCGAATTTAGGTTTGGGCAGCCCCGTCTGAGCGGTGCCGTTATCTGGCCGGGGAGTAGTCTTGTAAACACTGGCCCGCTTGCCGGCAAGCAGCACCATGTCCTGCGTAAAGGGGTGCGTACGGTTGTTGGTATCGCGCACATGGATGAATTTGTAATGTACCACGAACTGGGCAGCTTCGGGTTGCTGTGCGGCGACGCCATGTGCCAACAGGAAGAGCGCTGCGCCTGGTAAGATCAATTTTTTCATGATTTTAATAATTTTAGGACAATGGTAAGCGGTCGTTTTCGGCTGCTCAAACTTTTGTGATGTAGCTTCCGGATTTGTTACCCGGAAAGGAAAACTGGTACGTAAATCACAAAAATCGCCCGTTCGTCACATTCCATTACTCCGAATCTTTTGCGCTGTTACCTTTGTTGTTATGCACCGCAGAAAAGCCAGCTACATTATCGAGATTTTGATCCATGCCGTATTTTGGCTGATCGTTTATTTTGCGTTGAAAGCGCTCATCGCTTCTTCTTTTCAACTGTTGGTGAGCGATAAGCACAGCGTATTGAGCCAGGACGGTAAGCTGTTATTTCCTTACGCCTGGATCGTGCTCTGTTTTCTAATGCTGCTATTCTATACGACCAGCTTTTGGTTCTCCAGGAAAACAAATCATTACAGGTGGTGGCTTATTGCAGGCTCACTGATCGTGTTTTATGCTTTGAATTTTTTTGTAATCCAGCACCTGGCTGCTTCGACCGGACTTGTCTCGCATCATCCGGATGCGATCACGCCGGGTCCGCCGCCCCTCGTACATTTAGAAGTGTTTTCGGCAACTAATTGGTGGGGCATGCAACCTGTTATAGCCCTGTTATTTATTTTAGTACCGGGTATTGCAGCTGCTTATTTTTATATCGGCGAATCCATTCGGACCGAACTTTTGCGCAGCCAATCCGAAGCACACCAGCTCAGCACCGAGCTTAAATTTCTCAGATCGCAGGTTAATCCCCATTTCCTGTTCAATACGCTCAACAACTTGTTTTCTATGGCGCAAAGGGAAGGGAAGGAAAACCTGGCCGATAAGATCGCTAAACTGTCAGGCATGATGCGCTACATGCTCTATGATAGCAATACGGACAGGGTACCACTTGAAAACGAAATAGCCTGCCTTGAAGATTGTATTGCGCTGCATCAAATGCGGTACGTTGGTAACCTGGTAGAGATAAGTTTTTACTACCCCGACAATGCTGTCATCGCCCCGATACAATTGGCACCCATGCTGCTTATTCCTTTTTTAGAGAATGCATTTAAACATGGCGTGGTTACGGGGCATCAATGCTATATTGCCATGGAAATTTCAATTGATCAAAAAAGATTCACCTTTACTTGTGAGAATATGGATCATAGCGCCATTAAAAAGATTGAAGTTGAAAAGGGCGGTATCGGCCTGGAAAACGTTAGGCGTCGGCTTGCACTGGTGTATCCCGGCAGGCATAGACTGCTTGCCGGACCGGAAAACGGGAAATATATCGTAAACCTCCAAATCGACTTATGATGCTCACCTGTATAGCTATTGATGATGAGCCGATGGCACTGGACGTGATAGAACGCTATTGCGCCAGGACCGACCTGGTGCAACTAAAGGCTGTTTTTCTTGAGCCTTTAAAGGCAATTGAATATCTTGGCAGGGAACCGGTTGAGCTGGTGTTTCTCGATATCAATATGCCTGGCATTAGTGGGATGCAGCTTGCACAAACCTTACCGGGCAGGCCGATGATCATCTTTACAACCGCATATAGCCACTATGCGGCGGAAAGTTATAACATAGATGCGGTAGATTACCTGTTAAAGCCGATCATTTTCGACCGTTTTATTATTGCCGTAAACAAAGCGGCAAAGGCCAGCTCTTCGAGCTCCAAAGAGGATGAAACTAATGTTTTCTTCAAAAGCGGCCCGCAAACCTACCCGGTGAAACCCGGTGACATCCTTTACCTTGAAAAAGACGGCAATTATATGACCGTTCATTTAAGAGACCGAAACATACTGATTCGCGAAAATATGAGCGACGTATTCAAACTGGTGCCCGACTCCGACTTTATCCGGATCCACAAATCGTTTGTAATAGCAATCAGGCATATTGGGAAGATCGAAAATCACCAGCTCACTATTAACGGAAAAAAAATACCCGTTGGCAACACCTACCGCGACGCTTTGCGCAACAAGCTGGGGTTAAAATAAACCCTTCAAGTAAAGCATGAATTCAATCAATCGAAAAAGTGAAACATGTTGATTATGAATAAATTACATAAGTACGTCCAATAAACGCAGATTTTATAATCATTGATCATCAGTTAGTTGCGATTGAGTAAAATTAAAATATGCTGATAATCAGCATGTTTCATAGCGTCCGGGGTGTTCCGTGTATGAAAAAATGGAACGTTTTGCCGGCATTTAACCCACTGGCAGGTATTCCCTTTCAAAGCCTGCACACTTAGCATGAGCCGGCTAAAAGTGTGTAAGGAATTCCCCGATAATTATTTAATTATTTAATAATCAATTAGTTAAATATTGTCTAAAATTAAAGTGTCTGATAATCAGTATGTTTCATAGCGTTCGGGGTGTTCCGCGTGCAAAAATGGAACGCTTTGCTGCCAGGAATTTGCAAATCAGGCGAACAGTCGGTGCAGGACTTACAAACCAGACTTTACTAATTTGCGGTTGTTATTGATCGATTATTTGTTGAAAGGCGAAACAATCACGATATTCACCTCCTTATAAACCCACAAATTATAAATTCAGATGTTGAAACTATCCCTTTCCCTGTTAATTTTTATGACTGTCTTCGGGACATTTAAATATTACGGGGCTGCTAACCAGCACGTTGCTAAAAGCCAAACCGCTGATTTCTCGGCAATTAACCATGTTGATTTTACGAAACAGATGAAATGGCCCGATGGCCTAACCGTTACACCATTTACGGGGCCTGATCTGACGCCAAGTCCTGCCTGTATAGCTACTGCGCCAACAGGTGAAGTATTTGTTGGCGTTGATATGATAGGTTCGCTGGGTAAAGACCCGGGCAAAGGCCGCATCATCAGGCTGGTAGATAGCGACAATGACGGCAAGGTTGACAAGCATACCGACTTTGCCGATGTGGATGATCCGCGTGGCATCCTGGTGATGGGGGATAAGGTGTTTGTACTGCATACCGTTTTTACTGCCGGTAAAGCCAGCGGGATGAACCTGGAAGTTTTTGAAGATAAAAATAACGATGGCGTAGCCGACGGGCCGCCAGAACCGCTGATTGAGCATATCAGCAATGCCCATATGTTAGCAGAACGTGGCACCGACCATGCCACCAACGGAATCCGCATGGGTATTGACGGCTGGATCTATATTGCAGTTGGCGATTTTGGTTTCCATGATGCCATTGACCGCAGCGGTAAAAAACTTACCATGCTTGGCGGCGGCATTGTGCGCGTACGCCCTGACGGAACCGAAACGGAAATTTTTACCCATGGTACCCGCAATATTTATGATGTGGCCATTGACCCTTATATGAACGTTTTTACAAGGGACAATACCAACGATGGCGGCGGCTGGAATATTCGTTTTTCACATCATATCCAGTCGGGCGAGTATGGCTACCCTGTATTGTTTCAGCATTTTACTGATGAGATCATCCCCGCGCTTGTTGACCTGGGTGGCGGCTCAGGCACCGGATCGCTGTTTATGGCCGAACCCGGCTGGCCTGAGAAATATAACCATGTCCCCATGACTTCCGACTGGGGCCGCAACGAGCTTTTTATTGACCGCGTAACACCTGATGGCCCAACTTTCCAGGTAAAAGAAGAAGACTTTATCCAACTACCCCAGATCACCGATTTAGACGTTGATGGTTCCGGCAGGCTTTACCTTTCGGCCTGGGATGGCGCAGGGTACTCCGGCAGTGACTCAAAAGGATACGTAGTGCGTGCTGTTCCCACCGGATGGACCTATAAGGCATTTCCTGATCTGAAAGCAGCTTCGGTAGCTGATCTGGCCGGCCTGCTTCATTCGGAGAGCGCCGTGGCCCGCTTAAATGCTTCGCAGGAACTCATAACCCGCCCGGCAGATGAAGCAGCTAAAGCCGCGCTGGGAGTTGCTTCAGATGTATCCCAGCCGCTATATGCACGGGTCGCGGGTATTTACACTTACGCGCAGATAACCCGCGAAAAGGGCATCCCGGCGTTAATAGAACTTTCAAAAAATAGCGACGTAAGGGAATTTGCCCTAAAAGCACTTACCGACCGGAAGGCCGATCTGCAAAATGTTCCGATCGAACCATTTTTAGCCGGCCTTAATGACGCGTCTCCACGCGTACAGGCAGCTGCAATCGTATCATTAAACAGGCTCGGCCGGGTTGAAGTAGCAAAGGCTTTGCTGAAAACACCGGTACCGGCAAGCTTTATCGCACCGGCAAAAAACGTTGAAGGGCCGCATGCTACGCCTAACCAGGCAATCGTTCTTCCACACCTGGCGGTAAGGGCGCTGGTAAGCTTAAACGCGGTGGATGCTTGTGTAAACGCCATCGGTACGCAGAACTCGACGCTGGCCTTATGGGCCTTACGATATATGTATGATACCAAAGCCGTTGATGGCTTGATTGCCGCTTATCCAACAGTAAAAAGCGTTAAAACTAAAAAACAAATATTGGTAACATTATCCCGGCTTTATAAAAAAGAGGCGCCTTATGATGCTTCGTGGTGGTGGGGTACGCGTCCCGACTCGCACGGACCGGTTTATAAGGGCGTGACATGGGACGGATCGCCAAAAATTGAAAAATTCCTGAAAAAGGAATGGGCAAAATCTACTTCCACGGGCAAGCAGTTTTATGCCGACCTGAATGCCCGTCATCAAATGGGTATAGCGGTTTTCGGCGGTGAAGAAAAACTTGCCGCGACCAAAGAAGTTAAAGTTGACCTGGAGAAGATCCGCAATAAAAAAGGACAGGTAGGAAAATCGTCGATAGAGGATGTAATGCTGGCCATTGAAAAAATTAAAGGCGATCCGGCTAACGGCAAGCTGCTTTTCACCCGCCAGGGCTGTATAGCCTGCCACACGCTCACCCGCAGCGAAAAGCCGAAGGGGCCTTTTATGGGGCAGATCGGCTCCATCATGACCCGCCAGCAAATAGCCGAGTCGGTGCTTAAACCAAGCGCTTCTATATCACAAGGATTTGCTACGGTAGTAATATCGGCCAAAGGAAACAAGAGCTATACTGGCTTTATTACCGCAGAATCTGCCGACAAAATTGTGATGAGAGACATCGGCGGTAATGTTTACACCGTTAAATCGGCAGACGTGATTAGCCGCAAGGAACTTAAAACATCAATGATGCCGGTAGGAATGGCTAATGCGTTGTCTTACGAGGAATTTGCATCACTGGTGACTTTTTTATCGATGCAGAAAAAGTAAGAGGAATAGGCTTGGAGTTTTGTTGAGAAGGTATATTGATATCAGCATTTGGTCAAAATATTTGCCTTATTGGGCATGACTCAGGATAATCCGTTATATTGGATAAAATTTATAACATGAGTACAGAAAAAGCAATTTTAGCCGGGGGCTGTTTTTGGGGAGTAGAAGAATTGGTGAGGCATTTACCCGGTGTAATTTCAACAAAGGTTGGCTATACCGGCGGCGACGTAAAGAATGCGACATACCGCAACCACGGCACACACGCTGAAGGCATAGAGATAGTTTTTGACCCTTCGCAGTTGTCATACCGCGCGCTGCTGGAATACTTTTTCCAGATACACGACCCAACTACCCGTAACCGGCAGGGCAACGATATCGGTATGTCGTACAGATCGGCAATATTTTACCTCGATGAGGCACAGCACGAGGCTGCTGATGCTTTGATAAAGGAGATGGATACCTCAGGCAAATGGCCGGGGAAAATTGTGACGGCGGTTGTTCCGGCCGGCGATTTCTGGGATGCAGAAGAAGAGCATCAAAACTATTTGCAAAAACATCCTTACGGTTACACCTGCCACTATGAACGGCCTGAATGGACGCTTAATTAAGCGACAGGCTAATTGTGGTTGAGTTAATGCATAGACGCGCCGGGTTGATCTTTGGTTAAGAGATATAGTTTTTTTAAGATAAATAACGATGAAAAAATTCAAAGCTTTAGCCGGGTACGTCATCATTTTATTAACAGCAATTGCCGTTAGCTATGGCCAGTCTCCGAAACCGCTGATAACTTTAAATTCGCTCAGCCCGGAATTTAATACCGTAGTCAGTAAAAACGCTAAGGCCGAGCTTTTGGCTAATGGTTTTTTGTGGAGCGAGGGGCCGTTATGGATAGAAAGTCACCAAATGTTTCTTTTCTCGGACGTAAAGAAAAATATCATTTACAAATGGACCAAAGCAAAAGGCCGGGAAGTTTACCTGTCGCCTGCAGGCTATACAGGCAGCATACCACGTGGCGGGGAGCTTGGTTCAAACGGTTTGTGCCTGAATTTAAAAGGGCAACTGGTGATTTGCCAGGATGGCGATAGGGTAGTGTCAATAATGGATGCACCGCTGGACAAACCTAAAGCAAAATTTATAAAAATAGCAACCAATTATAAGGGCAAAAAGTTCGACAGCCCCAATGACCTCGCCGTTTTAAATAATGGCGATATTTATTTTACCGACCCGCCCTACGGGCTCGAAAAAAACATAAAAGACCCACTAAAAGAAGCACCCTACCAGGGCGTTTACCGGATTTCAACAACCGGGAAAATAACTTTACTTACCGATACGCTGACCCGGCCAAACGGCATCGCATTTTTCCCGGGCAGCAAAACCATATTGATTGCAAACTCGGACCCGGGAAAAGCGAATTGGTATGCTTACGACCTGGATAAGAACGGATTATTTACGCATGGTCGCATATTTTACAGCGCAAACACGGCTGCCAAAACAGCCGCAGGAATGCCCGATGGCTTAAAAATCGATAAAAAGGGTACCGTATTTGCCACGGGTCCGGGTGGAATATGGGTATTTAACCGATCAGGCAAATTACTTGGCAAAATATTAGTTAATGACCTGGCTTCAAATTGCAGCCTGTCGGGCGACGAGAAAACGTTGTACGTTACGTCAAATCACCGGGTTTTGAAAGTGACCTTACGATAAGGCCAGCTCCAATAAATTTAAGCTACAGCTAATCCCTCAGTTATGAAACAGTTTTCCTTTTTATTGATCCTATGCATAGCGGCATCGATGGCCGTGGCACAAACTAATGCGCCGGGTAAACACCTGCCGCGTATTGCCATTGCAGGTATTGGCATTGAATCGAGCACCTTTTCACCGGCGCTCACCGATGAGGCTGCATTTCACGCAAAATTTGGTGATGCTATCTTCTCGATTTATCCTTTCTGGGCACCTGATTCAGCAATTCGTAAGGCGGCGGTATGGGTTCCGACAATAGACGGCCACGCTCTGCCGGGCGGAGCTGTTACCAGGGCAGCTTATGAATCGCTGGTTGGAAAAACGCTGGCTGCACTTCAAAAAAATGGGCCTTACGACGGCTTATTTTATGATATCCACGGGGCAATGAGTGTGGTCGGTTTGGATGACCCGGAGGGAGATTTCTTAGTCCGCATAAGAAAAGTTGTGGGTAATAAGACCATCATTTCAACAGCAATGGATTTGCACGGCAACGTATCGTGGCGACTGGCTGAAAACAGCGACCTGATCACCTGTTACCGCATGGCACCGCATGAAGACGCAGTGCAAACCAAACGCCGTGCTGTGACTAACCTGATCGACCGGCTTGAAAGCGGGAAAGGGAAACCGGCCTACAAGGCTTATATAGCTGTCCCCATTCTGTTGCCCGGTGAAAAGACAAGCACCAGGATCGAGCCGGGCAAAAGCCTGTATGAGAAAGTATGGCCGGCTGCCAAACAGGAAGGCATCGTTGATGCGGCGATATGGATAGGTTACGCCTGGGCCGATGAGCCGCGAAACCATGCAGTAGTAATGGTTACCGGTGATGACAAAGCCAAGGTGACCGGCACAGCCGAGTACCTGGCTAAAAGCTTCTGGGATGTGCGGAATGGGTTCAAGTTTGTTGCGCCCACAGGCAATTTAAAGGAATGCCTGGATAAAGCGATCGCCAGCACAAAACGTCCTTTTTATATCAGCGATTCCGGCGATAACCCGACAGCCGGGGGCGCAGGAGACGTGACCTGGACATTAATACAAATATTGAAGCGACCGGAATTTAAAACAGACAAAGGGCCATCACTTATTTACGCTTCTATCCCGGGACCCGAACTCATTAAAAAGGCCATTGAGGCTGGCGTTGGTGGTCACGTGGATGGCTATGCAGGTGCCAAAGTGGATGCGAGGCTTGCCCCGCCGGTACACATCACAGGCACAGTCGAATCAATTGTAAAGGGTGATATTGATGCCGAAGTGGAAGCCTCTATAAAAATGGGAAGCGTGCATATCATCGTAACGCAAAAACGGAAACCATATCACCATGAAAACGATTTTACCAAACTGGGCCTTAACCCGCGGACGGCTGATATTGTTGTGGTAAAGATAGGTTACCTGGAGCCTGAACTATTTGCCATGCGCGCCGATTGGCTGCTGGCATTAACACCGGGTGGGGTAGACCAGGATATTGAGCATTTACCCTATAAGCGATTAGCCCGGCCTATTTTTCCGTTGGACAGGAATAAGAAAGATCCTGATTTGAAGGCGAAGTTGGTGCCGGTGCTGTAGATTACAGTAGACACCCTCAATGTGAAACTGGTGCGACACTGGATTAATTAATGCGGAACCTGTCGATTGGTGGATTCTTGGGCACGGAATTGCCATGTACCCTCCGTATTTACAATTTGTGAACCGTCTGGAAATAGCTATTTAACCTGATGACAAACGTTTGTGCGAAATTCAATGCTGCACCCTTCAAAATCTCAAATAGATAATAGGTTTTTACTATCAATATGTATTTACCATACTGTTGCTTCTATTTTGATGGTGATCAAATAAACATGTGGACTAACTTAATATCCATAACGTTTAGGCACTCATTTAGCTCCACCCTGTATTAACGGCGAATTAATAGTATGCCGATTTGAATTACTTACTTCTTTTTCAAGCCTGATTAATACACTTCTAAATAAAAAATCACCTCGCTTTTTCTTTGTGAGTCTCCTCATCTGAATTGTTTTATCAAACGTTTGCGCATTGTTTTGCCGGCGTATTTGAACAAACAATTATTATGTTGCATGTATGATCTATTGTTTTTATCGTACTGATTATAAGGTAAATGGCATCCTATAGCAAATTAACCGATCCGGAATTAACTAATCTTCTTAAGAATGGAGATCATTTGGCCTTTACTGAAATATATAATCGTTATAAATTCATCCTGCATGCACACGCCGTAAATAAGCTTCGTGACCGTGAGGAGGCCAGAGATATTATCCAGGAGGTTTTTACCTATCTGTGGTCAAAGCGCGAGATAATCAAGTTTTCCGGAAGCCTGTCCGGTTACCTTTA
>Ga0207695_10005283_pt1 | contig 17220 bp, 10 predicted proteins | sample KBSC54metaG_FD_184354 | JGI IMG/M metagenome (GOLD analysis project Ga0207695, IMG submission 184354) | Corn rhizosphere microbial communities from Kellogg Biological Station, Michigan, USA - KBS C5-4 metaG (SPAdes) (version 2) | ecosystem: Host-associated > Plants > Roots > Rhizosphere > Soil... | reverse complement strand
GCGCGGCGCGATCGAGGATCTGGAGCTGACGAAGATCGCGCCCGCCGGCGCGGACATCAAGCGCTTCGAGGACAACAACGCCACGGTCTCGGCCTTCGTGTCCGGCCAGGTGCAGGTGATCGCCACCGGCGCCTCCGTGGCCGGCAACATGATGGCGCGCAATCCCCAGCTGGGCGCGGAATTCAAGCTGCTGCTCAAGGACTCGCCCAACTTCATCGGCGTCGCCAAGGGGGACGACAAGCTGCGGCTGAAGGTCAACGAGATCATCGCGTCGGCCAAGGCCAGCGGCGAGATCGACAAGCTGTGCGTCAAGTGGCTGGGCCGCCCCGCGGGCGACCTGCCGAACTGAAGCGAGCCGGCACGAGGTACCAGGCCATGGTGCAGCTCGATTTCGCGGCCGTCCTCGCCGACTGGCCCCTGCTCCTGCGCGGAGCGGCCCTGACGCTGGCGCTGACGGCGGTCGCCGCGGTGCTGGGCGTGGGCGCGGGCATCGCCTGCGCGCGGGCGCGCACGCATGGCCCGCCGGCCGTGCGTGCGTTCGCGGCCGCCTACGTGGAGCTGGTCCGCAACACGCCCTTCATCGTGCAGCTGTTCTTCATCTTCTTCGGGCTGCCGAGCCTGGGACTGCGGCTGTCCTCGGAGGCCGCGTCCGTCATCGCGATGACCCTCAACCTCGGGGCCTACGCCGCGGAGATCGTGCGCGCCGGCATCGACGCGACGCCGCGTGGCCAGCTGGAGGCCGCGCGCAGCCTGGCGATGACGGAGCGCCAGGTCTTCCTGCGCGTGGTGCTGCCGCCGTCGCTGGGGCGCGTCTGGCCCGCGATGGTCAGCCAGATCGTCATCGTCATGCTGGGCTCGGCGGTCTGCGGGCAGATCGCCGCGCAGGAGCTCAGCTATTCCGCCAACCTGATCATGAGCCGCAACTTCCGTTCGTTCGAGGCCAACTTCGTCGCGGCCGGGCTGTACCTGGCGATGGCGGTGCTGCTGCGGCAGGCCCTCGCGTGGGCCGGGCCGCGCTGGCTGTTCGGGCGCACGGCGCCGACGGGGAGATGACATGGTCGAGTTCTCCGTCTGGCAGATCCTGGGCAACCTGCTCCTCGCGGCGCGGTGGACCGTGGCCCTGTCGCTGCTCGCGTTCGCCGGCGGCGGGCTCGTCGGCCTGTCGCTGCTCGTGGCGCGGCTGCGCGCCTGGCCCGGCGCCGCGGCGGCCGTGTCCGCCTACGTGCACGTCTTCCAGGGAACGCCGCTCCTGATCCAGCTGTTCCTGGCCTACTTCGGTCTCGGGCTGTTCGGCATCGACGTGTCGCCGTGGGTGGCGGCCGGCGGCGCCCTGACGCTGTACGCCAGTGCCTACCTGGCCGAGATCTGGCGCGGCTGCGTGGAGGCCATCCCACGCGGCCAGTGGGAGGCCGCCGACAGCCTCGCCCTGAACTTCGGCGAGAAGCTGCGGCACGTCATCGCGCCGCAGGCCCTGCGCATCGCCGTCGCCCCCACCGTCGGTTTCCTGGTGCAGGTGATCAAGGGCACCGCGCTGGCCTCCATCATCGGCTTCGTCGAGCTCACCAAGACGGGCACGATGATCACCAACGCCACCTTCCGCCCGTTCACCGTCTACGCCTGCGTCGCGCTGATGTACTTCGCGCTGTGCTGGCCCGTCTCCGCATTCAGCAGGCGACTCGAGAGGAGCATGCGCCGTGACCGTTGAAACCCCCTTCTCCATCGTCGACATCCGCCAGCTGCGCAAGCGCTTCGGCAGCAACGAGGTGCTCAAGGGCATCGACCTCGATGTCCGGCGCGGCGAGGTGATCGCCATCATCGGCAAGAGCGGCTCCGGCAAGAGCACGCTGCTGCGATGCATCAACGGCCTCGAGGAGTTCCAGGACGGCGCGCTGCTGGTGGACGGCCAGCCCCTGAAGCACGGCGACGCGAAGGCGATGCGCGAGCTGCGCCACCACGTGGGCATGATCTTCCAGGGCTTCAACCTGTTCCCGCACCTGAGCGTGGGCCGCAACGTGATGCTCGCACCCACGCTCGTGAAGAAGGCGAACGCTGCCGAGGTCGATGCCACGGCCCGGCGCCTGCTCGCGCGCGTCGGTCTGGCCGAGAAGTTCGACGCCTGGCCCGACCAGCTCTCGGGCGGCCAGCAGCAGCGCGTGGCGATCGCGCGCGCGCTCGCGATGCAGCCCAGCGTGCTGCTTTGCGACGAGATCACGTCCGCGCTCGATCCCGAGCTGGTGGGCGAGGTGCTCAAGGTGGTGGAGAGCCTCGCCGACGAGGGCATGACGCTGCTGATGGTGACGCACGAGATGGGCTTCGCCCGCAAGGTCAGCGATCGCGTCGTGTTCATGCACGCCGGCCGCATCCACGAGATCGGGCCGCCGGAGCAGATCTTCGGCGCGCCACGTACACCGGAACTGCAGCAGTTCCTCTCCAGCCTGCACTAGCGCCGCCGACCCGGCTCAGGGTGCTGCACGCCACTGCGGCAGCAGCGCCTCGATCGCCGCGCCGAGCCGGCGCGCGATCGACGCATGGTCGGCACGCGACGGATGCCAGTTGCACGCCTCGAGCGCGAGCGGGCCCAGCGCCAGCACGTCGCCCATGACGACGCCCTCGGCCGCCAGGTGTGACCGCACGCGGCCGACCGCGCGTTCGACGGCACCGTCGCCCGCGTCGGTGGCGAGCAGCAGCACGCGGGCCGACGGATGGCGCCGGTGCAGGCTGCGCACGAAGTCGACGTAGCGCGCCTCGAACGCCGCCGACAACGCCGCGGCGTCGGGCCACGGCTCGCCGGCGGCCACGGGGGTCGAGAAGTCGTTGGTGCCCAGGCCGATCACGACGAGTTGCGGGGACCAGGCCGGGTCGCCGGATGTCGGGCCGGACCGCGTATCGCCCGGCAGCCAGTGCGCGTGCGCCACCGGCAAGGTGTCGCCCGCGCCGTTGGCGAAGTTGCGCACCATGCCGCGGCCGGAGATCGCCACGATGCGGTAGTCGGCGTCGAAGCGGCGCGCGACCTGCGGGCCGAAGGCGAGCGCGTTGTCCGTCGTGCGCCAGACCTCGTCGTCGCTGCACGTGCGTCCTGTGGAAGCCGCGCCGTAGCCGACGGTGTACGAGTCGCCGATGAACTCGATCGCACGCGCCCGGGCCGGCGCCGGCGGCAGCGCCTGCGCCTGCGACGGCACGGCGAATCCGCCGAAGGTCTGCGGGCCGTCGCGGCTCTCGCTGACGATGTCCACGCGCACCGCGTGCGCGCCCGGCGCCAGGCCGTGGATGCGCAGCCCGCTGCGGTCGGGCCGCAGCAGGTCCGCGACCTCGTGGCCGTCGATCGACACGCGCGCGTGCTTCTCGCCGGCGCCGAGGTCGACGAAGACGGCGTCGCCGGCGAAACGCGCCTCGAAGTACGTGCCGGGCCACTGGTAACGCCAGCCTGGCGCGCCCGCCCGACGCTCGACGCGTCCGACGGGTCGGTCGGCCAGCGCGACGGCGTCGCGTGGCAACGAGGCGATGGCCTCGACCTGCGGCGAAGCCGCACCGGCGCCCAGGGTCGTCGCGGTCGCGAGCATCAGCGTCGAGGCCTTTCGAAGAATGGAAACGCGCGGGGGGGACACCATGCAGGGCTCCGATGCGAGCGCCGGCGCGGCGCGCGCCGCGCCGGCGTCCGCATCACTTCGCGCTCACCGTGAAGTTGGACGAACTGTAGTTCAGGCCGCCCGACGAGGAGGTGATCTCGAAGCCGTACTGCACGTCGCCCACGGCCAGGTCGCCGATCCAGCCCAGGTTCTTCAGGTACTTGAGGATCGCGAGCACGTCGACGGCGGTGCTGTTGGTCTTGGTCGTTCGCAGGAACGAGTACACCATGTTGCTGCCGTTGTTGCCGCGGTAGACGTTCCACGTCCCGCCGCCCACGCTCACGTTCGTGTACACGGGGATCGCGCAACCCGCCGACGTCCAGTTGTACGAGATCGGCTTGACGTTGCCGCAGCCACCCGAGGTGCCGGTGTAGTTCAGCCACAGCATGATCTCGTGCGCGTTGTTGCCGACCCAGACGTCGAAGGTCGACTCCCAGGCCCCGCCCGACGGCGTCGTCGCGGCGCCGGTCGTGGTGAGCGAGGACAGCGAGCTGATCGTGCGGTTGACCGTGTAGCCGATGTGCGGATACGACTTGATGCCGCCGGTGTTGGGCTGGTTCGACCAGACGCCCCAGTCGGCATTGGAATTGGCCCAGATCGTCTGGGGCCCCACCGCGACGTTGCTGCACGGTGCCCACACGTCGTTGTTGAACGTGTAGCTGCCGAAGGTCCAGCTGGCGAACAGGTTGGTGGCCGAGCACGACGACGTGGCGGGCGACGAAGCCCCCCAGGTGGCGGCCTGGGCGCCGGTGGTGGCCAAGGCCAGCGGAAGCAGCGCGGCTGCCGCGAGTGTGAAGTGACGTGTACGCATGGATGTCTCCGAATGTGGATGTTCGTGGAAGGGCGCAGGGCCGTTCTGCGACGGCTCCGCGCGGGCGACACACCTCCGATGGCAACGCTGTCACCCGACGCGCAGGCCATTCCATCGACGAAGAATTTGTTCGAACACCCGGAGTGACCCGGATCTCCGGAACCCGGGGGCACTTCAGCTCGACAAGGCGAGCGCCCGCGCTAGGCCGCGGGATCCGCGGACGTCCGCTCGCGCCGCACCCAGCGGGCCAAGGTGGCGTACAGGGCCCCGACATCGATGGGCTTGGCCACCTGGTCATTCATGCCCGAGTCCAGGGCCTTGCCCGAATCGCCGGCGTGCGTGTCCGCCGTCATCGCGATCACCGGCAGGGACGCGAAGCGAGGGAGCGCGCGCAGCGCGCGCGTCGTCGCATAGCCGTCCAGCCCCGGCATCTGGCAATCCATCAGCACGGCGTCGAATTCGTCGTGCTGCAGCTTTTCCAACGCCTCGTAGCCATCGCAGGCCGTGGTGACGGCGATGCCCCCGCGCTCGAGCAGCGTGGTGGCGATCTCGCGATTGAAGGCGTTGTCGTCCACCAGCAGGACGCGCACGCCTTGCAACGCGTGCCGGGAGGAGGTCTCGCGCGCGGCGGCCGCGAGCGCGGGTGGCGCGGGAAGCCCCGGGATGTCTTCGCAGGCCTGCAGGAACCTGGCCGGCGTGATCGGCTTGGCGATGCGGCGCAGCGCTTGCGCCGCGGCCTGTTCGGGACGCCCGTCGGCACTCGTGCGGCCGGGCGCGGCGCCCAGCACGCAGACCGGCGACCGGCCGGCCGCGCCCCATCGGCGCTGCAGCGGATCGACGGACGCGCCATCGGCGTCAAGCAACTTCGAATCGATCAGCACGAGGTCGAAGGGCGTGCGATGCGCATCCGCCTGCGCCAACGGCTGCATGGCGTCCGCCAGGCCGGACGCGGCCACGACGTCGAACCCGAGGCCGGCGGCCAGGTCACCCAGCACGTCGCGGGCGCGCGCGCTGCTGTCGATGACCAGGAGCCGCTTTCCGCGGAATCTCTCCGGCCACGACTCTCCGGCCGGCCTCGCCAGGGGCTGCAGCGCGAAGGGCAGCGTGAAACGGATCTGGCCATCCGTCCCGCGTGCGCCTTGTCGCGCGATGTCGCCGCCCAGGCCCTGCACGACTTCGCGACACGACGACAGGTCGGCGCCACCGTCGGGTCGCCCCCCTCCGGCATGGCGCAGCTCGAACGCCAGCCTGAGCGCGTCACCCTGCGATCGCACCCTGGCGACCGACAGCTCCACCTCGCCCCGCGGCGTGTCCTCGATGGCACGGCGGCCAAGCATGCAAAGCACCTGTCGCAGTCGAGTCGGATCGCCCACCAGCAGCACCGGCACGTCGAGCGGCTGGTGCAGGAGCAGTTCCAGCCCCTTGGCCGCGGCGTCGGGCTGGAGCGCGTCGCCGACTTCTTCGAGCAGGTCGTCCAGGCTGAACGGAATCGCCTCGATCCCGCGCTCGTTCGCGTCGACCGCCATGGGGCGCCGGCGCCACTCGGCGAGCGGACGGGGATCCCTTTCAGGTGCTGGCATCGGCGGACTCCTGCAGGCCCACGACCTCGTTTTCACAGCGCGATGGGGAGAGGGGCCAGCAAGGCCAGGCTGGCATCCGGGTGCCGCCCCTCGGCACGCTCCGCTTCGACGGCCGCCATCCCGATGGCTGGAGCGGCCGCTCGGCACTGTCTCGCATCGTAGCCGTCCGCCCGTCGATTGTCCCGGCCCGGCAGCCCCTGGATTGGCAGCGCCTATGACCGGCCCCCTCGGGATGGACCGGGCTTCGACACGAATGCCAGGCAGGCATCGGCGAGCGCCCGAAGGCCACGGGCCGCCACCGGCGATGGCGGCCGCTTCCCGGCGCCTCGCAGGCGCATGGCGGCGATGTCGATTTGTGGCCTTCGCAGCCCGGGCGTACAGTGGGGTTTCAGCGGCTCGATCGTGGCCGCATTGCGAGAGGGTCGCGCGCAGCGAAATCGCGGAATGACGGACAGCCAGCCCCGTATCAAGGTTCTCTGCGTCGACGATCACCCGATCGTGCGGCAAGGCATCGCGATGCTGCTGGCCGTGGAAGAGGACATGGCGCTCGTCGCGGAGGCGTCGAACGGCCGCGAGGCCATCCAGCAGTACCGGACGCACCGGCCGGACATCACGCTGATGGACCTGCAGATGCCGGGCATGAACGGGCTCGACGCCATCAGCGCGATCCGGGCGGAGTTTGCGCAGGCCCGCATCATCGTGCTGACGACCTACGCGGGCGACGCGCAGGCCCAACGTGCACTTCAGGCCGGCGCGCGCGGGTATCTGTTGAAGAACGCCCTGCACAAGGAACTGCTGGAGGCGATCCGTGCCGTGCATGTCGGCCGCAAGGCCCTGCCATCGGAGTCGTCGTTCGAGCTGGCCGAACAGGCCACCGAAGAGGCCCTCACGCAGGCCGAGATCAACATCCTGCGCTTCATCGCGCACGGCGAGGCTTATGCGGACATTGCGCGGGCGCTGTCGTTGAGCGAAGACAAGGTCGCGGGCGATGTCCAGGTCATCCTGTCCAAGCTGGACGCGCAGGATCGCACGCATGCGGCAGCGGACGAGCTCAACAAGGGGATGGTCGAGACCGAGCGCGCCGCCCGGCATGCCGCCGAGGCGGCCAACCGCGCCAAGAGCGAGTTCCTGGCGGGCATGAGCCACGAGCTGCGCACCCCCCTGAACGCGGTGCTGGGCTATGCGCAGCTGCTGGCGATGGACGGCGGCCTGAGCGCGCAGCAGGCACGCGGCGTGGACACCATCCACCAGAGCGGCCTGCACCTGCTGGCGCTGATCAACGACATCCTCGACCTGGCGCGGATCGAGGCGGGGCACACGGAACTGCGGCCCGAGCCGTTGAAGCTGCCGGATCTCCTGCAATCGGTCGTGGACCTGATGAAGGTCAAGGCCGACGAGAAGCAGCTCGCCTTCCGCTTCGTCGCCGGAGACGGGTTGCCCGACGTCGTGCTGGCCGACGAGCGCCGCCTGCGACAGGTGTTGCTCAACCTGCTGGGCAACGCCATCAAGTTCACCGACGACGGCTCGGTCAGCCTGAGCGCGTCCGCCGAGGCGACGGGCCCGGCGCAGGTGCTGCTGCGCCTGGACATCGAGGACACCGGCGTCGGGATGCATCCGGAGGACCTGGACAAGATCTTCAGGCCTTTCGAGCAGGTCGGCGACCTTCAACGACGCAGCGGCGGCACGGGACTGGGACTCGCGATCACCCGCGCGTTGGTCAAGGACATGGGCGGACAGGTGCATGTGCGCAGCGAGCTCGGCCAGGGAAGTCGATTCCGCCTGGAGCTGCCGCTGCCGCTGGCAGAGCCCGCTCCACCCGTCTCCAGGAAGTCGCCGGCCATCCCGCGCTACCAGGGACCGGTCAAACGCATCCTGGTGGTCGACGACGTGGCGGCGAACCGCGCGCTGATGAGCGATGTCCTGCGGCAGGCCGGATTCGCCGTCGTACAAGCCAAGGACGGCAGCGAACTCCTGTGGACGGCACGGAACTCGCAGCCCGACCTGATCCTCGTCGACAGCGTGATGCCGTCCGTCGACGGGATGGAGGCCACGCGCCAGCTTCGGCGGGATCCGCAACTCGGGGCGATCCCGGTGATCGCGGTCTCGGCGACCGCCAGCGCGGAACACCGGGCCGACTGCCTGCGCGCCGGCGCCAACGTCTTCCTGACCAAACCGGTGTCGCTCGAGGAGCTTCTCGCGGCCATCGGAGATCAGCTGCGCCTGCAATGGCTCGAGCCCGCCGCGGGGCCTTGACCGTTCGCGTGCATCGTCCGAGGCGGCCCGCCTGTCACGCCGGCCGGCTGCCTCCGTGCGCGTGACGGGCCCGTCGTGACCCGCTGATCACGGGAGCGGCGCGGGCTTGGCCAGGTACTGCTTCGACAGCGTCTGGTACTGGCCGCCATCGGTCGACGGGGTCGTCTGGTTCTCGGCCCCCGCGCCGAACACGATGCCGAGCGCGCCCACGGCGACCAGCTCGCTCGGGTGCTTCAGGAAGTAGTCGACCTTGTTGTCGCGGTATTGGCCCGCCGTGCCGCCGGGAGTCGACGACGGCGCGCCGAACGGGGTCTGCCACCAGACGATGGGAAGTCCGCCCATGCCGTCGTGGTAGGCCTTGCCCGTCGCGAGGTTGTCCTGGAAATTCGGGTGGGTCTGGTTCGTCTCGTCCCAGTACCAGGGCCCCGCGCCGCCGACACAGTCGGCCTGCGCCGTGGCCGGTGTCAGCGCCGCCTGCTCACGGCAGCCGGCGTCGCGATCCACGGTCTGCATGATGATCAGGTCGCCCTGGTTGGCGCCCATCGCGTTCATGAAGGTGACCACGCTGGCCAGGGTCGTACCACCCCAGCTGCTGGGCGGGAAGCCGATCGCCGCCTTCGGCGCGTACTTGCGGGCCAGCTTCACCAGGCAGGGGCCGTAGCTGGTGGCGTTCGCCGGCATGCCGGCGCAGGCCGCATCGCTCGCGAGCGCCGCGGGCGCCTTCGACGGATCGCCGCCATACTTCGAATTGACCACCGCCTGCGCGAAGCCCCAGAAGTCGGGCTCGACATTGATGACCGCCGGCTTGCCGAAGGCGTTGATGGCCTTGAACAGCGTGATCGTGTCGCTCCAATACGTCTGCATGTACGAGGCGCTGCCCAGCGAGTCCATGTCGGACAGGTTGTCCGCCGAGAACTGGAACAGCGTGAACATCGGCACGGCACCGACGGAATCGGCCTGCTGCATCACGTAGGTCGCGTATGCGCCCGACGGCGAGTTCCAGGTCGTCCAGCCGCCCTGGGTGTCGATCCCCACGAGGTAGCGCTCGTAGAAGTCGGGCTTGAGCCCCTGCGCCTGGATCAGCGCGGTATCCGAGCCACCCGCGCCCAGTCCCACGAGGAGGCGGTTGGGCATGCCCAATTGGGCGGCAAGCTTGGCTGCGGAACCGGTCGCCGCGGTGCTGCCGCTCGATGGGTTGCTGGCGGGTGGCGAGCCGGCCGGGCTGCTCGCAGGCGGTGAGCTCGGCGGGCTGCTGGCCGGGGGCGAGCTCGGCGGGCTGCTGGCCGGCGGCGAGCCGGCCGTGGCACCGCCGCCCGACGGGCTGCTGGCGGGCGGCGAGCCGCTCGACGAACTTCCGGGGGAAGACGCACCGCCGCTCGGTCCGGTCGCGGTCGATCCATTCGAGGAGCCCGTGCCGCCGCCGCAGGCCGTCAGGGCCGCGGCGAGCGCAAAGGCAAGGCGAAGTTCAAGAGTGCTCATGTGCAAGGAGATTGGCTTGAGGAATTGGATGCGACCGTGGCCGCGCTGGTCGGCGGCCGATGGCCTCGCGCTATCGCGCCAGCGCCGCGACCTCCGCGGCACTCAGGGCGCCCGCGTGGACTCGGAAATCCTGGATGCGGCCGTTGAACGGCGGATGCGCCCAGTTGCGGCCCAGGAAGATGACCTGGTCGCCGACCTGGCGCGGCGTCAGCAGGATGTCGTCGGACTTCGCCACTTCGCTGCCATCGACGTAGAGCCGTCCGGTCGTGCCCTGCAACGTGACCGCCACGTGGACCCAGCGCCTGATGGGCAAGGGGCTGGGCGCTTCCACGGCATGCACGTCGTTGGCCGTGGCCCCGTAGATGCCGAAGCGCAGGCCTCCCGCGCCGGACTGGGGTGCGACGAACAGGCACGAGAAGGCATCGGTCCCGGCGAAGAGCATGCAGGTGTCCCAGTGCAGTCCGTTCGCGTAGGCCCACAGCGAGACGCTGAAGTCGTCCAGGCCGCTGAACAGGCCTTGCGGGAGTTGCAGGCCCGAGGCCTTGCCGTCGAATGCGACGGCCTTGTCACCGTTGCGCCCGTCGCCCCAGGTCGCGTTGTCCAGCAGCGTGCCCTGCACGGTGCTCGAAGTGCCGTCGGCAGCCAGGAGGGTGCCGGAGGTGCCCGTGCCGTTCATGCCGTTCAGCGGCATCGACAAGCGCGGCTCACCGGATGCCGCGACTCGAACCACGTTGGAGCCGGCCGTCGCCGCACCGCTCGCGCCCTGCGCGACGACCTGGTAGAACCAGACGCCGCCGGGCGGCGTATCGGTGTAGGTCAGAAGCTGGTCCGCGGCGACCGTGCTCAATTGCGAGAAGGGGCCGTTGGCCGTCGCGCCGCGCTTGACCGCATAGGAAGCCGCCCCCACGCTGCCCCACCACGACAGCAGGACGCGGCCGTCGTTCAAGTACCCCGTGAGACCGGATGCCGGCTTCATCGGCCCGGCGTAGTCGACGCGGCGGTGGATCAGCGTCGGGTACCAGACATCGTCGCTGCTGCCGCCGTACTTCGGCTCGACCAGTTTCACGATGCGCGCGACATTCGGCGCAGCGATGCCCATGCGGTTGACGTAGTGGTTGTAGATCGGCTCCCAGGCGTTGCGGCCGTGCTGGAACGACTGGTTCACCTGCGTCCACCGATCCGTGTGCGGCGACGACGGATTCTGTTCCGGCACATAGGGCATCGGATAGGTCTTGCCGTTCTCGTCCAGCAGATTGGACCGCGCAACGTACTCGGCGGCCGCGAGGAAACGGTTGTTGTACAGCCCGTAGAGATCGTCCCCCTGGTTCCAGGCCATCTCCATCACGTCGCCACCGAGGGACATGCCCAGCGTCGAGTGGCCCTGGTCGCGGCCGCTCTCCTCCCACTGCCCGAAATGGCCGGGGTGCATGTAGTAGACGCCGTGCAGGGCCGAGCCGTTGCCGAAGTTCCGGAGCTTGCCGCGGTTGTTGGCGGCGTAGCAGTCGCAGGCCAGCCTGTACAGCTCGGCGTCGTCGCAGAAGACGCCGATGGCCATCGCCCCGGCCATGGAGGCCATGTCCCAGTTGGCGTGGGACCCGATGCGGCCGTCGCTGAGGAACCACGACGAGACCGGCGCGAAGACCGTGCTCAGCATGTCCTGGAAGCGCTTCAGGCTCTCCGGCGCCCAGCCGGGGTAGGTGCGCAGGATCTCGCCGATCTGCGCGAGCTGGTGCCCCTGGATGCCGGCCAGGATGATGAAGGTGTGGTCGTCGTGGGCCGTCGAGCCCGGCGGCACGGTGCCCACTTCCTTGAGCGTGCCCGCCCAGGCGTCCAGGAACTCCACCGCCTTGTCGGCATAGCGGGTGTCCTGCGGGTCGCCCAGCTTCCAGCGCAGCGTCATGGACCAGGCGCGCCAGATGTCGACGTACAGGTTGTTCTTGCTGCCGTCGGCCCGATAGACCGCCGGCAGCGGGTAGGGCTTGGTGTCCAGGGTGTCGAAGTGGTCGGTGCACAGCGTGTTCCACCAGTTCGTCCACGGCTGCTGGCCCGTCTTGATCAGCGCGCGGATACGGGTGGCATCGTCCTCGGTGACCAGCAGGCCCGGGTGGCGGAAGACGCCACTGACCGAGGCCGGCACGGGCGCGGGCGCGGGCGCGGGCGCTGGTCCGGGCGCAGGCGCAGGCGCAGGCGCAGGCGACGGCGATGGCGTGGCGGCAGGCGGTGTCGCCCCCGGTGTCGACGCCGTTCCCGCCGGCGTACTGGCCTGGCTGCCCGACGACTGGCCATCGCCATCGTAGCCGGCGCTGCAGGCCGGGAGCAGCGGCAGCATCGGGAACAGGCCCAGGCCCATGGACAGCGCGCGGCGAGCCGGATCGGGCAGATCGTCGTCGCCGATGGGCAGGGGGAATCTTGCGGACACGTGAGCTCTCTTGTCGGTGATCAGCGGCGCAAGCTAACGCAAAGTTCCAACGCTGTCATGACCGGGCACTGACCCTGCAACCGCCACGTGCAGGACTCACCAACCGTTACGTGCAGATGCCGACCGATGCCGGGTTGCTCCCCCGCTCCGCGCGGTGCCCGGCGCTGGCCGGGCCGCGGACCGGGCTGCGCCGTGCGCCTGCTGGACCGACATGCATCGCCGACGAGACCGCCCTCTGGACGGCCGCGCGACGCCGCCCCGCGCTGGCATCGTGGCGACCTGGATAGGTATTTTTCCTATTTAGTTCGACAGTCGAACGAACTACCCTCGCGACGCAGACGAGGAACTCCACTTGCAATCCACCGCGCTTCTCGCGACAGAACGCCATCACGCCGTGCAGCGGCGAGCCAACCGGACCGCGGTGATCCGGCGTCTGTTCGCGCGGCCGGACCGCGCTGCGCCCGAGCTGGCCATCGCGCTCGCGTTGCCGATGTCCGTCGTCGCCCCGTTGCTGCGCCAGCTCGTGCTCGAAGGCCTGATCCTCGAATACCGGGAGCGCGGCGCGGCCCCGGGCCGCGTCCTGCCCCGATATCGGCTGGACCCCGCCCGGCTCGCCCTTCTTGGGGCCGAGGTGGGCATCGACCGGGTCCGGGTCGTCGCGACGTCGGTTTCCGGCCACGTGCTGGCCAGCGCCACGCAGCCGTACGGCAAGGCTCGAAGCGCGATGAGCTGCATCGACTCTCTGGCCACGACTGCGCTGCGGGTCTGCGGGAAGCTGGGCAAGGTGGCACCTCACGTCGTCGGGTTGGGCGTCGGTCTTCCAGGCCACCAGGACGAACCGGCCGGCGAACCACATCACGGCTCGTTCCTGCGCACGCGCGATATTCCGTTCGGCCCGCTGCTGGCACGCGAACTCGAGGGGTCGCCGCTCGAAGGGACGCCGCTCTTCGTGAGTCCCGCAGCCGATGTCGCGGCTCTCGGCGAGCTCGAGTTCGGTCCTGCCATCGACGGGTCGGCCTCGCTGCTCTACCTGAGCCTGGAGGAAGACCTGCACGCCGGCATCATCGTCGACGGCCAGTTGCTGACGTCCCGTCGACCGTCCGCCGGCGGCGTCGGTCACACCATCCTGCAGGTGGATGGGCCGCGATGCGCCTGTGGCCGCTCGGGTTGCGCCAGGACGATGATCGGCTCGCGCAGCCTGCCGGGCAGCACCGGGCCGGATCCCGTCGCGGCACTCCGGCGAAGGCTCGATGCCGGCGCGCCCGAGGCGCTGTCGGCAGTGGCGCACGCCGGTGCCTGCCTGGGGACGCTGCTGCACAACCTGGCGCTTCTCTACCGGCCGTCGCGGATCGTGGTGGGCGGCCCGATGATCGAGCTGGGCGATGCCTTGCTGCGCCCGGCGCGCAGCGCGCTGGGCGAAGGTGGTCTCCCGCTCCGGGGTCAGCGCGTCGACCTGTCGCCATCGCATTTCGGGGACGACGCCGTCGCGGTGGGGGCCGCCGCCCTCGTACGGCATCGCCACTGCGCGGACCTCGACGGCGCGACGACCCCGGCCGCGCGTCGGTCGAACGCGGCATGCACGTCGGGGCTTTTTTTGATGAGTTGATTTATCGATATATCACCGCGGGACGACGGGCAGGAATGGTCGTGCCACGGAGACCACGCACGCCCCCCCCCGGGACACCGAGGCTGCCCTTTTCGCCACGCCGCCGCGCCCCTCGCCCGCGCAACGACGGCCGGCCCTTTCCTGATTTTTTCGACACGATCAACGATGCCCGCGAACAAACCCTCCTCCCGCGGAACGGCCCTGACGCGCCGGTCCTTCCTGCACACGGCCGCCGCGGCCGGCGCGCTGGCGACGCCCGTGTCGCAGGCCGCCCCGGCCGGCTTCGCGCCGCAGTGGGACTCGCTGGTCGGCGGCTATCGAACGCCCGAATGGTTCCGCGACGCCAAGTTCGGGATCTGGGCCCACTGGACGGCGCAGTGCGTGCCCGAGATGGGGGACTGGTACGCCAGGAACATGTACATCCAGGGCAACTCACAGTACGACCACCACGTGAAGACCTACGGCCACCCGACGCAGGTGGGCTTCATGGAGATGCAGAACCGCTGGAAGGCCGAGCACTGGGATCCCGATGCGCTGCTCGATCTCTACGTGAAGGCCGGGGCGCGCTACTTCGTGGCGCTCGCGAACCACCACGACAACTTCGACGCCTACGACTCGAAGTACCATGGCTGGAACAGCATGCGCGTGGGCCCTCGGCGCGACATCGTCGGCACCTGGGCCAAGGCGGCGCGTGCGCGCGGCCTGCGCTTCGGCGTCAGCAACCATTCCGCGCATGCCTGGCACTGGCTGCAGCCCGCCTACGGCTACGACCCGGACGGCCCGCTGGCCGGCCAGCGCTACGACGCCTGGAAGCTGAGCGCGGCCGACGGACGCGGCAAATGGTGGGACGGGCTGGATCCGCAGGATCTGTACACCGGCCGCAACATGGTGATGCCCGACGGCATCGAGACGGTGCGCACGGCCAACGAATGGCATGGCCAGAACGACGGCCAATGGGACGAGAAGGCTCCGCTGCAGAACCCGGCCTTCACGCGGCGCTGGTTCCTGCGCTGCCGCGACCTCATCGACAGCTACCGGCCCGACCTCGTCTATTTCGACAATTCGGGCCTGCCCCTCGGACAGGCCGGCCTGGACATCACCGCCCACTACTACAACGCCAGCATGGCCTGGCACGGCGGCAAGCTGGAGGCGGTCGTCAACGCGAAGGTGCTGCCGCCGGAGCGGCGCGCCGGGCTGGTCGAGGACGTGGAGCGCGGCTTCCGTGAAGGGATCGAGCCGCTGCCCTGGCAGACGGACACCTGCCTGGGCGACTGGCACTACAACCGCTCGCTCTTCGACAACCACCGCTACAAGGACGCCACCACGGTCATCCATCGCCTGTGCGACATCGTGTCGAAGAACGGCAACCTGCTGCTGTCGGTGCCGCTGCGCGGCGACGGCAGCATCGACTCCGACGAGCGCGGGATCCTGGAAGACATCGCCGCCTGGATGGGGCGCAACGGCGAGGCCATCCACGGGACGCGGCCGTGGCGCAGCCATGGCGAAGGGCCGACGCGCGTGGGCGGCGGCATGTTCAGCGAAGGCAGCTCGCAACCGCTCACGTCGGAGGACATCCGCTTCACGGCCAAGGACGGCGCCCTGTACGCGATCGCGCTGGGTTGGCCCGCGAGCGGCACGCTGCGCATCGCGGCGCTGGCACAGGGCTCCGCGCTCGCCCCCGGCGTGATCGAGCGTGTGGAGGCGCTCGGCTCGACCGACAGCCTGACGTTCTCGCGCAGCACCCGCGCACTGGAGGTCCGGCTGCCCGCAGGGCTGGCGGGCACGCCCGCGGTCGCGCTCAAGATCCGCGGCCCGGGGCTGGCATGAGACGCTGCGCCATCATCGGTGGTCGCCAGCCGCCGGCCGCCGCCCTGAACCCCTCGCCCGGCCGCGCAAGCGCGCCACCCACCGCTCCCCGGCGCGACGCCCTCGCGCCCTCTCGTCAGACCCCTCGACCCAAATGAACTTGCACCTTCATCGCAGACTGCTCGCCGCCTGTGCGCTCGCCTCCTTCCTGAACGTCGCCACCGCGATCGAACCTGCACAGGCCGAGCTCGTCGTCGACGCGCAGGAAGCGGGGCCGCGCATCGACCCCGACATCTACGGCCAGTTCGCAGAGCAGCTGGGGGCCGGCATCTATGGCGGCCTCTGGGTCGGGCCCGAATCGGCGATTCCCAACACCCGCGGCTGGCGCAACGACGTCGTCCAGGCGCTGCGCCACCTCGGGGTGCCGGTGGTGCGCTGGCCCGGCGGCTGCTTCGCCGACGACTACGACTGGCGCGACGGCATCGGCGACCCAGCCAAACGTCCGGTGCGGCTGAACCGCTGGTGGGGCGGCGTGCCGGAGTCCAACCGCGTGGGCACCCACGAGTTCATGGACCTGGCGGAGCAGCTCGGCGCGGAAGTGGTCATCGCCGGCAACATGGGCTCGATGTCCCCGCGCGACATGAGCCAGTGGATGGAGTACATGACCGCCACCGGCCCTTCCGCCCTGACCGACGAGCGCCGCCGCAACGGACGCGACAAGCCCTGGAAGGTCAAGTACATCGGGGTCGGCAACGAGAGCTGGGGATGCGGCGGGAACATGCGGCCGGAATACCAGGCCGACCTGCACAACCGCTATGCCACGTTCCTGAACACCGGCGCGCTGCGCGTCGCCTCCGGCGACGGCACGGGCAACGACCACCTGATCGATGTGCTGATGGAGCGTTCCATCGGCCAGATGGACGCGCTGACCCTGCACTACTACACCATCCCCGGCGACTGGACGAAGAAGGGGTCGGCCACCGGCTTCGACGCGTCGGCATGGGCGCACACGCTCAAGCTCGCGCGCGGCATCGAACCCCGCATCGAGGCCATCGAGGCCCTCATGGACAAGCGCGATCCCCAGCGGCGAATCGGCCTGTTCGTCGACGAATGGGGCACGTGGTACGACACCGAGCCCGGGGCGAATCCCGGCTTCCTATACCAGCAGAACACCTTGCGCGACGCCCTCGTGGCCGCGTTGACGCTCGACGTGTTCCACCGCCACACCGACCGGGTGCGCATGACCAGCATCGCGCAGATGGTCAACGTGCTGCAGGCCATGGTGCTGGCCGACGGCAAGCGGATGGCGCTGACGCCGACCTATCACGTGTACGACATGTACAAGCCGTTCAAGGGCGCGATCCCGCTGAAGATCCGCCTGAGCACGACCCGGTGGCAGCGCGGCGAAGATGACCTGCCGGCCGTGGATGCCAGCGTCGCACGCACCGCGGACGGCGCGACGGTCGTCGCGCTCGTCAATCTCGATCCTGAGCGCCCGGCGCATGTCCGCACGAACCTGAAGGGCGAGTTTCGCGGCAGCATCCTGACCGCCGCGAAGATGGACGCGCACAACACGTTCGACCAGCCGCACGCCATCGAGCCGGCGCCCTTCTCGGCCCGCGCCGGCGCCGAAGGATGGA
>Ga0207695_10005271_pt1 | contig 17237 bp, 22 predicted proteins | sample KBSC54metaG_FD_184354 | JGI IMG/M metagenome (GOLD analysis project Ga0207695, IMG submission 184354) | Corn rhizosphere microbial communities from Kellogg Biological Station, Michigan, USA - KBS C5-4 metaG (SPAdes) (version 2) | ecosystem: Host-associated > Plants > Roots > Rhizosphere > Soil... | reverse complement strand
CATGCTTCTTCAAGCCACTACCTGCTATTTCATCGTCAGATGCGTTTATGTTGGCGCCAATAAAATCTATTTCTTTATTTAGTTGGTCCTTAGAGCGTGTTTTAGTACCACTGGTCAATAATTCCGACATCATGTCTTTATAGCCGGCTTCATTACCTGCCAGCGCTGGTTTTATATCCAGTTGTATGTCGCATGATATAACAGGCAATTTGTGGTTTTCTACCACGAATACGCGAAGGCCATTAGGCAAGGTAAAAGTTTCTGTTTTGCCTAACTTAATTTCCGGTGCAGGGCCAGCTTTAGGGCGTGCACTGCGGTCTAGCGACTGTGCCGATGCTGATACTGATGCAGCCAGCGCTAATGTGAGTATGGGGAATACGATTTTTTTCATAAATAATTTTTTGAAGCGTTTAGCTAAATGTTTTTAATGAGGCCCTATTTCTTTCCTTCAGATTTCTTTTCTTCTGATTTTGGTAAATAGAAAACTACAAGGCGGTTTTCATTTGTAAAATATTTATCAGCTACGCGTTTCAGGTCTTCTTTAGTTATTTTGTTATAGCGTTCCAGCTCTGTGTTTATCAGGTTAGCATCATGATTGAAAGTATAATATGTAGCAAGGTTATCTGCTACCCCCGATACTTTTTCATTCTGGGTAATGAAGTCATTTTCAGCCTGATTTCTTAGCTTCTGGTATTCTTCATCGCTTATCAGGTTTTTCTTTACTTTATCTACTTCAGCAAGCATAGATGCTTCCAGGTCTTCCGCTTTTACGCCCCCGTTAGCTATACCATACATTACAGCTATACCCGGGTCTTCGCTCGGTGGTGCAAATGCACCTACCGCCAGCGCTTTCTGTTGCTTGTCAGCTATTTCCTTCTGGAAGCGTGAGCTTTTACCCTGAGATAACAGCTGTGTTAGTAACTGCATTGCATAATAATCATCAGTACCCAATTTTGGTACATGGTACGCCATAAATACAGCAGGTAACTGTACGTTGTCATAGAAGTGAACTATCTTCTCAGCTTTCTGTTGTGGCTCCATTTCCGTAGGGCGCGGAATAGCTTTAGTTCCTTTCGGAATATCGCCGTAGTATTTGCTTATCAGTTCTTTTGTCTTGTTAATATCTATATCACCACCTATCACCAGTACGGCATTGTTAGGCACATAGAATGTTTTATAAAAATCCATGAACTCAGACAACTTTGCCTGGTCTATATATTGTTCTTTACCTATTGGCGTCCAGCGGTACGGGTGTGTAGTGAAAGCGTTTTCATATATCACGCTCTGCCATTGGCCGTAAGGAGTATTATCATAGCGAAGCTTCTTTTCTTCTTTCACCACCTTACGCTGTGTTTCCACACCTACAGTGTCGATCTTTGCATGCAGCATGCGTTCAGACTCCATCCACAAAGCCAGTTCCAGTTGGTTTGATGGAAGTTCTTCAAAATAGTAAGTACGGTCCTGTGTAGTGTTCGCATTCAGTTGTCCGCCGGCAGACTGTACCAGTTTCATGTATTCGCCGCGTTTGATGTTGTCACTACCTTCAAATAAAAGGTGCTCGAAGAAGTGTGCAAAACCTGTACGTTGAGGATCTTCATTTTTTGAGCCTACATGATACATTACAGATACTGCTACAATAGGTGTAGCGTGGTCTTCATGGAGGATTACGTGTAATCCGTTAGGGAGATCATATTCTACAAAATTGATCTTGGCCGATGCCTGTGTACCTGTAAGAACAGATGCACCCAGCAGCAGCGCATAAAAAGCATTTCGCTTCATAAGTAAGTAAAATTTGCTGCAAAAATAGTGTTTGCAGGTTAAAGCGTATATTATCGTAGAAAAATCCCCATTAATTTCCCCTGCATTGTAGCTTTGCAGCAAATTTCGAATGATGATAAATACAGTGCTCTATGACATGGATGGCTTGCTGCTCGACACAGAACCGCTGTGGGGAGAAAGTATGCTGGGCATTGCTGAAAAACATAATATACCTATCACCAGGGAACGCTTTAAGGAAACCCGCGGCCTGCGAATATATGAGGTAACTGATTATTGGTCAATGAAGTACCCGTGGACAGGTAGCACTTCACTTGAAGTGGCTGAAGAGATATTGGATGATATAATAGACAGGTCTAAAAAGCGGGGGCGAGTACTACCGGGGGTGGTAAAGTCACTGCAATTATTAAAAGAAAACAACTTTAAGATAGGCCTTGCTTCGTCATCCCCTAAACGCATGATCGAAGACCTGATAACACACTTTGGTATTAAGCAATATTTTGACATTATCACCTCTGCAGACGCAGTAGAGATGGGCAAGCCCCACCCAGCTGTATTCCTTCATTGCGCCGAATCACTCAAATCCAATCCGCTGGAATGTGTAGTGCTCGAAGACTCTCTCAATGGCATGATAGCAGGCCTAGCCGCAAGGATGAAAGTAATAGTAGTACCCGACGAAGTTCATTTCGATGATCCGCGTTTCACCCTCGCCGATGCAAAACTGAAAAGCCTCGAAGATCTCGATATGAACCTGATAAAGAGCATTAGCTGATAATTTAATAATAACATAATTTCATTACCATATTGTATAGATTATGGAATTTGGAAAAGTATCTGATGCCGAACTGAAGCTTATAGACTTCACCCTGCCGCCCGATCCCGCTGTCACTACGGAGGTGCTGAAGAGCTCAAAGAAGAAAGGGAAAACAAAGTTCTACGTAGGCTGCGCCAAATGGGGCCGTAAGGACTGGATAGGCAAGCTCTACCCCAAAGGCACCAAAGAGAAAGACTTTCTCGAGTACTATGCAAAGCAGTTCAATTCTATTGAGTTCAACGGCTTCTTTTATAATATACACTCTCCCGAGCAGGTGCAGAAATGGATGGAGAAGGTTCCTAAAGGCTTCAAGTTCTGCCCTAAGTTCACGCAGACCATCACGCACCTCAAACGCCTTAAAAATACCAAGGCTGATGTAGATGCTTACCTCGAAGTAGTTGAGTCCTTCAAAGAGCATCTCGGCCCCATATTCCTCATGCCGCACCCGCAGATGAGCCTTAAAAACCTGCCCACTATAGAGGAGTTCATTGCAGACCTCCCGGGCGATATTGGTCTCTTCCTCGAGCTGCGCCACCAGGAGTTTTACAGCAACCCCGAAGGTTATAATACAGAACTATACAATTTCCTCCGCAAACAAAAGCGCGGCACCGTCATCACCGATGCCGCCGGCCGTCGCGACTGTGTGCACATGCACCTCTCCACGCCGGAGTGCTTCATCCGCTTCGTAGGCAATGGCCTGCACCCTACCGACTACACCCGTTGCGATGAATGGGTGCAACGCATCAAACATTGGATGAACGAAGGCCTCGAAACCTGCTACTTCTTCATGCACCAGCACGAGGAACTGCACTCGCCCGAATTAATAAAATACTTAATAGAACAGATCAATCAGCATTGCGGCACAGACATTAAGGCCCCCGTCATTCATAGCGATGCCAGCCTCTTTTAGCATTTTAGAAATTGCAATTTCAATTCCTGAATTCTTCGCACTATCTTCGCGCAAATTTTTTCCCGCATGAATCTGCATGAATATCAGGCTAAGGAACTGCTGAAACGCTATAATGTTCCCACACAGGAAGGCATTGCTGTCGATAATATCGACGGTGCCCTGAACGCTTACAAACAAATATCTGTTGATACAGGCTCTAAGTTTGCTGTAGTAAAGGCACAGATACATGCCGGTGGCCGCGGTAAAGGCCGTATGAAGGAAGTGCCTGACCAGAGTGGTGTAGCCGTGGTAAAGAGCGCTGATGACGTGGAACGCGTAGCGAAAAACATACTTGGCAATACCCTTGTTACTATACAGACAGGTGATGCTGGCAAGAAAGTGAGCAAGATACTCATTGCACAGGATATGTATTATGATGGCCCAAGCGAACGCAAGGAGTTCTATCTATCTATCCTTTTGGATCGTGCTAAGAAGCAGAACGTTATCATGTACAGCACCGAAGGCGGTATGGACATTGAAGAAGTAGCACACAATACCCCTGATAAAATATACCGCGAGTGGGTACACCCAAATATGCCCCTCCAGCCTTTCCAGGCGCGCAAAATAGCGTTCAACTTTGGTCTTAGCGGCGATGCATTTAAGAACATGGTGAAGTTTGTTACCAACCTGTACAATGCATATGTAGGCCTCGATTGCTCTATGCTTGAGATCAACCCGCTGTTCAAAAGCGCTGATGACAAGATACTGGCTGTGGACTGCAAAATGAACCTGGACGACAACGCATTGATGCGTCACCACGACCTGGCCGATATGCGCGACAAGAGCGAAGAAGATCCTACAGAAGTAGAAGCAGGTGAGTTTAACCTCAACTATGTAAAGCTGGATGGTAACGTTGGCTGCATGGTAAACGGTGCCGGTCTTGCTATGGCTACTATGGATATGATTAAGCTGGCCGGTGGCGAACCTGCCAACTTCCTGGACGTAGGCGGTTCTGCTAACGCACAGACAGTGGAAGCCGGTTTCCGTATCATATTGAAAGACCCTAACGTTAAGGCTATCCTTATCAATATCTTCGGCGGTATCGTTCGTTGCGACCGTGTTGCTGCCGGCGTTATCGAGGCTTACAACAAGCTGGGCAATATCAATATACCTATCATTGTACGCCTGCAGGGTACCAACGCTGAGCAAGCTAAAGAACTCATCGTTAACTCTGGTCTTAAAGTACAGTCTGCCATCCTCCTTAGCGAAGCCGCAGCACTGGTACAGAAAGCAGTAAGCGCTAACTAATATTATACATCACACATACATTATAAAGAGCTGCCTTATGGCAGCTCTTTCGTTTATAGCCCATCCTTACTAAGTTCATATATAGAAAACAAGCATGTTGATTATATATTAATTAGTTGTTAAGCACTTGTATTACAACGCCATGGAACGGTTTTTTAAGTATATTACATATACCTAAACCAACAGCGACATGGAAGTATTTTTTCGCACCGTAAAGACCACAGATGGCAAGACACAGTTTATAGCAGGTAATATCACCATTACCGTTAATGACTTTACTTATTACGAAGGCCGACACGAGATAGCGGAGCCACGCACTGCTATTGCACAATACACACAAGACGGACAAACCTACGAATGCAGCAATAAAGCAGGCTACTTCACCGTAGAAGATTGGTATGCGCACGAGCTATACCCCAAATTTGTGGGTGGGGTGAATATTGCTGCATAAAAGGGAACTTATGGTTCTCGAAAAACACCTTTTTAACGGCTTTTTTGCCTGAAATCAATGGAGAAGCTGAAATAATAAATCAGTATCACATCTGATTCATTACACTATTTCTTTAATAGGTGTTTAATTCCTCTATCTCCTTTTTACTTGGCGACTTAGTAAAAAGTAAGTTGATGAACCCCTTAATTGCTGTCCATTTGTTGCTGAAACTTCTTTTGCCATAAGGCGAACTTGAAAGTATCTGCTTTACAATGGTTTCAAAGTCTTCAGGTTCTCTGCCAGTCAACTCTTTTACCACATTGTTAGGCTCACCGAAGCGGTTCTTTCTAAATTCCTGCACATAAAGCACTGTATGAACGGCAAGAAAGTTATCAGCATATCCAAACTGCGCTGAAGCGCCAATAACAGCTTTCAAAAATATACTGTCGGGTATTGGCATTACAGCTACCTTGCGGCCTGATACCTTTGAGTATACAGCCACCATTTCTTTCGCATCTATTGATTTGGGACCCGTAGGATGTACCTTTTTCCCAAAATAAGGTTCAGGATTTTTTAGCAGCGCAACTACGCAGCGCGCAAGATCTCCGGTAGACACCCAGGGGCATTTTCCATCTCCAAATGGCGAGGGCATTTTCCCTAATTGAACAATATTTAAAGTAAACGGAACTAAGTTATCAGCGAAAAAACCCGGGTTAAAATAAACTACGTCTAAACCGGAATCTTCTAATAATTCGTATGATCGCTGTATATCCTTAGTCATAAGGCTTGGGGCATCGCCAAACTCAGCCAGCCATTGGCCCATAAATACCAGCGCTTGCAAATTAGTCTCTCTTGCAGCCTTAATAAAAAGCGCCATGCTATCAAGCAAGCCTTTCGCCATGGGATAGCAGAAGTAAGCTTTCTGCACACCGCTTAAAGCCGATTTAAATTGCTCATAGTCATCAAATTCACCTATAGCTATTTCTGCTCCCAATTTTTCTAATTCTAAAGCCCGCGTATTTCTCGAGCGCACATAGATTCTCACACGGTAGCCTTCCCTTAATAATAGTTGAGTGATTAAATAACCGGTTTTGCCGGTTGCTAAGGTTATTAATATCCTTTCTTTCATATTGCTTATGCTCAATTTTTATATGAATTGTTTGCTCATTTTTACACAAGGCCAAATTGACTAAAATGATGTTGTGTATGCCAATAGTGAAAGGCCAGCCATTCACTATTATCAAGCCGGCCAAAGTAAATATGATAAGTTGATAGAGGTTCAGTTTCAATGGCGTATAAAAAGTCATTCAGCCTATTACTATACTTGCTGATCGCAGAAGGCAAATCAGGGTTTCTTAGCTCCTTTAATTGCTCATCACTTAAAATTTTCCCACGTTTTAATCCCTGCGACAACACATATGCTTTGTTTTTCAGAATAGTTTCTTCGTCCCACGGTGGAGTGTAACTGGTATTTTTAAGAGACATGTCAATAGCGGTTGATAGATGTTCCACCATATGCTGCGCTGTCATTTTCCCCCATGCAGGCTGGGTTTCAGGGTCCAGTCGCAGCAATATTTCAGAGGAGCTGCTTAGAAAGGTCAATTGTTTAGAGTCCATACATTTCACATGTTAGATGCTAACTCTTGATTTTCTTTTTTGGGCAGGAGCATCTCTAAAGGAGCGAGTGGCCCCACAGGTATAAGGTCAAAATCCAGTATATTTTCTTTCACCATCGGAAGGGTTCCTAATATCTCCCTTGCTTCGTCCAGGCTTTCGGTTTCCAAAAGAAACACTACACCCGGGCGGTCCTTTCTAAAATAGAATGTTCTGATTTTTTCCTGCAGGTACAGATTTACTGTTGCCACCAGTTCCTGTGGAAGATGTGGCATCAACATTTCCTTAGTTACACCTGCTGGTATTTTGTCGATTGCTAAAACTTGCATAATGAGTGATTTTATATTTATTATGCAAAGTTGTCTTGCTGATACAAAAGACTGCTTGCCAAATGACAATTAATGAATTACCAAATGGCAATAAATTTGGGGATGCACTTAGTAATCAGAGTGGTTTCTTGATAATATCCAAAATTTGTGGGTGGGGTGAATATTGCAATATAGAGCTGGGTATAATTCTCATAAAAATTGCTCTTTTTACAATTTTTGCCTGAAAGCATTTAACAACAAGCATTTCAGCGTATTTCACAAAGGTATAATTGGGTATAATTGCCCATCTTTATACCTTAATGCATTATTTTAATTTTTCCGTTTTTTTCTGCTTATTTCCGTTACTATTTTTTGTAATAAGATTGGTGGTATTGCCTTTTAGTATCTTTTTTCCGACTGGGCGGAAAATTTGAGCAACGGAAATTTCCGGTTATTTATATGACTATGTAATGGCATAAATGCCTTAGGGTTTACAGCGACGTTAAGAACTTCTTCCAATTAACTTATCACATGATAAGCTAATGTTGCAATATACTATTAGCCAGATGGCCGTTCCAAATAAAGATGTCCACATTTGTACCTAAAGTGGCCATTTAATAATTGCATTAAATTACAACAATTAATAAACGCACTTTATTAGTATGAATTATGTAACTAATAACGATAATGCTGTAACGTATGGAAATTGGAAATGACCGACCTTTATAGGGCTGATAACAAACCATTGGTGAACAGTAACAACTTTACTTTAAATAAACATACAAGACAGCTTGTAATTTTTTATCCCCTCTTGAGTTAAGAGCCCCGCAATTGCAGGGCTTTTACTTTCACCAGCTATTGGGTGGCATTATCTCAAAATCATTTATGGATTGGATATTTATAATAGGTATGATGGCGGCATGCGGCACAACCGTATCATTTATTCCGCAGGCAATAAAAACCATCAGGACAAGAAATACTATAGCTATCTCCCTGGGCATGTATTCATTCTTTACAGCGGGTACGCTGATGTGGCTGATATATGGTATAGTGAGCCATAACGTGCCTATAATAATATCGAATGCAGTAACCCTGGTGTTTGCCGCTATTATTCTATTTTATAAAATACACTTCAAATAGCCGTATGATTTTACAAACTATAGGCTTATGCTACACTAATGATTATTCCGTTCCGACTGAAGCTTTGCCACTTTGTTTACTAGATTATCAATACGTGTAGCATTGCGCACAATAATGCTGAGATACAGTTTTGTATCTTCATTCTTTGATGCAGATTCGAGCATTTCGGCTGACAGGGTAATATTTGCCAGGGGAATGCGAATTGCTTTTGTTAGTGTAGAAACTGTAGTAACATATGCGTCACCAATATATCCGTTGTGTGGTTTCATTGCAGGGATTTTGAAAAATTGTTTATACATCTCATTGCATTGCACAGCTATTCATATCCACTTTTTATAATTGTTAAAATCATTTTGAACCGTCCATTGGGCTTTATTAAATTAGAAGTATGCGCAGGTATAATAATGCCCTGACCAGACTCCAGCAAGTGAGGAATTTTGTCTATAACAATCTCCGCCTTTCCTTCAATAATTTGTGCAAAGGTGTCGAAAGGAGATATTTTTTCAGTTAAACCTTCCCCACTATCAAAAGACATAACGCTGATATTACCTGTTGATTTTTTTATGATTGTTTTAATAACCACAGAATTAGGCACGTACTCAATTATCTCGACAATAATGTGCGCTTTTGCTTTTTCAAGCTCTCCCGTTACCGGCTTTACTTCTATCTTGTCATCCATGATTTTGAAAACTGTATTAACGACCCATGCATCTATGCATGATTTGTTGCGGGCCGCTTGTATGCTACATTTAAACTGATGTGAAAAATTTAAACCTGGAGCACTTTAGAACATATAAAGATCATATTTCCCTGTTATAAAGCGTTATATAACTCTGTAAATAAATTACAATATTCACACATCGTCGAGCATGGAGCGCCTCTTTTCCTTAAGCTGCCTGAAGTGTGAAGGTGTAAGACCTGTAATCTTTTTAAACTGTGCAGAAAGATGTGCAACACTGCTATAATGCATAAGATTGGCTATCTCGGTAAGATTAAGCTCATTATAAACAAGCAGTTCTTTTACGCGTTCTATTTTGTGACTGATAATAAACTTCTCTATGGTAATACCCTGCACCTCGGAAAAAAGATTGGCCATGTAGGTATAATCGTGATTTAACTTCTGGCTTAAATATTCAGAGAACTTAACCCTGAGCGGCTCTTCAGTATAATGCACCAATTCCACAATTACGTTTTTTATCTTCTGGATGAGCACGCTCTTCTTGTCATCCATTAATTCAAGGCCTTGCCTGAGCAGTGCCTCCCTTATGAGATCACGCTGCGCCGGAGAAATAGTTTCTATAATATCTGCTTCACCAAGCTCTATGGTAGTGTAGTGCAAGTCAAGTTTACTTAACACGTCTTTCACTACTATTTTGCAGCGAATGCATACCATATTTTTAATGTATAGTTTCAAAATGAACAAGTATATATACCCTGTACCGCATGTAAAAGCATAGAACTATTTACGTAAGATGCTGACAATGAAAAGAGTAGATTCACTTAATGGCCGTTTATAATTTGTCTTAGCTATTACTTACTGTAAGCTAAGCTTAATAAAGCGAATAGTTGCCAAATGTGTGAATAGTGTAATTTTTTTATGCAATTGTATAATAATAATACAAGCTAATAAACTGAGTTTTACAATCATTACCCATCACCTAAATTATATAAATGGACCAAGAAGTAAACTTCAAAACTGTAAAGACCTGGGATAAAAAAATGCAGTTTACTGCAGATAAAATTACCATTACGGTAGATGGGTATATAAATAAGAATGGAAAGCATTATATAGTTGACCCATATAATGCAAAAGCTCATTTTGTATGCAACGGCAAACTATATAATGTAGTAAACACCAATGGTGTAGAGACTGTGGAAGATTGGTATTTGAACGAGCTCCTGCCAAAGTACCAATTGTTACACCTACTCATCAGCACCGCAAAAATATAATTGTAGCCTTACACTTTGTTTTCAATGAAATCCGCTATTTCGGATTTACTATCCTAACCCTACCCAATGTGGCTAACAGTCATTTTTTGAGAACAACTACGTATAACGAAGCATTTCTTGCGTAATTTAACCCTGCCAATCAACTAAACACATATCCTAAAAAGCATTCAGAATATGAGCATCAATAACGCTACTAAAGCTGAAGTAAACCCGAATGAAAAGCCTGCAGAGCTGGACTTATCCAGCTTCCTCTACGAGGCTATAGACACCGCAGGCTTCATAAATGTAAAAGACTGGGTTGCTTACTACGATGAGATTCCCGTTGATCCGTACATAAAAGAAGGCTACCGCTACAAAGCCATCGTATGGTTTCGCGTGAAGCACCGGATGGCCGAAGCCATACCGGGGATAGACGCACGCATAGCAGAAGCGAACACACTCAGCGGTATGAGTGATGAGGAAAGTAACCAATACCTAAGCAGCAGCCGGCCGCACTGGCAGGACGCCGCTACGGGCTATTGCTGCTGGCAACTGCCACAGTATGCCCTGCAGCAATCTATAAAGTACAATCCCGTGCATGGAGATATGCGTAGGGAATATCCGGGCATAAGCAGTGGCATAACACACAGCGAAGATTTTCATAAACTACTGGTCCACTATGCGGCTTTCTTTGGCTGGAGCGATGCTATAGTATTGGTACAGTTTCAGCGTGTAGATTGCTATATAGATCGTATAGGGCTTCCTGCTGTAGAAGGCTTTCACCAGGATGGCAACAGGCATTTGGGAATGCTGGTAGTGAACAGGGAAAATATAACTGAAGACTCCGGCGTGAGCCAATATGTAATGGATGACGATGGTAAAAAAACAGACACGCTGGTATTCACCGCTGTAATACCTGCCGGCCAACTTATATACTGGAATGACAAGCGTGTATGGCACTATGGCACGGAGATAAAGCCTGCCAATGAAGAAGTGAACGGAGGCCGGGGACTGAGAGATATAATAATAATGAGCGCTAAAACCCCGCCAGCCAATATGCCTATTGGTCCGATACCCACGCAATACCGGCATAGAGATAGCTAAGCTAAAGAAAACAAATGCTCAATGGACAATCGTTGGTGAGCACTATCTGTTTCAAGTAAATGAAACGGCCCAATTTTCTCGTAAACTGAAAAACAAAAAATATAACTCAATATTAGGTACAGGATTTGCTATTATACTTGTCGCACAACACACATATATCATAACTTATAAAAACTACCAATGAAAGGCTTCACCGCAAAACTAAAAGACGGCACCACTATCCGCTTTAGCTATTACCAGGACGCGCCGCACACTTGCGCAGCATTTGACAAACAATTACCTTTTACACGCAACTTTATGCATGCCCGCGTATCTGGCCAGGAAATATGGATAGATGATGCGCCCGAGCTGGATATAATACAGGAAAACGCATCTGTATTTACAGAACCGGGCGAAGTGGTACTGGGGCCACTAAAACCCGCAAGGACAAAGACCTCCAAATGCATGGGGATATACTATGGCCCCGGCCAGGGGCTGGACTGCTGTAATATATTTGCTAAGGTATGGCCAGAGGATGCAGAACTGCTCAAGCAGCTTGGCAATCGCATATGGAAAGAAGGTATTGAGGAACTGAGTTTTGAAAGAATGCCTGGTTAGCAGTTGTATCAATGTTCTTCAAGCATATAGGAAAGATGAAAATTAAATAATTAAATATACTTAAGTTTATGGCCGCAATCATGCAGATAAGCGCAGAGTTTCTTTAGCTTTATCGCCTGATACGATATGAAATACTGAGTAAACAGGCATATGCATTAAACTATTGTAAGGACAGCGCTCATACTCCTTTCCCTTGCGAAGCGCTGCCACTAACAATATGTTTAACCTGATTAGCGGGCGGCTGAAAAATATAGAAGCGGCAATTGAAAAACAATTGCAATAGCCCGGAGTAAAATTTATGAAAGATGAGTCAGGAAAGATATTCAATAATACTAGGCAGCGGCAGTTATCTTCCCACCCGCACTGTAAGCAATAAGGATTTCATGAACCACGTGTTCTACGCGCAGGATGGGGAGAAGCTGAACAAGATGAACGATGTGATAATAGCGCAGTTTGAACAGATAACTGGTATAAAAGAACGGCGCTATGTAACGGACGACCTGGTGACATCAGACATTGCATATTTCGCTGCTAAAGATGCAGTAGCCTCAGCAGGCATAGATGCAGAGACACTCGACTACATAATAGTAGCACACAATTTTGGCGATATACGCGCAGACAACCCAAGGAGCGAGTTTGTACCATCGCTGGCTGCAAGGGTGAAACACAGCCTGGGCATTAAAAACCCTAACACCATAGCCTACGATCTTCCCTTCGGCTGTGCAGGCTGGCTGCAGGGAGTAATACAGGCAGATTTCTACATAAAATCGGGTAATGCAAAAAGAGCACTGGTAATAGGTGCAGAAACCCTGTCCCGTATATGCGACCCACACGACCGCGACAGCATGATATATGCCGATGGCGCGGGTGCTGTGATACTGGGCGCAACTGAAAGCGATACGCCGATAGGGATATTATCGCACAGCACACAGTCTTACAGCAGTGACCTGGCCTATGTGCTGAAGATGGACAAATCTTACAACCCTGACTATGGCAGTGACCGCCTCTTCCTGAAGATGCAAGGCCGCAAGCTGTATGAGCACGCGCTGAAGATAGTGCCTGGGGTGATAAAAGACTGCATCAGCAGCGCCGGGCTGAGTATAAAGGATATAGATAAAGTACTGATACACCAGGCTAATAATAAAATGGACGAGGCCATACTGAAGCAACTGTACGCGCTGTATGACCTGAAGGAAATGCCTCCGTATATAATGCCAATGACCATAGCATGGCTGGGCAATAGTTCGGTTGCTACCCTACCCACGCTGTATGACCTGTTTGCAAAAAGCAGGATAGATGATCATAGTATAACAAAAGGTAGTGTAGTGGTGTTTGCTGCCGTGGGCGCAGGCGTGAATATAAATGCAGTGACCTATAAGATACCGCAGGAGCTATAAGCAGTGGCTTTGTTAATGCTTATTCAATGAGTCGGAAAAATGACGTTCCGGAGTGGCACGCGAGCCCCTGTTTTCACGAGGCCACAACACTTGTTCGTATATAAAGCGATCTACAGCGTTTAGGTACCCTTCCCCCATATAGTCGCCGGGTATTTTGAAAAATCCTGATAGGTGGGCACCCTCGAAATTGATGACTTTTACATTGGGCTTGCCTTTAGCGTAAGCCTGCACATCAGCGTCAGGGGTATTGGTATCCTGCGTACCGGAGAATATAAGCATAGGAGCTTTTATCTTATTAGCTGTTGATACATAGCTTGCAGCGCTAAATGGCAACTCGCAGTGTTTGTTTTGTGCGTTGATGCGTGCTTGTATCTTCTTAGGATCCGTAACATAACCATCTGCAATAATAAAGGAGGGATGTACCTGCTGCGTAAAAAAGGTAGTGATGATGGAGCCCATTGAGGCACACCAGATGCCTGTACTACGATGCGGATATTTCTCCAGAGCAAAGTGGTAGGCCGCGCTAAGGTCTTTTACAAACTCATCGTAGTACAGCATCTCGCGGGTAATAGGAAATGGCTCGCTATGGCCGAAGCCGCGGTAATCGAACATTACAACCGTATAACCAAGCTGCGATAGTAAAGCGCATTGGGAAGTCCACCAGGACATATTGCCCGCATCGGGGTAAGCGAGTACTACGTTTATATGCTTGTCGGTACCGCTAGGCAGGAAGGTCCAGGAGTTGAGATGAAAACCATCTTCTGTAACGATAGTGTTCTTCTCGTAGGGCAGTTTCATGGTATCGGGAATCATGTCGTACTCCTTCTTAGGCTTGAGAGCAAAGGCCTGTAATGTCAGCAGTAGGCAGAGCAACAAAAGGGACAAAGGACGCGCAAGGTTCATACAGCAATATAAGGCAAAAGCGGCAAGACAAAATGAAAACAGGATTAAGATACAGGAGCCGGCGAGCTGCAAAATGAAATAAGTAAAGCCTTACCTTTGGACGCATGAATGGACAAAACAGGGCAGACATATATCCCGGCCTGCATGTGGACATAATACTGAAGAAAGACCAACGCAGCGGTAAGCGTACAAGAGGTGTAGTGAAGGATTTGCTAACCAGCGCCCCCTACCATAGCCGAGGTATAAAGGTGCGGCTGGAAGACGGGCAAATAGGCCGCGTGGTGGAGATAGTAGACGAAGACTAAACATAACAAGGTCATTTATTATATTTGGATATGCGATACAGCCCATACATACTGCTGATGCTAGTGCTACTCTACAGCTGCAGCCCTCCTTACAAGCTGAACGAGGCAGAGCAGAAATACGCTGACGACCTACGCAAGGCCTGCAACTGCAATGTAAAAATAGAAAAGGATGGAAAGGCAGAGAAAGGTGAAACCAATAAAGGCACCGCGTGGGTAGAACTGAACTATACAGACAGCAGGCAGAATATGTGTGCTAAAGACAGCATAGAACTCTTCCATAGCGCACAGGCAATGGCTGCAAACTTTGCCACAGTGATGGGCAACAAAGAACGTTATACATCTATAGCCGTACAGTTCTTTAGCTCAGACTTCCAGGTGCAGGGAGCAGAGATACCTGCTTGTGACCGGACCTATTACTTCGATAGGGCAAGCAACGAATTTATTCGCTACAGCGACCCCGGAAAAACCAAATAAATGGCAAAGGATCGCTCTACAATATTTCCCATATTGCTTGTGAACTTTGTGAGCACTATGGGGTATAGCCTAGTGCTCCCATTCCTGGTAATAGTGGTATTGAGACTAGGTGGCAATGCTATGAGTTATGGTTTCCTGGGGGCTACTTATTCTCTCTTTCAGCTTATAGGCTCACCTATATTAGGCAACTGGAGCGATCGCTTTGGACGGCGGAAAATATTATTGTTGAGTGAGGGGGGTACCTTTCTTGGCTGGTGCATATTCCTGGTTGCGCTTTATCTGCCTGTGCATTTTACGCACCCTCCGTCGGGTTTGGTGGCGGCTTTTACTAATACATTCCCTTTACTGCTATTGTTTATATCCCGTGCGCTGGATGGTATAACGGGTGGCAATGTAAGCGTAGCAAATGCTTACCTTGCTGACATAACACCTCATGCTGAGCGGAAGAAGAACTTTGGCAAAATGACCGCATCAGCAAACCTGGGGCTGATATTCGGGCCCGCTTTTGCGGGTTTGCTTGGGGCTACGGCGCTTGGCAATATGTTACCTGTAGTTGCAGCCATGGTCGTTTCACTAACTGCTTTATGTGTCATCTTCTTTAAGTTGAAAGATGTGCGGCCCAAAGAGCCAATTGCCGACGGGGGAGCAGGATTGCTGACTGTAGCAAGAGAGAAGCATAAGAATGGATTTTCAGTTGCAATGAAGCAACCTAACATACCCTACTTCCTGCTCATGTACTTTCTTATATTCCTTGGATTTAATTTCTTCTATGCCTCCTTCCCTGTATATGTGGCACAGGAAATGCACTGGACGGTGCTTCAACTGGGTATCTTCTTCAGTGTGCTGAGCGGAGCGCTGGTCGTGGTACAGGGACCAGTGCTGTCGCGCATATCGCCTATATTCTCCGGTGCTTCACTGGTAATAACGGGAAGTGTTATACTGGCTGCTGCCTTTGTGCTGCTGGGTACACACAGCAACGTATTGCTATATGCCGGCGCTGTGCTCTTTGCAATGGGCAATGGTATTATGTGGCCATCATTTCTTGCACTGATGTCAAGCGCTACAGATGATAACTACCAGGGCCTTGTACAGGGTTTTGCCGGGAGTACCGGTAGCCTGGCAAGTATAGTTGGGTTAATATCAGGCGCTTTCTTCTACCGTATGTTTGGCGGGCATATCATGGACTTTTCTGCGGCCTTTCTCTTGCTTATTGCTATCTGTGCTTACCGCCTGGTGGCAATAGAAAAGAGTATAAAATAAAGATGCTCCACTAATGGAGCATCTTGTCTATTTATCGTTTAAACATTTTATTATCTGTGTGAAGGCGGCGCGGGATGCGATGCCGGTGCAGGCATTGGGCGCGAAGCCGGAGCCGGTGCAGGTTGCGGACGGAACTGCGGCTGTGGCGCGGGTTGCGGGCGATACTGCGGCTGCGGTGCAGGCTGTGGGTGATACTGCGGTTGCGGTGCAGGCTGCGGGTGATACTGCGGTTGTGGCGCAGGTTGCGGGTGATACTGCGGTTGCGGTGCAGGTTGCGGGCGCTGAGGAGGTTGTGGACGCTGTACCGGTTCTTCCTGCTGTCTTTCCTGGAAATTATCTACAGGACGCTGTACAGGTGCATTAGGATTAGCACGTTGTACCGGGAACTGTGATGGAGCACGCTGCTGCGTCTGCTGTGGCTGTAATTGCTGCGCAGGAGGGCGCGGCGCTTCTCCTCTATGGAACGGTGCAGGCTGACCTGAATTGGCTCCTACTGCCTGTGGTCTGCCAACAGGTTGCTGTGCGTTGATAACGCGCGGCGGTGCAGGACGCGCACCATTAGGCCCAGCAGATCTAACTTCAAGCGGGCGGAACATGGATACTGTATTATTGCTAACACGTGCCCTGCCGGGTGTAGACATAGTATTGAGATGATATACTGTTACCGGCCTGTTTGAGGCTCTTTGCACTTCTTCAGCGCGAGGGCCTGTAACATAAGTGACATTATTATTGTTGTTTACAAATGTATTATTGATGATGGTAGTATTGCGAATAATGCCTGCATTACCACGAGGGCCATGCCAATAGTTGTAATAACGCGGGCGATAGAGATAAGCAGGTGGCAGGAATACCCACCAATCATCAGGGCAATAGTAATTGCCATAATAACCGCCAATCATTATACCCGGACCTAAAGGAGCCCAACCGTAGTAACCATCACCGGTGCGCCAATTGACCCATGCAGGGCCCCATTCACTGCCGGGTATCCA
>Ga0207695_10005268_pt1 | contig 17246 bp, 12 predicted proteins | sample KBSC54metaG_FD_184354 | JGI IMG/M metagenome (GOLD analysis project Ga0207695, IMG submission 184354) | Corn rhizosphere microbial communities from Kellogg Biological Station, Michigan, USA - KBS C5-4 metaG (SPAdes) (version 2) | ecosystem: Host-associated > Plants > Roots > Rhizosphere > Soil... | reverse complement strand
TGTCGTCTCACGGCCGGGCGCCGGCAGCTTCATCGCCGAAAGTCGCGAACGCCTCGGGACCCGTGCCGATGACCGCAGCGCCAAGCACCGGCTGCGTCCGGTCTGGCGCGACCAAACGGCTTCTTGGCCGCCCTGGCCCACGGGGTTCGAACTCTCACTGCGTCTAGGCCTGCCTGATCCGAATCTGTTCCCGCACCAAGACTGGCGGCGGCTCGCCGGTCGTGCGCGGCGCCGTCTGGAACGGACCATCGGTGAGTATGGCGACGCGCGGGGGGCTGAAGCTCTTCGAAGAGCTATCGCCGGTCATGTTTCTGTCACGCGCGCCGTTGCGTGCGGTCCTGAGGATATCGTTGTGACACACGGCGCCCAGCAGGCGTTCGATCTCCTCGCTAAGGTTTTAGTCGAGCCCGGTCGAACTGTTGTCGCAGTAGAAGATCCGGGTTATCCAGCCATGCATTCCGTCTTTGCTCAGGCTGGCGCTGTTTTGGCTCGCGTCCCGGTAGATGACGAAGGCCTTATCGTCGAAGCGATCCCGCCGGAAGCATCGATCATTTACGTCACGCCATCACATCAATTCCCATTGGGCACCGCGATGAGTGTAACGCGCCGGCAGGCTCTCCTCGCTTTCGCCGAGCGAACCGATGCCGTTATCATTGAGGACGACTATGACGGTGAGTTTCGCTTCGAGGCGCGCCCGCTCGACGCGCTGCAAACCTTAGATCGAACGGGACGAGTGATTTACATTGGCACTTTCTCCAAGTGTCTGAGCCCGCACCTTCGGCTCGGGTTCGTCGTATGTCCGCCTTGGGCCCATGGCCCGATTGCACGCGCAAAGCAAATGAGTGACTGGAATTGCGCACCAGCCGACCAGGAAATCCTGGCGGATTTCATTGCCGAAGGCCGCCTGCGCCGCCATGTGCGTCGAATGACAAAGGTTTACGGCGCGCGTCGACGGCTATTGTTGAAGGAATTGGAGAGGCTTTGTGGGGACTGGTTGACGGCGTTGCCAGCCATGGCCGGACTCCACATCGCGGTGCGTCTCCGCGACGAGCTTGATGCGGATCTGATTTCAAGGCGGGCCGCGGCGGTGGGGATGGAACTTCGCACCATCAGCTATTTCGCGACAATGCTGAATCCGTTGCAGGGTTTCATCTTCGGCTACGGCGCAGACAGCGAAGAGGTCATTGTCAAAGCTGTCCGACGGCTACGGGCCATTCTGGCGTCGACGTAGCTGTTCGGGGGCGGCGGCAGGAACAAGCTACAGGCCGTCGGCGCGACTGAAGCAGAATATGCCAAACATGCCGGCATTCTCATGGCGCCACAGGGGTGCTACGGTACGGCAAAAAGCCAGGGAATCTGCGGGAAAAATGGGCTGCCAGTGCGGATTGAAAATCCACGTGTCGGCAATTCGATTCTGTCCCTGAGCACCATTCTTTGATCCATCCTGGGGTTTTCTCGAAGTGTCTCACCCTCCGCGCAGGCGAGACAAATTATCTCGCTAAGGCGAAACTCTGTTGGTTTTCGAGAACAGCCAAATCGTCTTCACGAGGCTGTTATGGACCAAGCGGATTTTACCCACCGCGAATTTGTGGATTGGAACTTTCCTCTTCGCTGAGGGATCCCTTTTCCAATCCGTCTTGCTTATGGGATTCCTGGATTTGAAAGGGCCTTCGCGTGGAGTGCGTGTGACGTGCGGCAACATCGCTTCGCGCCGGTAATTCACGCCTTGCGCAAAATTTAACGCTCTATTAGGGCGGGCAGCCAAGAGTCGCGGGTACTGATTCAAGCCGCGCGTTTCGAACTCGCCATAGCCGTTTATCCAAACCTGAGTACGCATCTCTCATGAAATGGAATGGCGCCGGTCCCGCGAAAGTGGACCCGGTATTTCAGCCATGAGAGAAAATAAGATGACGTTTCAGACATTCCCCACTGTGAAATTGGTGTGTCCGGTCGGCTGCATGGATCCTGCCTGTCTATGCATAAGTTGTAATTTTCTACCTATGAGTTGTATATTGTTAACCTCTGATTAACCGCGCGCAATGAGTGTCCGCCACATTATAGGAGGGCAATCATGCGTTTATTCACCACCGTTTCCCTGGCGTTGCTTTGCGTATCAAGCGCCGCGTTTGCAGATGCGTCCGGTCCCACCAGCTACAGCGGCCTGCGCGGCAGTTTGGCATTCGAAGGCACGATCAGCGGGCACGGCGCGACCACCCCGCCCACAACCGTCAAACTCAGCACCGGTACTGGCGGCGGCGCATCTGTCTATTGGGGCTGGTATCTGCCTTATGGGTTCAGAACCGATCTCGAGTTGCTTTACCGCTATCAACCTTTGTCGGACGCCACTGTCACCGGAACGAAAGTGAAGGTGGGAGGCTATTCGGAAACCTTTGCGCCGATGGTCAACGCCTATTGGGATATCCCGGTCGGTGACATCGGCGTGCGTCCATTCGTTGGCGCCGGTGTCGGGTATGGGTGGAATGAAACCGGTCTCAACAAGATCGACACCACCACGTTCCCCACGCTCCACAACGATGGTTGGAAGTTCTCGTACAACGCCATGGCCGGCTTGAGCATTCCGATGGGTACTGGCTATCGCCTCACAGGAATGTACCGCTGGCTGCACCAGGATATCAGCGTCTCATGTGCCGGCGTGTCGTGCGATGCAGGCTTTAACGCGTCGAGCATCGATATTGGACTCGAATTCGATCTGTAAGGGATGAATCGTGTCGGTGGTGGACCGCCTTCAGGGGTCTGTCACCGACACGATATTTTCCTCTTTCTCAAATATGCGCCGCTCTAGCCCGCTTTCGCTCGAGCTTCGAAAAATTTTCGCGCTTCGGTCTTCACCAGCGCAGGCCGCAGATGGGCAAGCTGATCGAGGGAATAGCGGTGTCCCAATGACGTTGCCAGCACATAGCCCATATAATAGCCAGCGCGAGGCGGCAGGTCAGCGACTGCCCGCATGGTGTCGAACCAAGCCGAATTGGATTTGTCCAAATCCGCGAGCATGAGGCGTGCCGCATGCTGCTCAGTGCCGGGCGCTTGCATCCTTTCGACGAGATCCGAGGGAAATACCAGGGCTTGTTGGAGCGAGAGTGTGGGGTTCAGTTGTTGACTGACATAGGTGGCCAAACCCTCGGACCACATCGACCACAAAACCGAAAATCTATCGCCCTTTGGATAAGCAGTTCCCAGTGCCTCGCGGTGATAGATATGGAACAGTTCGTGCGTGTATAACGCCGGCATATCCGCAGGGGGGTGCTCAACGGCGAGCGCGTCGACGCCGAACATCATATGTTGCCTGCCACTCTTGTCATAATAGACGTGACCGTCGAAGTGCAGGAACGAAGGCCCGAAGGTAATCGTCGCCGGGCAGCGGAAATTGGGGAACGTCCGCGAAAACATTCTTTGTGCTTAGCTGAAGTCCGCGTCGGTTGCCCGTGCCGCGGCCTCAAAGCGCTCTTGTGTCAATGGCGGAAAGCCAGGCAGCATTTCCATGTTGCTGGGATCGAGCAGGCGTAGCGCATCCTCCATGAGCCGATCTTTGGGCGGCAGGCCGCTATAGCCTTCGATCTGGCCCATCTCGCCGTAAAAGTCCGGGTAGCGCGGCGCAAAATCATCCGCGAAAAGTTGCGTGCGGCGGGCAGGGGGTAAGTCTTTGGTCTGTTGCTCGAACGCCAGGAACTCCGGCATCAAATTTTGGTATTGGCAGGTAGCGGCCAGCGCGGGCCCGGGATGAAATGCGAGCGTGGCGGTCATGAAAAATGCCATGCGAAGCGCGTGATGCTTGCCCGATAAGCCCATCTCTTCCGTATATCAATTTTGGATTGGACGGTGAAGCGCTCCCGATTTGAGCGCAAGGCCCGGAGTGTCGGCGCAGGTTCGAAAAGTCAGATTGGGGGCCAACCAAGGAGGTCTCATCATGACATTCGACACACTCCAAATACGGAATCCGGAAATGCTGCGGTTTGGTTATGGCGAAACCGCTCTGGGCATCATTGCCGTCGCAACCAGCCAGGACGGAATTGTTGCTCTTTTCATTGGCGATGACCGGGCGAAGCTGCACCGCGATCTGCGGAATGCTTTTCCGCAAGCCGAATTCACCCTCGACCAGACGGCCCTGGCGGACGCAATCGCGAAGGCGGTCGCGCTGATCGACGCACCGCATCAGGCGAGCGAGTTGGTGCTCGACCTGCGCGGCTCGCCGCTCGAATTGGCTGTCTGGAGAGCGCTGCAGGCGATCCCCGCTGGAGAGACGCGGACCTATGGCGCGCTTGCCCGAGCCTTGCCCATCGGGGCGACAGCGCAGGAGGTTGGGGCGGCCTGCGCGGCCAACCGGATCGCGGTTGCGGTTCCGTGCCATCGCGTCGTCAAAGCGGACGGCTCGATTTCGGGCTATCGCTGGGGCGTCCCTCGCAAGCGCCGTCTGATCAACAGGGAAGCTGTCGCGTGATTCCACGACTTCGGGACCACAACCGCTCCGGAACGGCGCCATCTGATCGAGGCCCGGAATGACATAAAATCATTCCGGGCCTGTCGCACTGTCTCTTCCGTGGTTTTGGAGTATGCATTTTGTTGTTTGAGACGCATTTGCAAAAATGCACCCGCATATCCTAATTTGGGACGCCGGTCTTGATTGGGATTGGAGGTAGCGCCTTCGGCTTCCGTTTCTATTCCGGCCGGATTTCTGATTCCTTCGTGGCTCGCCCGCAGGGATCGATCTGGAATTTGTCCGCGAGGCGGCCGCGCCGTTTCGTCTTCGACATGGGGGATGCGTGCGTATCAGGGGCCGCTGGCTTGTGACTTTGAATGCGGCAATGGCGATGCTGGCCTGGGATGTGGAGACGCGTCCCGCTTTTGCGCAGCGCGCCGCCGAGAATGCGGTAACGCAATCCGACGACGCATTCGGTACCAGTGTCGGCAACGAACAGGTCGGACTTTATTCACCGCGCAATGTGCGCGGGTTCTCGCCCACCGATGCCGGCAATATCCGCATCGAAGGTCTCTATTTCGACCAGGTCACCGAACTCAGCCCGCGGCTGCAGGAATCCTCGCGCATCCGAGTGGGAATTGCCGCACAGGGCTATGCCTTTCCGGCGCCCACCGGCGTTGTCGATTATGTGCTGCGCAAGCCGGGGCAAACAGCCCAGTTGAACAGCCTTAGCGAGATCAACAATCACGGCACCACGACCTTGGAGCTGGATGGTGCGTTGCCGGTTCTGGATACGCTGAGCATCGGCGGCGGCCTGGGCTTTTATCGCAACTCCTTTGCCGACGGCGGGAGCAATTGGGAAGCCAACCAGGGCGTGACCATGCGTTGGACGCCGACCGCGACCATCGAACTGCTGCCCTTCTGGTCACGTTCAGACACTTACCACGGCAAAAGTGGGCCGGTTTACATCCCGAACGGGTCGTTCCTGCCTCAGCCTTTCCCCGATGCGCATTTCAAAGGTCCCGACTGGGCGCTCAACCGGCGCTTCGAAATCAATTATGGAACACTCGCCCGCTGGCGGATTTCCCAGGATTGGAATTTACAGGCCGGCGTATTCCGCTCGGTCGAGAAGAAGCTGCACCAGAATTATATCCTGATGACCGACCTCGATTCTCAGGGCGTCGCGGATATGGTGGTCTATTCCGATCCTCCGACCCACCGCGCATCCACCAGTGGCGAGTTGCGTGTGGAACACACGCTGGCGGAGGGCGCGCGCACGCATCGCGCGATCCTGTCTTTGCGGATGCGCGATCGCAACAGCCTGTATGACGGTTTCGATTCCGTGGACCTCGGACCGGTCGGTATCGACCAGCGTGTTCATGGCGCCTTGCCTTCATTCCAATATTCCGCGCAGACCACCGACCATGTGAGCCAGGCGACATTGGGCCTGGCTTATGAAGGGGTCTGGAAGAAAGTCGGGCAGCTCGGATTGGGCATCCAGAAAGTCCGCTACAACAAGAAGACGCTTGTGCCGGGGCAGCAAGCGGTGATGTCCAAAGACGATCCCTGGCTCTTCAATGCCGCCATGACCGGATATGTTTCCGACGATTTCGCGGTCTTCGGAAGCTATACGCGCGGCCTGGAAGAAAGCGGAACCGCGCCCCAGAACGCCGCGAACCGCAACGAAGCGTTGCCGGCAATTACCACCAGTCAGAAGGACCTCGGCATACGCTGGTCGATGGACGAGGGCATAAAGTTCGTGGCGGCTCTGTTCGAGGTCCAGAAGCCTTATTTCAATCTCGACGCGGCCAACCGTTTCGGCGAGCTGGGCGAGACGCAGAACAGGGGTATCGAATTTTCCTTCAACGGCGGCGTCACGCCGGAGCTGGATATCGTCGCAGGCGCGGTCTTTTCCCAGCCCAAAGTGAGCGGCGATGCCGTACGTCTCGGCGTCGTGGGCGGCAAACCCGTGGGCATTGCTTCGCGCAAGATCGATTTCCATATGGAATGGCGCCCGCCGCAGGTCGAAAATGTATCGCTCGACATGGGTGTCCGTTACACGGGAAGCATGGTTTCGACCCGGGACAATCTTGTCTCCATTCCCGACCGCACCATGGTGGATGCCGGCGCGCGCTATCAGTTCCGCCTGCACGAATATCCGGCGTCGCTGCGGTTTCAGATCACGAATATCTTCAACACGCGCAGCTTCGATCTGGCGGGCGCAGGTGCGTATAATATCTTCTGGCGCAGCGGACGGCTTATCGACACGCGGTTGATTGTCGATCTGTAGCGGACTAGTCGGCTTTCGCCGTCGCTTTCTTGCTGTTCGGTTTCGGCGGTTTGCCGCTCCCCGCAGGCCAGGCCATCAGCGCCATCGCCGCGACCTCGTGCAGTTCTTCGGCGGACGCACCTGACGCTGCCTGGACGCAGATGCCGTTGGAGACCGTCATCAGATAACGGGCGAGGGCTTCGGGACTGGCGCTTTTCGGTAGATCGCCCTGCTTGCGCGCTTTTTCAAAGCGATCGCACAGGGCCGCTTCCTTTTCCGCGCGATGACGCGCCGTTTCATCCGGTATGTCGGAATCGCCGCAGGACAGGCCGCTCTGCAGCAAAAGACAGCCCGGCGGATTCTGTCCGCTGGTATCGATCGCAAAATCCGCGATGCCATGCAGATATGTTTCTGCGGCCTTGGCGGCGGTATCGGCGGCGAGCACGCTTTCCATGAAACTTTTGCGGCGCTCGTCATAGCGCTCCAGCACAGCGCGGAACAAACCTTCCTTGCTGCCGAAACAGGCATAGAGGCTGGGTGAATTGATGCCCATGGCGGATGTGAGGTCGCTCATCGAGGCGCCCTCATATCCGTGACGCCAGAACACCGTCATGGCCCGGTCCAGCGACTCTTCCACACAAAAACCCCGGGGACGTCCCGTCCGCATGGGTGCCTCCCATAATTATTGTAGCAATCGTTACATAAGAACCTTGACGGTCAAGGTCCAGATCCATATCTGTGCCAAGCATTACAGAATTAGGGGTCGTCCATGTCCAATATTGCGGATCTTGCCCGGGCCGAAAAGTTCATCGGCCAGCCGATCGGTCCTTCCAACCGGCTGAAGAAGCACGCTTTTCTTGGGGCGGCGCTCATTGCATTGATCGCGGGGGGCAGCTTTTTTGTCCTTCACAGCCGCACTGGCGATGCCGCTGTACCGGCGGTTCAGGCTCTGCCGGTGACCGCCCTGGCGCTTAAGCCGCAGACGGTAAGCCCCTCGGCCCAGTTCTCTGGGCGCATCAATGCGGTCGATTATGCCGAAATCCGGCCCCAGGTGGCGGGCCGCATCACCGAAATCCGGTTCCATGACGGCCAGCAGGTCAAGGCCGGGGACATTCTTTTTGTGATCGACCCGCGTCCCTATCAGGCTGCGGCAGCGAAGGCCGCGGCCGATCTCTCCAGCGCGATCAACAATGCCAGGCTGGCCAAGATCGAGCATGACCGGGGCGACCGGCTGATGAAGGCGGGGGCGCTGGCGCAGGAATCTTTTGACCAGCGCGTCAATGGCGACGGCGTGGCCCAGGCGGCGGTGCAATCGGCCAGGGCGGCGCTGGCTTCGGCCCAGCTGAATATCGACTATGCCTATGTCAAAGCCCCGATCTCCGGCCGCATCAGCCGCGCCGAGATCACCTTGGGCAATCTGGTTGGCGGCACGGCATCGGCGCCGCCGGTGCTGGCCTCCATCGTTTCGGAAAATGGCGTCTATGCCGATTTCGAAGTGGACGAGCAGACCTATCTGAACAACGTGCGCGATTATGCCCAGACCCCGGATCAGCAGGCGAAGATCCCGGTCGATCTGCAGATCGAAGGCGATAGCGGCCATGTCTATCACGGCACCATCGAGAGCTTCGATAACCGGATCAATACCGGTTCGGGCACCATTCGCGCCCGCGCCCGCTTCGACAACAAGGATGGCAGCCTGGTGCCCGGCATGTTCGTGTCGGTGAAGATGGGCGGCGGCACGCTCAACAACGCGATCATGGTGCCGGAAAGCGCCATCGGCAACGATCAGAGCAAGCGCTTCGTCTTCGTCGTCAATCGCGATTCCAAGGCGGAATATCGGGAGATTGCCTTGGGCGCGGAAGTCGACGGCCAACGCGTCGTTACCAATGGGGTGAAGGCGGGCGACCGCGTGATCCTTGACGGCCTGCAGCGTCTGGCGCCGGGCGCGCCGGTGGTCCCGCAAGCGCCGCAGCAGACTGCCAGAAACTAATTTGCCAAACTGATTTGTAAGGCGCCGGGTTGGCCCGGGGAGACATCAACGTGAACCTGTCGAAATTCTTTATCGACCGGCCGATTTTCGCCGGCGTGATCTCGGTCGCCATTTTCCTGGCGGGCCTGATCGCCATGTGGCAATTGCCGATCTCCGAATATCCCGAAGTGGTGCCGCCATCGGTGGTGGTCACCGCGCGGTTCCCGGGCGCCAATCCCAATACCATCGCCGACACGGTGGCGACGCCGCTGGAAGAACAGATCAATGGCACCGAGAACATGCTCTACATGTTCTCCCAGGCCGCGAGCGATGGCACCTTGACCCTGACGGTGACCTTCAAGCTGGGCACCGACGCCAACCTGGCGCAGCAACTGGTACAGAACCGCGTCAATCAGGCGCTGCCGCGCCTGCCGGATGTCACCCGCAATCTGGGCGTTACCACGGTCAAAGCCTCGCCCGATTTCGCGGTGGTGGTACATTTGATCTCGCCGGACAATCGCTACGACACGCTCTACCTGCGCAACTACGCCGTCCTCAACGTCAAGGACCAGCTCGCCAAGATTGAAGGCGTAGGGCAGGTCCAGATGTTCGGCTCGGGCGACTACGCGATGCGGCTCTGGCTCAATCCGCAGAAGATCGCCGAACGCGGCATGACCGCCGATGAAGTGGTAGCGGCGGTGCGCCAGCAGAATGTCCAGGTCGCGGCCGGCGTCATTAATGGCCCGCCCTACAGCCAGAAAGGCACGCTCCAACTTCCCATCACGGTGGAAGGACGCCTGTCCGATCCCGAACAATTCGCCCAGATCGTGATCAAGCGGGAAAATGGGGTGATCACCCGGCTGGGCGATGTCGCCCGCACCGAGATCGATGCCTCGCAGTATGGATTGCGCGCGCTTTTGGACAATCAGCAGGCCATAGCGCTGCCGATCTTTCAGTCGCCCGGTTCCAATGCGCTGCAGATCTCCGATCAGGTTCACGCCAAGATGGCGGAACTGAAGAAGAATTTTCCCCAAGGGCTGGACTATCGCATCGTCTATGACCCCACCAGCTTCGTCCGCGATTCCATAACCGCGGTCGTCCACACTTTGCTGGAAGCGGTGTTGCTGGTCGTGCTGGTGGTAATCCTGTTCCTGCAGACCTGGCGCGCCTCCATCATTCCGCTGTTGGCGGTTCCGATTTCGATCGTGGGCACTTTCGCGGGCATGCTGGCATGCGGTTTCTCGATCAACGATCTGTCGCTGTTCGGTCTGGTCCTGGCCATCGGCATCGTGGTCGATGACGCTATCGTCGTGGTGGAGAATGTGGAGCGCAATATCGAAGCGGGCCTTTCTCCGCGCGATGCCACTTTGAAGGCGATGCGGGAAGTCACCGGACCGATCATCGCCATCGCGCTGGTCTTGTGCGCGGTCTTTGTGCCGATTGCCTTCATCACCGGCCTGACGGGCGAATTTTATCGCCAGTTCGCGCTCACCATCGCTTTTTCCACCATCATCTCGGCTTTCAATTCGTTGACCTTGTCGCCGGCGCTGGCTGCGCTGCTGCTCAAGGGCCATGGCGCGCCCAAGGACGCGCTGGCCCGGGGTATGGAAAAGGTGCTGGGCCCATTCTTTGCCCGCTTCAATCGCCTGTTCCATTCCGGTTCGCAGAAATACGGCAAGGGTGTCGGCGGAATTCTGGTGCGCAAGTCGCGCGCCATGCTGGTCTATGGCGTCTTGCTGGCGGCGACGGTGGTGGGCTTCGGTGCGGTGCCGCCTGGTTTCGTGCCGCTGCAGGACAAAATGTATCTGGTCAGCTTCGCCCAACTTCCCCAGGGCGCCACACTCGACCGTACCGAAGCGGTAATCCGCAAGATGACGGACATCGCGTCCAAGGAACCCGGCGTGGATCACGCCGTGGCATTCCCGGGCCTGTCCATCAACGGCTTCATCAACAGCCCGTCCGCGGGCATCGTCTTCGTCACGTTGAAGCCGTTCGACCAGCGCAAATCGGCCAATCTGTCCGGCAATGCGATTGCGCAGCGCCTGCAGGCGAAATTCGCCGGCATCAATGACGCGATCATCGCCATCTTCCCGCCGCCGCCGGTGCAGGGATTGGGCACCATTGGCGGTTTCAAGCTGGAAGTGGAAGACCGCACGGATCAGGGCGATGCCGCGCTGAACAAGGTGATGGCGCAGATCCAGATGAAGGCCGCAAAGAATCCGGCCTTGCAGGGTGTGTTCTCCAATTTCAACACCGGCATGCCTCAGCTGTTCGCTCATCTGGACCGCACCAAGGCGATGCAGCTGGGTGTCGATGTGCAGGACGTCTTCGACACGATGCAGACGTATCTGGGGTCGACTTATGTCAACGACTTCAACCGGTTCGGGCGCACTTATCAGGTGATTGCCCAGGCCGACATACCGTTCCGCGCGCGGCCCGACGATATCCTGAGGCTCCAGGTGCGAAACGCCAGCGGCGAAATGGTACCTTTGGGCGCGATGGTGACGGTGAAGGAAATCACCGGCCCCGACAGTGCCAGCCGCTATAATGGCTTCCGTTCTGCCGATCTCAATGGCGGCGCCGCGCCAGGTTACTCCACGGGCCAAGCCCAGGCAGCGATCACCAAGATCCTGGATGAGACCTTGCCCAAGGGCATGAGCTATGAATGGACGGACCTGACCTATCAGCAGATCCTGGCAGGCAACACCGCGATACTGGTGTTCCCCATCTGTGTGCTGTTGGTGTTCCTGGTGCTGGCGGCGCAATATGAAAGCCTGTTCCTGCCGCTCGCCATCATCCTGATCGTGCCCATGTGTCTGTTGTCGGCGATCATTGGGGTGTGGTTCACCGGCGGCGACAACAACATCTTCACCCAGATCGGTTTGTTCGTGCTGATCGGATTGGCCTGCAAGAACGCGATCCTGATCGTCGAGTTCGCGCGCGAGCTGGAAATCCAGGGGCGCAGCACCATGGCCGCGGCGATCGAGGCGGCGCGCCTCAGGCTACGTCCCATCCTGATGACCAGCTTTGCCTTCATCATGGGCGTGGTGCCGCTGGTGACATCGACCGGCGCGGGCGCCGAAATGCGCCATGCGATGGGCGTGGCGGTGTTCTTCGGCATGCTGGGGGTGACCTTCTTCGGTCTTTTCCTGACGCCGGTCTTCTATGTGCTGCTGCGGGAATTGGAAAAGCGGATCACCGGTACGACCAAGGTGCATCAGCACGTGACCGCCTAAGGCTCGGGCGGTCGCCTGGACGGCGGTTACAGATCGTCCCGCTCCCGCTCGGCTTCGGCCTCGCGGTCGCGCCGTTTCTGCTCCTCCACTATGGCCTGATGGGTGAGTTCGGCCGGGTTGGCGGCCGCCGCTTCCGGAGCAGGCGGGGGCGTCGCCACAGGCGCCGCGACCGGGGGCGGCTTTCCGGTGTTTTTGGGTGGATTCGGGATCTGAGCGACGGCGGGGAACGCAGCCAGCCAAAGGCACAAGCCCATCGCGCCAGTCAGGGACGTTTTCATGGGAAGCCAGTCTGGCTCCCATCTGGCGGGAGGGTCAAATCCCTTGGATTTCTGCCGGCGGAAGCAGCCTTCACCTACAGGGACGTTCGGGCTGTAAATTACCCCACCTGTTATTCTGAAAATATTTTTGTGGCGATGATGGGTCTCCCCTTTATGGTATTGTGACCAGGGGAAAAGATGACGGACACGGAAAGATGACCGACATTCCGGTCGGCCGGGAGCTTTGGAGCGATTTGCTGCGGCAGATTGCGCGCCGGACCCGTAACCGCACGGATGCCGAGGATTTGCTACATTCCGCCTATCTGCGCTTGGAACGTTATCGCACCCAAAACCAGGTCAATGACCCGGCGGCTTTTCTGGTGCGTACGGCCTTCAATATAAGTATCGACAATTACCGCCACGCCAAAATCCAGCAGGATCAGGCGGAAACGCCGGAAATCGAAGATACGGCCCCCCTGCAGGATGAGGTTGTTGCCGCCCGCGCTCGTCTAGCCAGGGTGAAGGCCGGGTTGAATCAGCTAACCCCCCGGACGCGCGAGATCTTCCTCATGCACCGGCTTAACAATCTGAAATATCACGAAATTGCGGACCGTCTCGGCATTAGCCAAAGCGCTGTTGAAAAACACATCGCCAAAGCCGTACTTTTCCTGACGGAATGGACCGAAGGCTGGTGAGATGACGCATACTTCTCCTGGCGCGCCTTACGTGAAGGAAGCTGCGGTCTGGCTCGCGCGGCTGCGCGCCGACGACCGCTCGCTCGAGGACGAGCGCGCCTTCCGGTCCTGGCTAATGGCTGATCCGCGTCATGCCGCGGCTTTCGAGGCGGTCAATGGCATGTGGGACAGCGTCGGCGCCTTGTCGCGCGACATGCGCAATGGCGAGGTTCCGCTGGAGCCTCGTTTCAGCCGCCGCGCGCTTTTGAGCGGCGGCGTCGGGCTGGTGGTGGTCGCCGGCGGCACCTTCGCGCTTGTGCAATCGGCTGCCGCGGAGGTCTATCAGACCGACGTCGGCGAACAAAAGCACGTCACGCTGAAAGACGGCACCGGTGTTTTCCTGGATACCGACACCAAGCTGGTGGTGGATTTCGACGACAAGGACCGCAAGGTCGATTTGCGCTATGGCCGCGCGAATTTCCGCGTCGCCCCGGATGCCAGCCGGTCCTTTGCCGTGGAAGCGGCGCAAAAGCTGGTGATCGGCACGCGGTCGACCTTCGATGTGCGCCGCTATGGCGACGATATTTCGGTGCTGCTCATCCATGGGCAGGCGACGGTCAAAAATACGGCGACGGATGTGAGCGGCGGACGCCAGCTGCGTGACGGCGAAAGGCTGAGCTTCGTTTCCGGCCAGGCGCCGAAGCTCGACAAACCGAATTTGCTCCCCCTGATCGCATGGCATACCGGTCAGGCCATTTTTGAGAATTCGCTTTTGACCGACGTTGTGTTGGAGATGAACCGCTATTCCACCATCAAGCTGGAAGTCGATGATCCCCGCATCGCCCGGATGAAGGTCAGTGGCGTGTACCGGGTTGGCGACAATACGAATTTTGCGCGCTCGCTTTCGCGCCTTCTGCCGGTGGAAATACGCGTGGTGGACGATCGCATCCAGCTGGTGGGCGATGATGCCCGCATGCTGCAGGGGTAGAACGCCCCGTGGCGTCTTGCGCTTTGGAAGAAGGTGGGAATTTATAACAGCCACCGCTTGGGAGGGGCTGGATGTTGGGCATAAGGGGGATACGGGCAGCGTTTCTCCGCAGTGCCGGCATCCTCGTTCTGACAGCGGGTATGGCGTGGGCGCAAAGCGTGAATTTTGCGCTGCCGGCGCAGCCTCTTTCTGACTCTCTCAAGGCCGTCGCCCAGCAAACCGGGCAAAATATCCTTTTCACGCCGCAGGCCGTCGCCGGTCTGGTCGCGCCCGAGTTGCGTGGGCAGATGAGCGGCCGCGAGGCGGTGAGCGCCTTGCTCAAGGGCACCAATCTGGGCGCCGATCCGGACGGTAATGGCGGGTTGATTGTGCATACAGTTGGCGATACCGCCCGCGCCGAACCTCAACGTCCAGCCGCAGGGCGCCCAGTGCCGCCGGCGGGGACAGCTCGACCGTCGCCGGCCGAAGGCTCGTCACCGCTGCCGCCGGTTTTTTCGCAAAATACCTCGGCGCTGGACATGGCGCTTTCTCCAAGCGGGATCTTGACCGAGCAGGTCATTGTCAGCGCCTCTCGAATTTCGATCGGCGGCTACCAGCAGCCCACGCCGGTCACAGTGGTCACCGGGGACCAGCTCAGGCGGGACGCATTTACCGATATCGGCGATGCGATCCGCCAATTGCCTGCGTTCGGCGCATCCTCCAGTCCGAACAACACCATCGCGGCCAATTATATTGTCAGCGGAACGCCCGGTATCAATGTCGTCAATCTGCGTAACCTGGGCGTCCTGCGCACGCTGGTCTTGTTCAATGGCCAGCGCGTGGTGGCCTCGGCGCTGAGCGGCGGCGTGGATCTTTCGACCATGCCGACCAGCCTGGTGCAGAGGATCGATGTGGTGACGGGCGGCGCGTCGGCGGCCTGGGGTTCCGACGCGGTCGCTGGCGTGGTCAATGTCATTCTCAACAAGAAGTTCGATGGGTTCGCCGCGAATATAGAGGGGGGCAACACCTGGCAGGACGATCATCGCTCTTTCAAGGGAGAGATGTCCTATGGCACCGATTTTGACGGCGAGCGCGGCCATGTCATCGGCAGTGTTTCCTACAGCAACAGCCCCGATGCGCTTTTCGTCAGCCAGCGGTCCTGGTACCGGAATATCAAGCTGGTCAACAATCCGGCCTATGCACCGGGCAACAGTCAGCCGCAATATATTCACGCCACCAATGTCGGCCTTTCCCAGGCTACGCAAGGCGGATTGATTACGGCAAATCCGGCCAATGCAGCAGGCGCCAATGCGAATGCGCTGCGCGGAATTCAGTTCGTCGGCCCCAATGGAACGCCCGTGCCGTTCTATTTTGGCAATATTTCCGGCGCCTATTCGAATGGGGGCAGCGGCGAGGGGGCGGAAGGCGATCTCAACCACCTCACCATCCCAATGCGCAGTTTCACGTTTTTCGGTTATGGCAGTTACCGGCTCACCGGCAACATGATCGCGTCGCTGGAACTGAATTACGGAAAATCATTTTCCGAAAATAACAGCTTCGCCGCCAACAAGTACGGCACGGTCGCCATTTTGCGGGATAATGCCTATCTCGATCCGGAGATCGGTGCCCGGATGGATGCGCTGGGGATACCCAGCTTCTCGCTGGGCACCAGCAATCTGAACAATATCGGCAGCACCGGCGCGCATCTGGTCGGCAACAGCCTGTCCGCGGAAGCTGAGACATTAGGCATTCCTGTGTCGACCAACCGGCGCCAGCTTTATCGCGGCGTCTTCAACCTCGAAGGCGGTATCGGCGACAGCTGGTCGTGGAACGCTTATTACCAGCACGGCGAGTCGCGCGTGCGAACGCTGGTCACCAACAATGTCTACACGCCGAATTACAATCTGGCGATCGATGCGGTTCGCGTGACTGCTGCCAATGTCGGAACATCCGGATTGCCGATCGGGTCCATTGCCTGCCGCTCGAGCCTGACCGACCCAACCAATGGCTGCCAGCCGTTGAACCTGTTCGGCACCGGCGTGGCCTCGGCCGCGGCGATCAACTACATCAATGGCCCCGCGCGCAACGGACATGATTATCAGCTGGCGATCCTCACTCAGGATGTCGCGTCCGTGGCCGTACAAGGCAATCTGCCCTGGTCGATGGGCGCGGGGCCGGTATCGGTCGCGTTCGGCGGTGAGTATCGCAAGGAAGGCGCCCGGGTGACGGTCGATCCGCTGGCCCAGGCCAAGCAATTCTCGGTTGGAAATTTCTCCGGCTTTTCCGGACAGTACAATGTCGAAGAGGGCTTTGTCGAAATTGAAGCGCCGCTGCTGAAGGACGATATCGTCCAGTCTCTGGAATTCAACAGCGCGGGACGCATCACCAGCTATTCTTCCAGCGGCCTGGTCGAGACTTGGAAGCTTGGCTTGACGAGTCAAGTCAACCAGGACGTCCGTCTTCGCGCCACCTGGTCCTTCGATATTCGCGCGCCCGACCTTCAGGAATTGAACAGCGGCGGCTTTTCGGTGCTGGGCGTGTCCACTGACCCCAGGACAGGCGCCAATGTGCAGACCTATCAACTTTCCCTGGCAAATCCGAATCTGAAGCCGGAGCAATCGACCACTGTCTCCGGCGGCATCGTGCTGACGCCGCACTGGTTCGACGGGCTGAACCTGTCCGCGGACTGGTATTCGATCAGCATCAACAAGGCGATCGCTACCATCAGCGCCACCAATGTGGTGGCGCAATGCGCCGCCGGCGTGCCATGGGCCTGCGGGCAATTGGTCTTCGGCGGTCCCAATGGCGCGCTGTCGCAGATCAACACCCAGCCCATCAACGCCAACCGGCAGGCGGTTTCGGGCCTTGATTTTCAGGGCGATTACCGGACAGGGCTTGGGGCTGGGACGGTCGATCTGCACCTGATCGCCAATTACACCGACACCCAGACTCAGACGGCGCAAGGCCAGACGGTTTCCTATGCCGGAAGCATCGGCCCGGATTCAGCAGTGCGTGGCGTTCCAAAATTCAAGTCCGTCATTTCGGCGACGTATACGCAGGATGCCTGGCAGGGAACCGTTCAGGGACGCTTCATCGGCTCGGCCAAGTTGAATAATGCCTGGCGCGCCCTCAATGTGGACGACAACAGCGTGCCGTCTGTCGCTTATATGGATTTGCGCGGCACATATCGCTGGAGCGAGAAGATCCAGCTCTATGCCGCGGTGGACAATCTGTTCGACACGCCGCCGCCAGTCGTGGCCGGAACTACGCTTTCCACCACGCCTTATGATGTTTCAGTTCGCGACGATGTTTATGACGCCATCGGCCGCCAATATCGTATCGGCATCCGCTTCAATTATTGATTCCTAATACGTCTCGATCAGGACAATGCCGGCTGCGATCAGAAGCGCTCCGGCACCTTTCTTCACCAAGTTACGGG
>Ga0207695_10005267_pt1 | contig 17249 bp, 17 predicted proteins | sample KBSC54metaG_FD_184354 | JGI IMG/M metagenome (GOLD analysis project Ga0207695, IMG submission 184354) | Corn rhizosphere microbial communities from Kellogg Biological Station, Michigan, USA - KBS C5-4 metaG (SPAdes) (version 2) | ecosystem: Host-associated > Plants > Roots > Rhizosphere > Soil... | reverse complement strand
ATTCGTCGTGAGAGATTGTACCGGCCGGCCCGGCTCGCGGATAGACCAAAAGGGGTCAGAGGCCAAAGGGGGTCAGAGGCGATTGAACTTCAATCGCCTCTGACCCCCTTTGGCCTCTGACCCCTTTTGGCCTCTGACCCCTTTGGCCTCCAATCGCCTCTGACCCCTTTTGGCCTCTGACCCCTTTTGGTCCCCCTTGGTCTCGATCGCCCCGCTCCAACCAATCGTGCCGCCGCGCTGTCCAAAACAGAGTCCCTGTGCCGCGCGCGCGCCCTTCGTGATCAGCAACGAGGCGCGCCATTCCCCGTCTGGAGCACGCCAATGGACCGATTCTGGCCCGACTTGCGCCATGGATTGCGCGCACTGAGGCGCGCACCGGCCTTCACGCTCGTTGCCGTGCTCACGCTCGCTCTCGGCATCGGCGCCAACAGCGCCATCTTCTCCGTGGTCAACGCGGTGCTGCTCGAGCCCCTCCCCTATCGCAGCCCCGGCCAGCTCGCGCTCATCTGGAGCCGCTGGACCAACTTCGACAAGACCTGGCTGTCGCCCGCCGAGTACCTCGACTATCAGCAGCAGCACCAGCTCTTCAGCGACGTCGCGGCGTGGGGAGAGAACGGCGATGTCACGCTCACGGGCGAGGCTGGCCCGGAGAGCACCGCAGGGATCGTGGCCACCGCGAACTTTCTGCACGTGCTCGGCATGCGCCCGGCGCTCGGCCGCACATTCAGCGAAGCGGAGGACATCCCCAATGGGCCGCCGGTGGTGATGCTCGGCTACGACCTCTGGCAGCACCGCTTTGGAGGCGACGCGACCATCGTCGGGCGGAGCATCGTGGTCGACGGCACCAGTCAGCAGGTCGTGGGTGTGCTGCCGGCGAACTTCCGCTTCCCGCTCGAATTCCAGAGTCTCTCCACCGCCCAGATCGTCCAGCCCATGCAGCTCGACCGGAGCGCGGCGGAACGAGGCAACCATGGCATCTACGGCATCGGCAGGCTGAAGCCGGGCGTGACCCCGGCCACGGTGACGACCGCGCTCCACGCCCTCACCCGGCGCTGGACGCGTGAAGGACTCTACCCGCCCGACATGCACTTCACCGCATTCGCGGAGTCGCTGCAGCAGGAGGTGAGCGGCGGCGCTCGCGTCGCCCTGCTCGTCCTCGCCGCCGCGGTGGGACTGCTGCTGCTCCTCACGTGTGTGAACGTCGCCAACCTGCTGCTCGCGCGTGCCGATGGACGCGCGCGCGAGGTGGCGGTGCGTTCGGCACTCGGAGCGGGCACAGGGGATCTGCTGCGCCTGGCGCTCACGGAGGGGTTGCTGCTGGGGCTCTCCGGGGGAGTGCTCGGGTTGGCCCTCGCGTGGGCGGGCGTGCGTCTGCTCATCGCGCACGCGCCGACCTCGGTCCCGCGACTGGCCGAGCTGGCGGTGGACGGACGAGTGCTGCTCGTGACCGCGCTCCTGGCGATTGGCACGGGGCTGGCGTTCGGCATCGTGCCGGCGCTGCGCGCCACGCGCGTGGACCTTGCCAACGTGTTGCGCGAGGGAGCGCGCGGCGCGAGCGGCGGCGTGGATCGTCGCCGCGGGCGTACGCTGCTCATCGCCCTGGAAATGGCGCTCGCGGTGCTGCTCGTGATCGGAGCGGGGCTCACCGTGCGCTCGTTCCGCAACCTGCAGCGCATCCCCGCGGGCTTCGATCCCGACCACGTCCTGACGCTGCGACTGACGCTGCCGGCTACGCGCTACGATTCGGCGGCACCGGTCACGGCCTTCTACGAGGAGCTCGGCAACCGCGTGCGCGCGCTCCCCGGGGTGCAGGCGGCGGGGTTTGTGCGGCAGTTGCCGCTGGCGTCGGAGATTGGCGATGCGGGCGTGCGCATCCAGGGACGCCCCGTGCCGCCCGGTGAGCAGGGGCGCTCCGGCGACTGGCAGGTGGTGACCCCGGGATACTTCGAGGCCATGCACGAGCGCCTCGTGCGCGGGCGTTTCTTCACAGCGGCGGACGCGGCGGATGGCGCTCTCGTGGCCGCCATCAACGAAACCATGGCACGCGAATACTTCCCGGGTGAGGACCCGATCGGGCAGCGCATCGCCATCGGGGGCGACTCCACGAAGTGGCGAACCATCGTGGGTGTGATCGGCGATGTGCACCACAACTCGCTGGTCACTCCGGTGAAGCGGAAGTGGTTCGTGCCGCTGGCGCAGTGGGGGACGCTGTTCGGCGCGCCGCGACGCTCCATGACGCTCGTGGTGCGCTCCTCGGCGAACGCGCTCGCGCTCGTGAGTCCGATCCGCCGTCTCGTGCACGACGCCGATCCGGATGTCCCGCTGACGCACGTGCGGACGCTGAACGACGTCGTGGCGGCCGCCACGCGCGAGCAGCGCTTCACGATGTCGGTGATGGCGGGGTTCGCGGCGCTGGCGCTGCTGCTCGCGGCCGTCGGCATCTACGGCGTCGTCTCGTACGCCGTGGGACAGCGCACGCGAGAGATCGGCATCCGTCTGGCGCTCGGCGCCAGTGTGCCGGCGGTGAGCGCCATGGTACTACGGCAGGGCATGCTGCCCGCCGGGACGGGCGTCGCGCTCGGCCTCGCCGCCGCGCTCCTGCTCACCCGCTATCTGCGCGCACTGCTCTATCACGTGGCGCCGGTGGATCCGCTCACCTTCGCGGCGATCCCCGCACTCCTGCTGCTCGTGGCGGCGGCCGCCGTAATGATTCCCGCGATGCGAGCCAGCCGCATCGATCCCGTGGACGCGCTGCGGGCGGAATGATCGGGTGATCAGCTCGCCTCGTGTCCGGCGGGCTGCACGACGTCCTCTGCGTTCGACTGAAAGGCCAGCGGCAGCAGCAGCGTGAACGTCGTGCCGACACCGTACGTGCTCGACACCGTCACGTGACCCCCCAGGTGCTCCATGAACTTGCGCACGATGCTGAGTCCCAGCCCGGTACCGCCGACCTCGCGCGTCATGGATTGATCCACCTGGCGGAAGTCCTCCCAGATCACGTCGAGATCGCCGGGCTGGATGCCAATGCCCGTATCGGCTACCGCGACGCGCAGCGCGTCAGCATCGCGCTCCACCGTCACGGTAATGCCACCATGACTGGTGAACTTGATGGCGTTCGAGAGCAGATTCAGCAGAATCTGCTTGAACTTCTGGCGGTCAGTCCGTATTGCAGAACAGCCGTCGCACATGGACACCGACAAGGTGAGCCCGCGCTTCTTCACGAGTGGCTCGATCTGCTGATCCAGCTCGGCGATCACGCCGCGCAAGTCCACATCTTCCCAGGTCACAGGCATCTTGCCGGCCTCGATCCTCGCAAGGTCGAGAATGTTGTTGATCAGCGCGAGCAGATCCTGGGCGGCAGCGCCGATCCGCCGCAGCGCGTCATGCTGGCGGCTGTTCAGCGGCCCGTAGATCTCATCGCTCACCAGCGCCGAATGCCCCATGATGGCGTTGATCGGCGTGCGCAGCTCGTGTGACATGTTCGCCAGGAAGTCCGACTTGAGCTTGTTGGCCTTCTCCACCTCCCCGGATTGCCACTTGAGCTGTTCGTTCTGTGCTTCGAGATCGCGTGTCGCGGCGCGGACGCGCGCTTCGAGCTCGGTGGAGAACGCCTTGAGCTCGCGGTAGAGGCGCTCGTTCTCCACCTGGCTGGTCAGATCGTGCAGCACGGAGACGATGGCGACGGCTTCGCCGCGCTCGTTGGGGATCTTGCCGGACACCACTTCAATGGGCAGCTCGGTCGCGTCCTCGGGACGGACGAGCGTCATGCGCTCGCGCCGGGCGCGTTCCGCCGAGAGCGAGAATTCGGCGATGAACGTCGAGAAGCGTGTGTCGTTGCTGAGCACCGCGCGTTTGACATGGTACTCGTACGCGCCGCCGCCCGTATCACCCACCTCGAAGAGCTGCTCCGCCTTCTCGTTCATGAGCAGAATTTTCGCCTGATCGTCCGTCACGAGAATCGGATCCGCCACATTGCCGAGAATCACGTTGAGACGATCGCGCTCCTTGGTGGCCTGGATGCGGGCCTGCCGCGACTGGTGTACCTGGCGTTCGAGTTCGTCGGAAGCCAGGCGCAGATCCGTCACATCGCGCAGCACCGAGAGTACCGCGCCCCCCCGCTCGTCGTCATTGAGCGGGTGCGCCAGCAGCTCGAACAGCAGGTCGGTCCCTTCGCCCGGATCCACCAGGTTCAGCTCGCGCGGCGCGGACCGATCGCCCACCGTCATCACCGCGCGCGCGAGTCCCGAGGTGAACAGCAGATTGTTCATTTCCAGCGCGCGTCGCCGCCCGGGCGAATCGGCATCGGACGCCGCGAGCAGATGTTCCGCGCGCGCGTTCTGTACGAGGATGTTGTTCGCCGCATCCGTGATGACAATGGGATCGGGGAGCGCGTTGATCATGAGCATGAGCCGGCCCGACAGGTGCCTGAGCCGCTCCGCCTCGGCGCGCGCGATGGACAGCTCCGACAGCCGGCTGAGCACAGGTCCGCAGAGCATTGCGAGCTGTATGAGCTGCGGCACGACGGCATCGTCCAGGTCGGTGGCATCGAGCACGAACACGCCGCCGGACGACTGGCCGAAGCGGGGAGCGTTCGCCAGTGCTTCGGCGCCGCTGGCGTTCAGCAGCTCGGCGGCGTGCGCGGGCGACAGCAACGCGGGCGCACCGCGCCGATACGGCTGCGGCATCGGCAGGGCGAGCCAGTTCTCGATCGGCGACCGGTACGCGAATCTCGCGTCTTTCCAGCGTGCCGGCTGCAGCCCGAGGGTGGCGATCACCAGCGGATTCGACAGATCGCCCAGTGAAATGGAAGAGAAAGACGACAGGGGAAGGTCGAATCCCGATTGCCCGACCACCACGAGACTGTCGGTGGAGGCTTGCACCTCGAGCAGGCAGCCACGCGTGACTCCTGCACTGCGTGCCAGCTCGGTAACGGCAAATGCGGCCGCCGTCGCAAAGTCGGGCGCTTCCGTGAGCGTCGCGAGAAATTCGAGTGGCGTCCGGCGCGCGAGGCCCGGGGCGCCATCCGTCACGCTCGGAGCGGTCATGACATCAACTGACGCGCCCCGGTGCGAGGAGCTGATCGAGTCGCGACCGCAACTCGATGTTCTCACGCTGTACGCGCTCCAGCTCCGTCTCGGTGAGGGTACCGGGGATCTCGCGCGGGCGCGATCCTGGCGCTGTCATGCCCACGGCCTCGGAGTACTTGAGGTACGTGTCAATGGACGCCACGACGATGCGTGCCTCGACCGTCACGAGATCAATGCCGACCAGTGACACGCGGACCCAGGCGTCGATGACAATTCCCTTGTCCAGTACACGATCCAGGACGTCGATGAGGGAACTGCCCCCGGGCGAACGCTCTATTGCCATGACGTGCTCACTCCGTGAGAGGAGGTTCGGGACCAGCCGGACCACGCACCGGTCCTACTGAAGGCGACGGACCCGCCAGGGCCTCGAGCCGGCGCTCGAGACGTGCGAGCCGGCCCTCCAGGTCGTCACCGTTCGTGAGATGCGCTGTCGCTGCCACCGCGGTGAGGCGCGGATCGTAGCGCCACCAGTTCAATCCGATCTGCTCCGCCTTGTCGATCGAGCACACGAGCAGGCGAACCTGAATCGTGAGCAGCTCCACGTTCGCCAGGTTGATCTTGATGTCTCCCGCAATGACGAGGCCTTTGTCCAGCACCCGGTCGAGGATTTCAACGAGGCCGTGGCTGCGTGTGGAAACGGGGTGCTCTGACAATCCGCTGTGCTCCAGTGTCACTGTTGACCACGCTCGTGTACGCGTCGCACGGACAGCGCCGCTCTCTTCATCGCAGGCGCCCCAGCGGCCCCAGGTCGATGTTGAGATCCTCGTCCGTGAGATGGAAGACCGACTTGAGCTCGTCCATGCGCTCGTTCAACCGCAGCAACCCCAGCCCCAATCGTTCGATCTGCTCATCGGTGAGCGACCCGCTATCCATGCGGCGGACCGCTTGATGCTCCAAGACATTCCTCAAAAGTTCGACCACTGTCAAGACGAGGCGCGCCAATCCGCTGTCCACGTTCTCCGGCAGGGCGTTAATGCGTGCTGGCAAGGCTTGCGCCACCGCGCGCAGCTCCGCCTCGAACGCGTCGATGCTTCCCGCCGTCACTTCCGCATGTGGCGCATTCGCCTCATCCGTGCCTCCATGTTCCGCGTCACGCATTCGCGGCGGTACAGAAGCTGTATGGCGCCCAGGGACCGGTCAACATGAGGCGCAACCCCCGCCGCCCTTCCACCACCGCGCGTACCATCTCCCGGTGCCGCGCTATCATGTCGCGGGGCACCAGATGCGCCACCTCGAGCAGCGGCGCATCGGCATTCACGGAGACGCCGGCGGTCTCCCGTATCACCCCGCTCGTCATGCGCGCGAGCTCCTCGTGCAAGTCACGGGCCTGGACCTCCCGGTCCCGGAGAGTCTGCTGCCGCGCGCGCAGCCAGTCCAGATAGGCGCGCCCGGAATCACGCGGTGCCTCGCCGCACTCCTGCACACCGCCGCTCGCACGCTCTCCGCGCAGCAGCACCCGCACAGTCATCTCCACGCAGCCGCGCACACGCTCGCTCGATTTGTTCAGAGCGTCCTCTCGCTCCCGTATCCAGCGACGCAGATCATCATCGTGGGCTGCCACCTGTCCCAGTCGAGCCGGCACCGGCGTCGCACGCGACATGGCCGCGCGCACCACGGCGTCATGCGCGCGGACGTTGGCCAGCGTGACCGGAATGGACGCCTCCGGAATGGTGCTCACCCAGGCGTCCAGCGCATCGGACGACAGCGCTCGCACCGGTGCACGCTCCACTCCAGTCACCGTCGCGGCCGGTGGCTCATGAGCCGCCGGAATCACGCAGTACAGATAGGTCGGCATCGTGCACCGGGCGCTCCAGCACAGCGTGCTCGAGCTCCGTCTGGATGGACGTGATGAACAGATTCAGCCCGACACGAATGAGATCGATGTCGGCCACGGAGATCGTCACATCGCCGCTGATCACGACGCCCTTGTCAAGCACGTGATTCAGGAGATCGCCGAGGACGAGGCGCTCGTCGCCAGCCAGTTCGAGGTCGCCGTCACTCACGATGGCTCGCGCACGAAGTGATAGGGCGGCCACGGGCCGCTCAACTCGATCCGGAGTCCCCTCGGCTCCAGTGTTCGGCCCAGTTCGGCCACGGTCGCTCGAAAGCCGGCGCCGCGATCGCGGTGCACGAGGAACGCCGCATCGAGTATCGCCGCACCGGCCTGGCGCTCCCGCATGCGCGCGACGGGGAGCGCATCACGCACCGCCGCATCGGCGTGCGCGGCCAGCGCGGCGAAGCTGTCGCTCGCGGCCTCGGCACTCAGACGGAGGAGCTCCGCGCCGCGCCTTTCATCCGCCTTGCGCTCGAGCAGGTAGCGCTGCCCGGGAGTCGCCGCGGCCGCCTGGCGTTCGAGCTCCGCCATGGCGGGACTCCATGCGGTGAGCACGGCCGCCATCTGATCGTCCAGGCGGAAGAGTCGCACCGACCACTCGTCCGCGTGCGTCACGCGCTGCAGCAGTGCATTGAGCACCGCGCCACGCTCCCGCAGCATCCCGTACAGCGACTCGGCACTGGCGTAGAGCGTGAACATCGGGAACGGCACCACGGCATCCTGTTCACTTGCCCACGTGAGCACGGCGTCGTGCGCCTCGGCGCGCGGCCCGACCCACTCCACGTCGCCGACGCGCGCTTCAACCACATCCGGCGTGTATGCCGCGGCATCCACGCGCGACACCAGTGCCGCCGCCGGCATCTCGACCGCGAGTGCCGTATCGGGAGCGGGCTCGAGCATCACGAGCGCCCCATCCAGCCCGCGCGGCGCCGGCGCCACGGCCATGCCGGGGCGCACCACCCCGTACACGTAGTAGAGGGAGCCGCTCAGCCGTTCTCCTCCTCATCGTGCTGCACGCGCACCGGACCGCCGGTCACACCCATGCCGAACCGCTCACGCCAGTAGCGGACCTCGCGGAATCGCTGCATGAGCTCCGCTTCGCGGCGCACGTATTCCTCTCCGTCAATGTCTCCCTCGTCGAGGGCCAGTTGCAGCTCCATGAGTTCTTCCTTGATGGCGCTGTCATCCACCAGTTCGTCGCGCACGACACGCTCCACGGTCTCCAGCGAAAACTGCACGCCGGCAACCGGAGCGGAGATGGGAAATGTGAGCAGCTTCGAGAGAAGCCCCATGCTGGATCAGTCCGCGCGCTCGAGCTTGAGCTTGATGTTCACGAAGTTGTACGGCGGCCACGGACCGGTGTACTTGAAGGTGAGCAGCTCTTCATAGCGGTGGCTCAGCGCCTTCACTTTCTCATCGAACGCTTCACTCTCGGAGCGTTCCACCAGGAATGCCGCATTCATGATCATGCGGTCACCAATCGGCTTGTTGCTGCGGCTGGCGACCGCGACCGGCCGCAGCGACGCGTGCACGTCCGCCACGAACGCGTTCCCCATTTCCTCGAGGGCCGACTCCACGAGCCGGCCCAACTGGATGCGCGCGAAGTAGGTGGAGTTCTGGGCGTTCCGCTCGATTTCATCCTTGAGCCGCCGGATTTCCTCGTTGGTGCGCTCCAGCGTCGCGATGACACGCTCGCGATCCCAGAGCACCTTGAGCCCGAACTCGATCTTGTCGCGCATCTTGTCGAGCACATCGCTGAACGCTTCGTACGTGGAACGCAGCAGCTCCGACACATCGTCGCCCGAGCGAAACACGGTGCCGAACGACATGGGGATCACTGTGTGCTCGCGCATCACCGTCTCATTCACGAACTCGTGCGCCAGCACATTCTCGCGCGTCGGATCGTAGATCACGATGGGTGTATCGCTCACAACGGCCGCGAGATCCTCGTGGTGCACAGTGTACACACGATTCGCTTCACCACCAATTCCAATCGCGCCGAATTCACATGGTCGTGCGCTGCGAACAATGCAGTAGACATACTTGCCGCCGTCGGGCGGCGCCGTCGATGTTGCCACGCTGCGATCTCCTGCCATCAGCTCGTCCATGGGTCGGCCCTCCGTTGGGCGGACATCGTGCAGCCCTCGCGGCTCGATGTCGAACACCACGTCTCGCCTCAAGCGTGCGACAGGCACCGGTTGGCGTCAAGGGCTGCCCGACAACCTGTGCTGGCGCGATCTCCCGGCGTGCACCATTATGGACCACCTCATCCGTGCCGCCCGCCGGGCGGCGTTCTCCGGTCATAGCGAGGAGGCCATCCTCATGCGATCCACCCGTCGCGCCACCGCACTCCCGCTCCGCATCGCGCTCGTCCTTGCGCTCGGTGTTGTAGCCGCGTGTACAGACACGACCAGCCCACGCGCGCCTTCCGCCGCCGGGCCGGACTTCGCTCGTGGCGGCCAGCAGGGACCCGACTTTCGTGCCGCCCTGGCCGCGCGCAGCAAGCACGAACACGACATCATGACACGCGCCGGAGTGGAAGGCATCGGCGTAGGACTGTCCGACAACGGAACACCCGCGGTCGTCATCATGACCGCAAACGGCGCTATTGGCGGATTGCCCGCGAAACTGGATGGCGTTCCGGTGATACTCATGCCGACCGGGCCCTTTCTGGCCGTGCTCCCCCGCAAGGGCAAGCCAGGCGGCGGTAGTGGTGGTGGCGGCAGCGTAGATCCCTCCGGCACCTTTGCCCGCCCCGTTCCCCTTGGCGTCTCCATCGGCAACGAGAACGAGTGCGCCGCGGGTACCCTGGGCGCGCGCGTCACGAAGGGTGGAAGCGTCTACATTCTGAGCAACAACCACGTCCTGGCGCGCCAGAACGCCGCAAGCCTGGGAGAGCAAATTCTGCAGCCCGGGCGCTATGACACGAGCCCGCAATGCAGCATTCCCACCGGCAGCTCGATCGGCACGCTCTCCCAGTTCGTGACCATCAAGTTCGGCAGCGGAACCAACACCGTGGACGCGGCGCTGGCCAGCACCACGACCAGCCTGGTTGGCAACGCGACGTTCACCGGCGGCTACGGCCAGCCGAATCACACGACACGATCCGCCACGGTAGGCATGGCGGTGCAGAAGTGCGGTCGCACCACGAGCTGCACGCACGGCCAAGTCGCGGCCATCAATGCAACGGTGACCGTGCAATACGATGTCGGCGTCGCCACCTTCGTCAACCAGGTAGTCGTGGGCGGCAAGCGAGGCGCGTTCAGCAAGGCCGGCGATTCCGGCTCGCTCATCGTGACCGATGACGTGAACGCCAATCCGGTCGCCCTGCTCTTCGCGGGCGGTCAGACGACGACGATCGGCAATCCGATCGACGCCGTGCTGTCGGCGCTGGGCGTCACGATAGACGGAAAGTGATCCTGCGCTACGCCCTCCCCGTGATACTTCTGGCGGCGTATGCCGCCTGCCGCGCTCCAGGGCCGGCAGGCGGCAACGCCGGGAAGCATGCCATGCCTTCGATCAGCGACGTGCTGAAGCGCCACACCGACTCCCTCATGGCCATTCCCGGAGTGGTCGGCGTGGGACAGGGTGAGCACAACGGACACCCGACGGTCTACGTGATGGTCGTCCGGCTCACCGACAGTCTGCGTCACGCCCTGCCGGATTCGCTGGAGGGCTACGCCGTCCAGATCGTGACATCCGGAACGATCCAGGCGCAGCCCGACTGATCGGGCCGGCAGCGATCTCACTCCGCCGGCGCCGGCCCCCCTCGCTTTTCCTGACGCACTTCGCGCTCGGCGCGGATCCAGTCATCCAGTTCGCGTCCGTGCCCACCGCCGCGTGACACGTACAATTCGTAGGCGCGACGACGCACCTGCTCCTCACTCACCGCGCCATCCTCCCGCGCCACCCGCAACGGCAACGCATCGGCCTGCGTGCTCAGTGTCACCTCCCGTTCCGCCGTCAACTCGTTCCGCTGCTCCGTCTCTCCTGCTCGCTTCGAGGCGCGCTTCCGCCTTCCTTTGGGCTCCGCCATCTCGATCTCCTTCTGCATTGACAACACCACTCGATGCGATCCGGTACCCCGCTCCGGCGCATCCCGACCCCGTAAACTACAACATCGGTCGGTCACGCGCCGTCGCGAAATGCGTGCCCCAGCGCCGCGCCAAATATCACGCCATGCCGCTCCCGTCCCGCCGCTGCCGCGATCACGCCGCCCACGCACACGATCAGGGCGGTGAGCGCCATGGATGTCGCGTAGCTGGTGTGCGCCGCGAGCAACGCCTCCAGATAGGCAATGGAGCTCGCGATCAACACACCGCATTGGTACGCAAAGCCCGGCAGAAAGCCGCGCACTGAGTCTGGCGACAACTCGGTAATGTGCGCCGGGATCACACCCCAGGCGCCCTGGACCATGAACTGCATGAGGAACGCGCCGGCCACGAGCAGCGGCACCGATGGCGCGAACGCCCACAGCGGAATGCATAGTACGGCCAGCACCAGGGCAATGACGATTGCCCGTCGCCGACCGATGCGATCGGAGTAGTGCCCAATGAGCACCCCGCCAATGATCGCGCCAACCATGGAGAACGCGGTGAGCGCCGAGCGCTGGTGCGGCGTGAAGTTCCAACCGCGCTGCAGGAACGTGGGATACAGATCCTGCGTGCCGTGCGACACCAGGTTCATCATCGCCATGAGCAGCGTGAGATAGAGAAAGAGCCGCCAATGAGAGAGAATGCCGCGCCCCAGCTCGCCCCAGCTCCCGTGCTTCGTGCGCTCCCAGACTTCTGATTCCTTCACCTTGAGCCGCACATAGATGGCAAGCAGCGCCGGCAGCCCGCCAATGAAGAACATCGGCCGCCACCCCCAGCGCGGAAACACGAAGAAATAGCATACCGCCGCCAGCAGATAGCCGGCCGCGTAGCCCTCCTGCAGCAGCCCCGACAGCATGCCGCGCCGGGCAACCGGCGCCTTCTCCATCGCCAGCGAGGCGCCCACGCCCCACTCGCCGCCCATACCGATTCCATAGAGCGCGCGCAGCACCAGGAAGGTTGTGAAGTTCGGTGCGAGTCCCGTCAGCACCTCCACTACCGAGAAGAACACCAGATCGATGATCAGTGGCAGTCGTCGCCCGTACCGGTCCGCCATGAGCCCGAAGATGAACGCCCCCACCGGCCGGAAGGCGAGCGTGAGCGTGAGCGCCAACGCCATGGACACGTCGCTCTTTCCGAACTCCGCGCCAATGGCTGTCAGTGTGAGAACGACGAGAAAGAAGTCGAACGCATCAAGCGTCCACCCGAGGAAGCCGGCGGTTACGGCGGCGCGATGGTCGCTCGCGGGCGCGGCGGCGGGAAGCACGGATGCGGCGTCGGAAGTCATTCGAATCGGGGGATAAGCGAGAGGAATACGCTGTGCCGGCGAGAGATCATGGACTCACGCCGCCACGTTGGGAAGATCCGGCGGCTGTTCTCGCATTTGACGTCTTGACGCCTTCGCCCGCTGAGTCTAGAATCGCCGCATGACCGACCTTGCGGTTCAGCTGCCCGACGATGCCCCGCACGCCGGACCGCTACCGGGCGTGCCCCGGCCGGATTTCCAGATCGTTCCGCGAGCCGGACTCCCCATTGTCGCGGTGATTCTCGCTGGCCTCGTCGTCGCCATCGTGGCCAACAAGCTCTGGCCGCTGGTGTTCCTGCACGTGGCCTTCGGAGCCGCATGGACGATCATGGATCTCTTCCTCGGATTCGTGGTCGGTCCGGTGATGCGTCGCCTCTCGGTCCCCGCTCGCATCGAGCTCACCACCCGGCTCATGCCCAGAATGGTGCTGATCATGCCCACGGTGGTGACCGTCACGCTGGCCGCGGGCTGGCAGCTCGGGCAGCTCATGGGCACCGTGAACAGCTCCTACTTCCTGCATGGTTGGATCGTGGCCAGCTACATCGTGGTGGGCTGCATGGCGATCATCGCGCTTGGGCTGCTGGCGCCGGCCAACGTCGCGGTGCTCGTCGAGCTCAGGAAGCCCAGGCCCAATCCTCTGGTCATCCAGAAGCTGATGAAGCGTTTCATTTACAGCGCCGGGTTCACCGGTACCATGCAGGTGGCGATTCTCGTGATCATGACCAGGATCCGGACGGGATGAGCGAGCGCGCGCTTCCACCGGTTACCGAGCTCGGCATGGCATCGCTGGCGCTCATCGTCGCGGGTGGCATCTACCTGGTGTCGTACTTGCCCAGGCAGGTGCCCCTGATGCCGGCGGTCGTGCTGCTCGCCGCGTCCGTGCTGCTGCTCGCGGTCAACCTGTTCACCCTCAGCCGGGTGAAGGGCTTTGCCTGGCGCCGCTTTTTCGAAGTGGGCAAATGGGCGCTGCTCGCGTATGTGATTGTCGCCGGTCTCATAGAGTTTGCGCTGGTGCGCGACGGCATGGGCGGTGGCCCCTTGCTGGTGGTGACGCTCTCACTTCTGGTTTACGCGGTGCACGTGCCCGTGCTCACGGCGTTCACCGTCGCGCAGTACGAGTAGCGCGATTCCGTCACGCGCTGAGCCAATCGGGGTGGACGGAAGTCGCTGTCGTTGTCTGGACTGGACCGGCGAAAACTCGGCGACTTCAGCGCAAGTCGTCTGATAACATCGACTTGGCCGTACAGAAGCGCAACCGGACATATGTCTGCCCATGGTCAAACACAATATTTCATATTAAACATTGACAAATTGAAGCTTCCCATCGTATAATCGCGTCACGACTTCACTTTGCTGCGCCCGGCCGCATTGGGGCCACGCGTCGCGGGAGAAGACGGGACCGTCACGTTGACGGGCCCCCGACAACAGATGACGCCGAGGTGGGACATGCTGGACCGTCAGAAACTCGTGGTACGCGCCACTCGGTTCGGCTGCGCGCGCACATCAGTCATGCGTCACGGCATCGTGCCTCTCATCTGCGCCGCACTCGCCGCCGCCGGCACCGTCGCCCTTGCCTCGTGTGACAATTCGGGCTCCACCGGCCCGATCAACTTTTCGCAGGGCCGGCAGACCTTCCGCTTCGACACCTTCGGCGACGAGAAGTTCTGGACCGACACGCTTCACATGAATGACGTCGTCGAAACGGTCGACCCCGTTACGGCGCTATCGGTCGGCCTCAAGGTGGATGCGGATACGTTGCCGCCCTCGGTGCTCGCGGCGATCCAGGCCGGCCAGGTCAATCTCAGAGATCCCGCCACCACGGTCGCGCTGCTCAAGCTCGGCGCGGTAGTTGGCGTGGTCGCCACGGTGGACGAGAACAACCATGTGACGCGGTTCGGCGTCACGTGCGCGCTCTGTCATTCTACGGTTGATGATCGCATCGCACCGGGCATTGGCTCGCGTCTCGATGGGCGGCCGAATCGCGACCTCAACCCCGGCGCGATCATCGCGCTCTCCCCCGCGCTCACCGCGGCCCAGAAGGCCGTGTACAACTCCTGGGGCGCGGGTCGCTATGACCCCAGATACAACTTCGATGGGATCAACGCGCCCGTGGTCATTTCGCCAGCCTACGGTCTCGCCGGAATTCACAGCATCACTGTCACGGGCGACGGCAATGACATCGAATACTGGAACCGCTATGTGGCGGTGACGCAGATGCACGGCCAGGGTGACTTCTCGGAGCCCAGACTCGGGATCGACATCCAGCAGTCGCCCGATCTCGTCGCGCCCAAACTCGCGGCGCTGCAGGCGTATCAGCTCGCTATTCAGGCCCCGCCGCCTCCGGCGGGCAGCTTCGACCCTGCCGCTGCCGCCCGCGGCAAGGCGGTGTTCAACGGAGCCGGAAAGTGCGCGACATGTCACACCGGCACGCTCCTGACGGACGCGAATGTGCGACTCCACGCGCCAGCCGAGGTGGTAACGGAACCGGGATACGCCGCGCGCAGCGCGACGAAGATGTACCGCACGTCACCGCTCGCCGGCGTGTGGCAGCATCCGCCATACTTCCACGACGGTAGCGCACCAACCCTGGACGCCGTCGTCGCTCGCTACAACACGGTGAAGAATCTGCACCTCACGCCGCAGCAGATGGCGGACCTGGTGCAGTATCTGAAATCGCTTTAGCCGAGTGTGGCGGAACGAACTCGCCGACGATGGCGTGTTTGAGGCTCATGAGATCGGCCGCACGCACGATGTTCTCCGGCTGCAGCGGCTCGAGCGCCAGCTCCCCCGCCCCGACCGCGCAAGCGAATGCGGTCTCGGCGGCGGCGCCGATGCGACTCCCCGGCAGATACCCCGGTCGTGGCTATGGTGTCGCGCTCTCCACCTTACCGTTCGCGTCCAGGAAGCTCACCTCTCCCAGTCCGAGCGCGCGAATGCCCGCCTCGATCTTCGCGCGATCGCCGACGACCACCCACACCTCGTGATCCGGCTTCACGAAGTCGGACACAGCCTTGCCGATGTCCGAAGCCGAGAGCGCGCGGATGTGTGAGGCGTAGGTCTGGTAGTAGTCATCGGGCAGACCGTACGTCGCCATTTCCTGCAGCGCGCCGGACACGGCGCTCCCGGTTTCCCATCGCCCGGCAAGGGTGAGCGTCTCCCGGTCCTTGGCACCCTGCACTTCCGAATCGCTGAGCGGTCGGGTCGACGCAACGTCATGCAGCTCCTTCACCAGCTCCGCCAGCGATTCCTTCGTCTTGTCGGTCTGCACCGGTGCGTAGATGATCCACGGACGCTGCCCCCGGGCATCCTGGGCGAAGCTGAACACGCCGTAGGACCAGTGCTTGTCCTCGCGCAGATTCATGTTGATGCGCGAACTGAACGAACCGCCGAACGCGTCGTTGAACGTCTGGAAGGCGAGTTCTTCGGGATTGTTCGTCGGCGCCACGAGCGATCCGGCGAATATGATGGACTGCTCGGCGCCCGGCCGGTCGAGAATGTAGACCTCCGACCTGGACGGCCCTGGCACAGTCGCGATGTTCGTCGCGGGAATATCGCCCGGTTTCCATCCCTTGAAGGCGCTTTCGAGCTTCGGCGCGAGCTCCTGCATGGTGATGTCGCCTACTACAACGAGCGTGGCGTGATTCGGCTTGAACCAGCTCTCCGCGAACCGCGCGAGATCATCGCGCGTCATGGCCCGCACCGACTCCTCGGTGCCAGTCCCCGTGAGCGGTTGCGAGTACGCGTGCCCCGGTCCGTAGAGCAGGGCGGGCATGACGCGCAGCGCCAGTGAGGTGGGCTGCACTTTCTCCTGCTGGATCCGGGCGAGTGTGCTCTGTTTCACGCGCGCGAAATCGGACGCCGGAAACGATGGATGCAGTATGACATCAGCATAGATGCCGAGCGCCGGATCGAGCTTGTCCTTGAGGACGGAGAGCGAGACCGTTGCCACGTCCAGTCCCGCGCCCGCATTCAGGCTGGCGCCGAGTGACGCGAGCGCGTCACCGATCTGCAGCGCGGATCGCGTCGTGGTCCCCTGGTCGAGCATCCGCATCGTCATCGATGAGATGCCCGGCGCGCCGGCCTTGTCCGCCGCGAATCCGGCATCGAGCAGCAGCGCCATGCGCACCATGGGAATCGCTGTCCGATGCGAGAGCACCACCTTGAGTCCATTCGACAATGTCCGGCGCTCTACAGCCGGAAGCGGCGCATCGGGCGGCGTACCCAGCGCTGGCATGACCTTGCGATCAACGCTGCTCGCCACTGTCGTGTACGCCGGGAACGGGTGGACCTCGAGAACGTACACGCCGTCGCTCAGCCAGCGCCTGGCGGCGTCACGAATCTCGGCGGCCGTGGCGTGCTGCACGCGTTCGAGCTGCACCTTGTACGCCGCCGGATCGCCCAGGAAAGTCTGACCGCGCGCGAGAATGTCGGACGTCCCGCCAAAGCCGCCCACACGCTCCATGCCGCGCACGAAATTGGCGCGGTACCCCGTCTTCACCCGCTCGAGCTCCGCGGCGGTCGGGCCATTCGCGATGAACTTCGCCACCTCCTCGTCGAGCGCCTTCTCCACGGTGTGGAGGTCACCCCCGGGCTGCGCCGTGGCGATGAGCACGAACTGACCCGCGATTTCGCGCGCGTCGAGATAGCCGGCCACGCTCGTGGCCGTGCGGTCCTGGTAGACCAGCCGCTTGTAGAGTCGCGACGACCGCCCGCCGGCGAGAATGTCCGACGCGAGATCGAGATATGTGGCATCGGGCGCGCCGTACTGCGGGACGTTCCAGATCTTGTAGACGCGCGCCTGCGGCACGCGATCCTGCATCACCTGCCGGTGCTCGCCGGTCATTTTCGCGACCCAGGCGCCCTCCTTGACGATGGGCGGACCGGACGGAATGTCACCGAAGTACTTCTCGACTTTCTCGCGCGCCACCCCG
>Ga0207695_10005266_pt1 | contig 17253 bp, 12 predicted proteins | sample KBSC54metaG_FD_184354 | JGI IMG/M metagenome (GOLD analysis project Ga0207695, IMG submission 184354) | Corn rhizosphere microbial communities from Kellogg Biological Station, Michigan, USA - KBS C5-4 metaG (SPAdes) (version 2) | ecosystem: Host-associated > Plants > Roots > Rhizosphere > Soil... | reverse complement strand
ACGGTTCTCCCAAGTCACCTCAAAATAGTATAGGATTCGTAATCCGCGTCGCCGCAAACCATAACTTCTTGATCTGGAGGACTGGGCATTGAGGCTGAACTTGGTCCCTCGCCGATGGGCGATTCTCTGCTTCTTGTTTTCTTGTTCTCAGCTTTGGGGCTTGGCGGCTCCTGCCGTCAGTTCAGCTCCAACCGCCGATGTTCAGGCGCAACGAATTTCAAATCTCGAGCAGCAAATTGCTGACGCCAAAAGTTCGGCTGACAATTCCTGGATGCTCACCAGCTCCGCACTGGTTCTGATGATGACCGGACCAGGCCTCGCCCTTTTTTATGGCGGCCTGGTCCGCAAGAAGAACGTTCTGTCCACGATGTTGCAGAGCTTCGCCATGATGGCAGTCATCTCGGTCTTGTGGGCACTCGTGGGCTATAGCCTCGCGTTTGGATCCGGAAATAGTTTTATTGGAGGATTCCACAATTTGTTTTTGCGCGGCATTGGCTTGCAGCCGGAGCCCGACTACTCGGCCACCATTCCTCAGCAGACCTACATGATTTATCAGTTAATGTTCGCAATCATTACCCCAGCGCTGATTACTGGAGCCTTCGCTGAGCGCATGAAGTTCAGCGCGATGCTTCTGTTTATGATTTTGTGGTCATTTCTGGTTTATGACCCGATGGCGCACATGGTTTGGGGTAAAGGCGGTCTGCTGAATGCCTCTCTGGGCGGGCATTTTCCGACATTGGACTTTGCCGGCGGAACGGTTGTTCATGTCACCTCTGGTGTTTCCGCCCTGGTCTGCGCTCTCTATCTGGGGCGGCGACTTGGATATCCGCGCGAAGCCATGCCTCCGCATAGCGTGGTGCTGAGCTTCATCGGAGCCTGCATGTTGTGGGTAGGATGGTTCGGCTTCAATGCCGGCAGTGCTCTTGCCGCAGGAGGTCTCGCCACCAGCGCCTTTGTGGCGACTCATTTTGGAGCAGCAGCGGCGGTCATCGGATGGTGCCTGGCGGAATGGTGCCGCAATGGCAAGGTCAGCACCTTAGGAGCGATCTCCGGCGCGGTTGCTGGTTTGGTGGCGATCACTCCGGCCGCAGGGTTCGTAGGTCCCATGCCAGCGTTAGTAATTGGCCTGGTTGCAGGTGCGTTTTGCTATTACATGGTTGCGGCAGTGAAAGCCCGCTTCGGCTACGACGACTCTCTTGATGCCTTCGGCGTTCATGGAGCGGGTGGCACTCTCGGTGCAATTCTCACCGGGGTTTTCGCATCGAGTGCCGTGAATCCCATTTTTAAGGACGCTCAGGGCAACGTATTGCCCTCCGGAATGATCGACGGAAACTTTCATCAAATACTCAATCAGTTGATGGGGATCGCGATTGCATGGACGCTTGCGATTGTCGGCACGCTGATCATTTTGAAGATTGTGGATATGACCGTTGGACTGCGGGTCAGCGAGGAACATGAGGTTATGGGCCTCGATCTCTCGCAGCACGGTGAAGAAGGCTACTATTGGGACGTTTCAGCCTAGTTTCTTAAACTGCACGCAAATTATTGATCGGGGACTTGGAACATGACCAAGATCGAAGCCATTATCCAAACTTCTAAACTTGAAGCCGTCAAGAACGCCTTGCACGAAATCGGCATTGAAGGAATGACAGTCATTGAAGCTCGTGGACATGGACGTCAAAAAGGCCACACTGAAGTCTATCGCGGTCGCGAATACACGGTTGACTTGATCCCCAAGATAAAGCTCGAGATGGTGGTTGCCGATGCATTAGTCGAAAAAGTAGAGGGCGCAATCGTCGCTGCAGCCCAGACTGGCAAAATTGGCGACGGAAAGATTTTTCGGTCCCGTATCGACGATGCAATCCGGATCCGCAATGAAGAACGTGGCGAGAATGCATTGTGAGAAGTCGGCTCTTAGCCTTTAGCTCTTAGCCTTTAGCCAAAGCGTCACCGTAGTGGCCAAGTGCTAAATGCCAAGTGCCAACAGCTAAAAGGTAAAACCCAAGCACAAAGAACTGCTTCCAATAACCATTCCTGATTCCCTCCATAAATAGTTTCAATTTCCACAGCCCTGGCATCACATTTAGAGTGAAGACGCCACCGGCCTCGGCGCCGGAGCGTGAAATCGCTTTCAAATGAGCACCGCAGTCACATTGCGCACCGAGCTTCGCGATCTATATCTCGCCGAAGCTACGCGCATTCAACAGGAATTCGCCAATACCGGGGACGGCTTTGCTGCGATCGCCGCCAGAACCGCGTTGGTTGAGCAGGTGCTTCTTCGTCTCTGGGGCGAGGTGATCTGCTCAGGGGGCAGTGATCCGAAGAACTTTGTGCTGGTTGCCCTCGGTGGCTTCGGCCGGAAAGCGCTATTTCCCCATTCTGACGTAGACATTCTCTTCCTGCATGCAGATCGCAGCACCGAAGAGGCATTGCGCGATCCCATCCGAAATTTCAGCCAGGAACTATGGGATCTGCGAATGAAGCTGGGCCCGACTACGCGCACGCTGGCGGAGTGCGATCAATTCGATCCCCAGAACGTAGAGTTCACAATCTCGCTTCTCGACTGTCGATATCTGGTGGGAGACCGCGATCTGTTCGAGCGTCTGCATGAGAAAATCCTGCCTAAGTTCTTTGTGCGGGAAGGGAATTACATCATCCAGCAACTTGCCGAAGTCACGCGCTCCCGCCACGCGAAATACGGTAATACTGTTTTTCACCTGGAGCCGAATATCAAGGAGGCTCCCGGTGGCCTGCGTGATTACAGCGTTGCCTGCTGGATGGCACTGCTATCTGCTCTCGACCAGGAGCGTCGCTGGCCAGATCCCGCGTCGTTACTGCCGGACTCCACGCGGCAACTGAAGCCAGCATTAGAGTTTTTGACCTCCGTTCGTACCTTTCTGCATTATCGCCAGGGCCGCGACGACAACATGCTGACTTGGGAATCCCAGGACGAGGCCGCGGCACGGCACATCGGCCTAAACGATCCCACGCCGTCAGACGCTGCCGCCTGGATGCGAATTTATTTTCGCCACTCCCGCGCGTTGCACCACGAGTGTTTGCGCCTCTTGGAGTCGGTTCCGGCAGCTCGGTCTTCTCTCTACCGCACCTATCAGAATTGGCGCTCGCGGCTTTCGAACGCGGATTTCTCCGTGATCGACAGCTTGATTTATCTGCAGCAGGCTTCGGCTGTGCGCGATCCAGAGCTGCTTTTCAGAATTTTCAATTTCGCTGCGCACCACGGATTGAAACCCGCGCTCTCCACCGAAACCCGCATCCAGCAAGTCTTGCCGGCTCTAACCGAACATCCGCCTTCGGGCCCGGATAGCTGGCGTTATCTGCAATCGGTGCTGGTTGAGCCGCACGCCGCCGATGCATTACGCGCCATGCATTCGCTTGGCCTGCTCACAATTTTGCTGCCTGAGCTCAAGCTCATCGATTGTCTTGTGGTGCGTGATTTTTATCATCGCTTCACCGTAGATGAACACTCGTTCCTGGCCATTGAATGCTTGCACCGCGCCAGCCACGCCAACTCTGAGTGGGACCAGAGATACGGCCGTCTGCTTGAAGAACTGGAAAGGCCGGAGCTGCTATATCTCGCTTTGCTTTTGCACGATGTGGGCAAGGGAGTGCCCGGCGACAGTCATTTGGTCACCGGCCTTGACATTGCGCAGAAATGCATGCAGCGGCTTGAACTCGACCAAGCGGCGCGAGAGACGATCTCATTCCTGATCGCAAGCCACCTCGAGATCACCGCAACTCTGCGACGAGACATCTACGATCCCGGAACGGTGCAGGCATTCTGCGACAAAGTAGGCACGCCTGAGCGGCTCAAGTTGCTGGCCGTGCTTACTTATGCAGACATCAAGGCGGTGAATCCTGAGGCGTTGACGCCATGGAAGGCTGAAAATGTGTGGCAGCTCTATATGGCCGCGTCGAATTGCCTGAGCCGTACCGCAGATCAGCGTGTTCATCCCGACCAGGAGCAGGATGACAACATCGCGCGCCTGCAGGCGCTGGTTCCACATTCCGCCAAGCAGCTCAAGGCCTTTCTGGAAGGTTTGCCCAAGCGTTATCTGCGAACGTTTCGCGCCGAAGAAATTCTGCAGCATCTCGAATTGTCCGGACATCTCTCTGCGGATCCGGTTCAGCTGCACCTGGCTCGGGGACGTCATTGGTACGAATTGACAGTTGTGACCAAGGACCGCCCGTTCCTTTTCGCAAACATCGCAGGCGCATTGGCAGCGTGGGGAATGAATATCGTGAAGGCCGATGCGTTTTCGAATGCCGCCGGCGTAGTGGTCGACACTTTCTATTTCACCGATCGCTTCCGCACCCTTGAACTCAATATGCCGGAGTGGGACCGATTTAAACGCAGTGTCGCGGATGTGCTCACTGGGGAAGTTGACCTGGATCGCATGCTGCGCGATCGCATACGCTCCGAACAGAGAAACGGCGCCAAGGTCAAAGTTCAGACCCGGGTAGAGTTTGACGACGAAGCGTCAGCCAGTAGCACGCTGGTGCAGGTGATCGCCCAGGACCAGCTCGGACTTCTGCACCGCGTCTGCTCACGGTTTTCCCATCATGGCTGCAACATCGAAATTGCCCTCATCGATACCGAAGGGCAGATGGCGATTGATGTGTTTTATCTCACCTCAAATGGGAAGAAGCTCCCTCCCGACTTGCATGCGGAACTCAGAGCTGACTTGCTGGAAGAATTGCAAGCAGCCTGATTCCAGCCGCCTCACCTCATAGACCAGCCTCCTGGGATTTGCATCCAAACATGACCAGGAGGAATGATGCGCAAAAATCGCGAAACTGAAGGGCATCTACAGGGAAAGGAAGCCGCTCCGGATGAACTTGGAAATGATCCGCGGGAGGTTGGGTCCGACAGCGCAGGCCAATCCGGCGATGCTCAGCGGCTTTCAACCGCCGAAGACACAGACAACGAAAGCGTCGAAGAGTTGGATAATACCGATCAGGCGCTGGAAGCCGCGCGGGTTGAGGGTTTGGAAGATGCCGCCGATCACCCGGAACGTCCCGTGTATACCCACGTGGAATACGGACGACCGGACGATCTGCCGCCGGCCAGGTTCTCAGACAGAAAGAAGGCGTCGTAGCAGACGCGACTAATAGCTCCGGCCGGGGTTCCACGCTTACAACAATTGGAAGTCTGCGCCGGAGCCTTCAATGAAGCTCTTTCTGTTTTCCCTCATCTCACTTCTCCCCTTTAGCCTCTCGGCTCAAACATTTTTGTGTCCCACAGGCCAAGCGGACGTTATGAAATATTTTGTGATGGATCGAGAGAGAAGGACCGATCACTTCCTGGACGGAAAACCTAATCCAATCTGCACACAGGTTTTTCCCGATACTGATTTTGCGGACCAAGGCTATTGGTTCTGGCTCAAAAGTCCAAGAGCCCATGGTTTCGATGTGAAATCGTTCGACAAAAAGTACGTGTACATGCGCTCCACAGAATTGGATTGGAAGGACAACACCACGTTCAAGCGGTTTGAACAAGATCTCCCAGTCGCGGACCGCTGTGTGGACCAGGGCAAACCGGGTCACGAGATTAAGATTTCGAACAGTAAATTCGATTACTTCTCCTCATGCCGACCATACAAATCCAGCAGCGTTGGTACGGTTGTGAACGACCTCGATACGCCAGTCCAAATGGACGCTGGAGGCGGTATTGGAAAGATCTGGACGCGGGTCCTTCACTATCACTACAACTGCGACAGAGCTTTCGAGAACTGCAAAGATGAGGAGCAATTCTATTTAAGCAACGGTTTTGGTCTGTGGCAGTGGAAACACTTTAAGAATGGCCGCGAGGTAAAATTCGCGTTGATGGATCTGTTTCGCGAAGGTCGTGCTGGTGCGATGTTGTCCTGCCAAGAGAGTTATCGGTAATTACCGAATTCGGCTCGGTTAGTCAATCTGATCCAAAAGCTGTCCCATTGTCAGTTTGTGCTTCTCGGTTGTTTTCGCCTTCTTCTTGCTATCCAGCACAATCTGGCCGGGGCGAGGTTCTCCGATTCTCTCTCGCGCCAGGGCTTTCACCGCCGTGACCGCCCGAAAAGTCTTCTTCTTTTTTGCTTTTGCCATGTCTTAGGGAAGTGTAGCTCAGCTTTCGCGTTTCGCTGGGTGCCGTGTCCTGTGGAATAATTGGAGTAGCCACGGAGAAGCGAAGAACAATGGAAGAACGCGAATTTTTTGACGAGCGTCCTGAGAAAAAGCAGGCGACACTGAATTGTCCGCACTGCCATCAAGCGGGCGATTATGAAGTCACCTGGATCGTTCGAACCCGGAAAAAACAACTTCCTCGCCACGCCGATGAGCGCGACCGAGCCCGCTTTGCCAAGGCAAAGTCTTACATGCTTCGTAAGGACGACGTATTGGGCTGCAAGAACGTTCGCTGCCGTAAGCGTTTTGAAATCTCAGGCCTGCAATCTGTGGTGTTTACCGAATAGCAATGTTCCGGGAAGTATAGTCCCTTTGATTGTTTTTGCAGACAACACTTCCGCCATCTTCGGCTTCTCACCTTCCACCTCTGCACTCGCGGAGGGAGGAGGAGCGTTATGCGACTCACCAGTACAGTTATTCAAGAAGGGAGTGAGATTCCCGCTCGTTACACCAATGATGGCGAGAATATTTCTCCTGAGCTTTCATGGCAGGACTCTCCAGATAAGACGCAATCCTTTGTATTGATAGTTCATGATCCTGATGCTCCACGGCCCGGCGGCTTCACCCACTGGGTGCTTTACAACATTCCGTCGAGGACCTCGCATATCGACGAGAATATTTCTCATGATGAGCAGGTTGCAGGATTAGGCTTACAAGGGAAAAACGATGGCGGAAAGATTGGCTATATCGGGCCGGCGCCGCCGTCAGGAACGCACCGCTATTTCTTTCGGCTTTTCGCGGTCGACAAGATGCTTGACCTGGCGCCCGGTGCCACTCATAAAGAGGTAAGCGCTACGATCAAAGGGCACATTCTTGCCCAAGCGGAGCTGATGGGTACTTACGAGAACAAATCAGAGCGGGCCGCATAATAGCAAAGCCGACGCTTAGTATTCGCAACTTCGCGAGCAACGAGCGCCGGCTTTTTTGTAATTCTAGAACACACCCGTGATGGGTTGTGCCGATCCCGCCGCGCCAGGATAGGTCTTCACCCCAAGCGCTTCCATCAACGTCTTGAGCGTGTTCTGGTGCTGGTACAGAGTTGCAGTTTTGCTTCCCGGCTTCACCTTTGGTCCAATCACTACTGCCGCTACGTGGCCTCCCCCGTGAGCTGTGTCAGAATCAACGCTTTCATCGAACACTATTATTAGGATCCCATCCCCGCCGGTCTTGAACATCGAACTGCTGAGAAGCGGCGCAATACTGGTTTTCAGCCAATTGTCGGCTTGGGTTAACGTGCCATCGTGTGCGTCGTCATTCAGGTTGGGCACGATGAATGAGAAGTTTGGCAGCGCGCCGTTGATACGGTCTTTCGAAAATTGCGTAAATGGCACAAGGTTGTTCTTCTCGCTGCTGTTGGCCACGTCTGAGAAGTATGCAAGCGGGTTATGCCGCTTGACGTAGGAACCTGAACCGCAGCCCGTATATCCGACAGAGGGTAAGCTCTCAGCGTAGGATTTCCAGGTTTTGCCGGCTGTCAGCAGATGCCGCACGATGTTGTCATTCGTAATCGTGCTGCAAAGGCTGTCATTGGTTGTGATGATCGCGCCCGCGGTGAGCATGAAGTAATTGCCGATTGAAGGATGAGTATTGGCGTAATATTGCGTCGCCAATCCGTATTTCGAAGCCAGGCTATTCAAGTACGGCATAGAGGAACTGCCGATTACGCTTGAGTAACTGTGGTTCTCCTCGACTAGTAGGAACACGTGATTGCTGCTAGGAACGGCTGATGTTCCACCCGAAACCGTGATCGTGACTGCCGTCTTGGAGGCGCCTCCACATTTGTCCCACTCTTGCACCACAGTGTTGTAGGTGCCGTTGCTGAGCGTTAAATAGGTATTGAGAGTGGCTCCGGAAACTTTGTACGCGAGGACCGATGGCGCAGTGTAGATTCCCGTTGAGGAGACACCAGCCGAGCAACTGGTTGTCGCGCTGGCCACAAAGTGAACTGGTGATGAAACAGTGCTGCCGTTGGCCGGCGAAGAAACAGACACCCCCGCAAACGCATACGCGGACAGCGCAACCAAGCACAACAACGTTTTCATTGCGACTCCAGCTTTGTCGGACTCGCTCCTGTCTGAGCCGCGCCAAAATAATACGGTGGAAGTATTCGATGTCAGACCGGAGCAGGATTGACCTCGACTGTATTGAAGCAACAACTCAGGTTCAAGACGGGAAGAAAATAGTTAGGGCACGCGAATGTTGTTAGTTTTGAGAAGGAAGGAGTATCACGCAGGCATGTAGTTGAGTGGTTTTTCATCCAGCAACAACTCAGTGGCCTGCACGCGCGGATGAGAATGGAACCATCCTTGGACTACGCCATCGGCGAGGAAATTGGCGATAGCCAGCAGGCTCATGCCTTGATGATGGGCCATCCAGCAACGAATTAGTTCATATTCATGCCGCCAGATTCGGTCGCGCGAAGCGGTGTAATCCGCGGACTCGTAAAAGCCGTAATCGCCAAACCATCCATCGTGGCTCATGCGGCGTAGATTTTCCAATGCAGCCTTCGGCGTAGTGTTCAAAGAAAGAAATGTAGAGTATGGAGAGATCACCAGCGCGCTTACCTCGCTGTGAAAAATGGCAAGCTGAGGAATGCCGAATGCATGGTATCCATAACTTCCGGCGGCATCGCGGGTGGCGAACGACGACTCGGAAATGCCCCAGGGGATTCGTTTCGACGCAGTGAACTCCTGTTGCGAAATAATCGCGCCATGCTGGGATGCGTCGAGCAGCGTGCCGGGATAAGTCTTCATCCAGATCGCGGGCATCATGTACTCGAACATAGTGCCTGTCCACGAGAGAAGGACAGCTCGTCCGCGGTCAACAATACGCGAGCGGGAGAGCAAGAACCACGTTTCCTGTGGAATTTCATCTTTGGCGATCGCGATGAAAGAAGCAGTCCGTGCCTCGGAGGCCAGCAGGTCATAGCAGGCGTCATGCAGAATCTTTTCGCCACCATCGAATCCGATCGAAAGCAGCTTGCGGCGGCGGCTCCAGAGGAAAGCAAACGACATTTCGTCGGCCAGCCTGCCTGCCTCGGATGAAACCGCCTGAAGCTCCTGTACCAGCCGTGCCGCATCCATCCGAGCGCCGGAAACCATGGAAAGCAAGCGCTGTAACAGCAGGCGGCGGGAGTTTTGATCGTTTTCTTTACCGCCGTCAGACGCCGGCAAATTGTCAATGGCACGCTGTAGTCGTGACGCAAATCTGGTGAGTGCTTCGGGAAGGGCTTTCAGGTTTACATTGTCCGGCGGCGGGTCAATCACCCGATCGTTACGGAGTTCCGCAAAATCGAGCAGCTTCCACGGTGTTAGCCGGACTGTCGACTGCGCAAAGTGCTGCAGGCGCTCCAGCGCTTGCGAACTGAACCACTTGAGATTGTTCTGGTGTCTGCCCGCATTCTCTGCGGCGAAAACTCGCTCCAGGGCCGCGCGCGGAAAACGCAACAGCGACTGTTCCCAATGCTTACCCTGGGATTTTTCTTCGATCTTGTGAAACAGTGCGCCCGGAAATGCCTTCACCTCAGTCAGAATCCTTAGGTGATCGATAAAACCCTCAGCCAACTCGGGTCGCAGAGGTGCCTCTTCGAGGATTTGCAAACAGCCCTGTTGCAGCGTCCACAGTGAGGCCACAAGATTTCCGCTGTCCACGGATGAAATAAACAACGGCGGCAATGGCTGCAAAGTGCGCGTGTCATACCAGTTATAAAGATGCCCGCGATAGCGCTGCATGCCCCGCAAAGTTCTCAGGGTCTTCGCGCTCAGGTCAACGAACTCCTGCGGGGTGAGATATCCAAATGCGCAGGCTACCTGCCGCGCATTCAGGAGCAATCCCACATTAGTGGGAGAAACTCGGGGCGCAACCACGAACGGCTCTTCCTGTACATTATCGGGGATCAGCCAGTTGTGTTCATGAGTGCTGAACTCAGCAAAGTAGCGCCAGGTGCGGACTGCGGCCGTGCGTAAGAATTGTTTGTCTTTATCGGAGGCCTCGCTGCGATAAAGTCGCGGCGGCCGATTCAGCCATACCGAAACCAGCTTGCTGCTGGCCCACAGGACCAGAATTGGCAGGGCTGAGAAGAATGCCGGACGTCGCACGAAGTAAACCAATCCCGCGAGACAGACCACGATAAGAGGAATCCAATCGAGATAGATATCGACGGGCGTGCGTTTTTGTCCGCCGATTTCCGCTTCTGCAGCCGTTTCCCACTCCAAGAGTCGTTGCCGAGTAAACATCCGTCGCACCAACGTTCGCACCACCGCGTCCATAGAGACCAGCATCTGGTGCGCGAGAAACACGAAGCTCAGGAACACGTTGAAATTTGCGATAAACAGAGTGCGCAACGCGTCTCGCGCAATAACCAGTTTTCGCTCAACGACCGATCGCACCACCGTAAAAAAGAACTCGAACCATACCGGGACGAAGAGGATGCAAACCGCGGAGATCGTCCAGTTGCGGGCCGACACAGGAAGGGTCAGCCAGCTAAGCAGGAAGAGTAGAAAGGTCGCAGGTTCGACCAAGCTGCGGCGCAGATTGTCGAGAATCTTCCATTGCGATACCAGTGAGATCGGATTCCGCACTTTGCGCCCGGTCTCATCCGGCACATGGGGCAACAGCCATCCTGTGATTTGCCAGTCGCCGCGCAACCAGCGATGTTTGCGACGGTTATACGCGCTGTAGTGCGAAGGATAATCCTCGATCACCTCGATATCAGTGACCAACCCCGCACGGGCGTAAGCGCCTTCGATCAGGTCGTGACTGAGCAGCGCATTTTGCGGAAAGCGGTGCTCCAACACCCGCTGCACGACTGGGACCTCGTAAATCCCTTTACCCGCGAAAATTCCTTCGCCATACAAATCCTGGTAAACATCCGACACCGCGTGGGTGTAAATATCCATTCCGGTCTGACCGGAATAAATGTTCGCCAGCCGCGAACGGGAAGCGCTCTGCACGCTCACTCGCACCCTTGGCTGCAGTATTCCGTACCCGGCGACCACGATGTTTTTGTCGGGATCGATGATCGCCTGATTCAGAGGATGCGCCAGTGTCCCGATCAATCGCTGCGCCGAACCTCGCGGCATCTCAGTGTCGGCATCGAGCGTAATCACAAACCGTACCCGTTCGAGTAACGACAGGTCACCCGCTTTTACCGGAAAACTGTCGTATTCGCCGCTCAGCAAGCGATTCAGATCCATTAGCTTGCCGCGTTTGCGCTCCCATCCCATCCACACTTTTTCGCGTGGGTTATATACGCGATGCCGGTGCAAAAGCAGGAACGAGCCCGTCTTCTTTGCGGAATATTTTTCATTGAGTTCTTTGATCAGCCGGGTGCACAAATCAACCAGCGGATCATCTTCGTTTGAGGGCACCGCGGAATCGGGAAGATCGGTAAGCAGAGCGAAGTGAATATTGGGGTCGTGATTCCCTAGATATCGTACCTCGAGACTCTTGACCAGGCGTTCGACTTGATTTTTGCTCAACAACAATGCGGGTACTGCGACCAGGCAGGTGCAATCTTCTGGAACTTCCTTCGAAAAATCTAACTTCGGCAAGATCTCCGGACGCAACAGTGCGGTGGTGAGATAGTTCATTACCTGTACTGCGCTCTGCGACGAGGGCAGCAGCAAAAGCAGCATCGCGAAAAGGATCATTATGGGCGGGGTATTTGTGCTTGTCAGTAAGAGCACAACTGCCGACATGATCCCGAACGTAAGAATTTCAATGCCGGGCAAATAGAACTCGTCCGGATGAGTTTGTAAAAAATGCCGTATGCGCCAGCCGAGTGGCGGACGGAAACCAACTTTCGCGTGCAACTGCTCTTGTCCCGGGCCAATAAGGTAATAGCCGACGTGAGATTGTCTCAGTATTTGGCGTGGGTCGAGGAGACCTTCCTTTTCTGCATTGCGTGCCAGCGTCAGCGCTGCCTGCGCAACTTCCATCTCGGTAGAATCTGAATTCTCAGCAATCTTGACTAACCGCGCGCGGTAAATGTCGCGGCTACTGAAATCCATGCGCGAATACGCACCAGCAGGGTCTTCACGTAAGACTTTATCGAAGGCGATCTGTGAATCCAGAGCGTCTTTCCAGTGCAATTGGCTGATGTCTCTTAGACTGCGCACGCATATGCCGACTTTTTGCGGAGTTTCAGGATTCTCCAGCGCTTTGTGACCGCGCGCCGCAGTTTGTTCCAGCAGCATCAGCTCCAACGAGGGAATCAAGGCCCAAAGTTCGCTGAATTTGAGCACCGTCAATTGCTGATATGCGCCCAGATAAGCCAGGAAAGCTTCTTCGTCGAACTGAAAATCGAGGGCGTGCAGAATCGCTTCTGCAACTCCCGCCGCCCTCGGAATGGTGATGCCGCGCGGCGTGTTCACGTGAGGCAAACGGCTTAACGGTTTGAAGGCATTCTGCGTGTTCGTCAATTGCGACCAGAGCAGGGTGGCATTTTCGCGCAACCACCGGTGATCATCACTCTCCGATTCGCTTCGACCGTCTTTCTCAACTTTTTCCAGCAATGGGCGCAGCACCGCCGCCATTGCATTCCAGCGCACAGTGAAAAACGCAGAGGTTTGAACGCTCGGGTTCCAGGCCAGCAGCGGGGCAAGCTCCTCGGCTTGCCGCTGCAGGTCGGCGAAGTCCGGAGTGGCTTTACTGGCGCCCTGCGGCACGCGTTCGACTTCGGATTCGATCAACTCAATGTGTGTGTTCTGCGGCATTCGGAGTCAGCGATAGCTGGCAGCTTGCAACTCGAACATTTCGGCGTACCGGCCGCCAATGTGCGTAAGCTGGTCGTGAGTTCCTTCTTCTACGATTCGTCCGCTCTCAAGTACTACGATGCGATCCGCCATACGCACGGTTGAGAAGCGGTGTGAGATGAACAATGCCATCTTCCCAGTCGTGAGTTCAGCGAAACGCTGAAACACTTCGTACTCGCTTCGCGCATCCAGAGCGGCCGTAGGTTCGTCAAGAATGAACAATTGTGAATTGCGCAGATAAGCTCGCGCCAAAGCAAGCTTCTGCCATTCACCGCCGGAGAGATCCACACCGCCTTCAAATCGGCGCCCCAGCATTTGTTCAAATCCCGCGGGAAGTCGGGCGATTACTTCGTCGGCCAGACTTTTTTGCGCGGCGGCCTTCAATACGGGAAGATCCATCACCTCGTCGATTTTTCCGACCGCAATGTTCTCTCTCGCGGTCATCTCGTAGCGCATGAAGTCCTGAAAAATAACCCCTATTTCGCGATACAGATCTTCCAGGTCGTACTCGCGAAGGTCCACCCCATCCAGAAGAATTTGCCCTTCGGTTGGATCGTAAAGCCGCGTGATGAGCTTAACAATAGTGGTTTTACCCTGGCCATTCTCGCCGATAAGCGCAACTCGCTCCGCCGGATGCAAATGAAAGTTCAAGTGATCGATCACCCGGCGCTCGGTTCCCGGATACTGGAAGCTGACGCCGCGAAATTCAAATCCCTGGCGAATCGGCCGGGGCGCAGGCAATGCGTTCGGCTTGGACTGAATGGTCGGCTTCATATCGAAGAACGCGAGCAGGTCGGTCAGGAACAGAGCTTGGTCCGCGATTCCCGAGAGCGTAGAGAAGACCTGCTGAATGGTGCTACTGGCCTGCATGATCGCGGTGATCAGAAAGTAAAAGGTGCCAATACTCAATCTGCCGGCTACCGTGCGCCAGATCACATAGGCATAAGCGCCGTAATATCCGCCGGTGCTAATAACCGATAAAACTGAACCGATCCCAAGCCGCTTTTTGGCCAGGTCCACATCCTGCTCATAAATTATGTCGGAGAGCTTGGCGAAGCGCTGGGTAAAAAAGTCGGCAAGATTGAAGAGCTTGAGTTCCTTTGCCGCCTCCTTCGTGGCCCCCGCCTGGCGCAGATAATCAAGCTGCCGTTTGATAGGCGTTTGGCGAAAATTCTTCGCATACCCGAGAAACGCGAAGTGCGTCTCGCCGAGAAACGCCGGCAGGACTGCCGCAATCAACAGCAGCATCAACCACGGCGAATAGAACATCACGGCTACTGACCAGCCCACGGCGGTGATCAGTTGCAGTTCCAGCCGTCCGATGGATTGGATCATAACCAGGCGGTCTGTCGCCTGCACGCGGGCGCGTTCCAGCCGGTCGTAAAAGATTGGATCTTCGTAAGCGATCACGTCCAACTCGGACGCATGCTTCATCACCTGAATGCTGACGTGACGCGTGTATTTGTTGGCCAGCAAGGCGTCGGCGTAATCCATCATTCGCCCGACGATCCCGCTCAGGACGGCGAGGGTGAATTCCGCGGCCACCAGCCACCAGAGTCGCTCTGGAACCGACTGATGTGTCTTAATGGAGTTGTTGACGATGTCGATGATTAGTTTTGCGACATAGGTCAGACCGATCGGAAGCAGCGCGGCCACAATACGCGCAACGATGCCGAACGTGACCACACCTGGCCCCGATCGCCACACAATTTTTAAAACAGGAGGCACGTTGCGGAGGGCCGAGAGGCGCTCCTGCCAACTGCTCCAAAAGGTTTCTTTTTCTGACATTTGGCCGAGTCCTGCTCGGTCTCACGTGTTGCGCGACGAAGTCTGCACCAGAGATGCTGAAAGGCAGCCCAGAGGTTTGATTTAAGCCTTACGCGCCTTCCCGCCTGCTCAATCCCAAAGCGCCTCGGCGAGCTGACTACCCTAGCGCAGAGTCATTATAAGTTGCATCCTCAAATTACATCGCGACCGACCCCTAAGTCTTTCGCCTTAAATTACCTGAAATTACGGCATTAAGTTAGGGGTTTCGGCCAGAAATCGTGGAATTTTTTCCTGGTGCATTACACCTGCGTTACCTGGGGAGCGAACTTTCGCGGAGTGAAAGCAGGAACTCTGCTTCATAATACCCACAACACCAGCAATGTTTTCGACCCGCCGTCAATTCCTTCGCGTGGCAATGACTGGGGTCGCCACTCTTCCGTTCTCAGGAAAGATTGTCGCCTCCGATCTGCTCACCGCTCCCACTGACCTTCTGGCCAGCGACGCCGTTTTGCTCGACGAAATTGAGCGGGCAGCATTCGAATATTTCTGGAACGAGGTCAACCCTGAGACTGGAATGGTGCTCGATCGCGCCAACGCGAATGGCGGCGGTACCTGCAAAGTTTCCAGTATCGCGGCGACTGGTTTCGGCCTGACCGCGTTGTGCATCGGCTATGAGCGCGAGTACCGATCACGCAGCCAGATTGAAGAGCGAGTTGCGCAGACCATGGATTTCATTTCCCGCCGTGTTCCAACTGAACACGGTTTTCTCTATCACTTTTTAGATCCAGCAACCGGTGAACGAGCGCGGCGGTCTGAAATCTCACCTATCGACACCGCGATCCTGCTTTGCGGCGTACTGACTTGCCGCGAATACTTCCGCGACGCGCACATTCATCGCGATGCAACCACCATCTACAACCGCGTCGAATGGCCATGGGCGCTGAACGGCGGCAAGACCTTCGCCACCGACTGGAAGCCAGAGCGACAATTTAGCCGGGTGCGTTGGGATTCGTATTGTGAATCGATGATGATGTACCTGCTGGCGATGGGCTCGCCGACTCATCCCATTTCGACGGATTCATGGAGCGCGATCCATCGGCCCAAGATGGTGTACCGCGGGCACCAGTATATTTCCGGGCCCGACCCGCTTTTTGTTCACCAGTATTCTCACGCCTGGTTTGATTTCAGATCGAGGCATGATGACTACGCTAACTATTTTGAAAATTCAGTTATCGCGTCACTCGCGCATCGCGAATTCTGCGAAGAGTTGAGCGCACGATTCCCCTGTTACTCAAAAGACGTTTGGGGAATCAGCGCCTCTGAATCGAGCACTGGATACGTCGCCTGGGGCGGCCCGCCTCTTTTGGGCCCGATCGATGGCAGCATCGTTCCTGCCGCATCCGCGGGATCGCTGCCATTCCTCTACCGTGAATCCATGACTGTGTTGCGCAATTTGCGCCGTTACTACGGCAGCCAAATCTGGAAAGAATACGGATTCGTGGACGCATTCAATCCGCTCACTGGTTGGGTAAGCCCCGATGTGATCGGCATCGACGTGGGTATCACCATGTTGATGGCCGAAAATGCCCGCACCGAATTTGTGTGGAACACCTTCATGCGCAATTCTGAGGCGAAAAACGCGATGGAGCTTGCGGGTTTCCTGCCCGATGGTTTTGAAGTTCCTGCCATGGCGTAGGTCTCTGCCGAATTAATCAGCTACAAACGAAACTCATGGGCAGTGCCGGTTCCGGCCAGGTTCCGGTGCGCTTCGGTCCATTAGGCCAGTGCGTAACTGCGTCTGCCGTGACTGGCCCGTGGTGTTAGCGTTTTAGCGCTTTTTGGTTTTACAATGCCCTAACGAGTAAAACCCATGAATGCTGCTGTCGCACAGGAACTCTGGAAGGGCCAGATCATCGATGGAAAGTTCCCCCTGCTTGAATGGTTAGGCGGTGCGCCCCATAGCGCCGTGTTCCGCACCCAGTTGCCCGGGTCTTCGACTCAACCGGCCGCCATTAAGCTGATTCGCGCCGACCGCCCTGACGCAGCCCAGCAGATCGCTTGCTGGCGGGAACTGGTCACTCTGTCTCATCCGAATCTTCTGCGGGTTTTTCACGCTGGCCATTGTCAGATGAGTGGATCTCCGTGGCTCTACGTGGCGACGGAGTACGCCGAAGAGAATGTGGACCAGGTATTGCCGGTGCGTCCGCTTTCGATGACTGAAGTCGGCGATTTACTGCCGCCGGTTCTCGATGCGCTCGCGTTCCTGCATTCAAAGAATTTCGTCCACGCGCGCATCAAGCCGTCAAACATTTGCGCCGTTAAGAATCAGTTGAAGCTTTCCGTTGATAGCGTCCATCCGGTAGTACAGGCGTTTAAGCCGTCTTCTTTGACTGCATACGATGCGCCTGAGTCTGAAGTCGGCAATCTCTCGCCCGCGGCCGATATCTGGTCGCTTGGAATGACGCTGGTTGCTGCATTCGACCAGCGGCCGTTGACCTGGAGCCGTGCGAATACTTTGGATCCGATGGTGCCGAAATCAGTTCCGGCGCCC